>Ga0172362_10001985_pt1 | contig 17709 bp, 16 predicted proteins | sample LakKivs1_kivu2a2_FD_114534 | JGI IMG/M metagenome (GOLD analysis project Ga0172362, IMG submission 114534) | Sediment microbial communities from Lake Kivu, Rwanda - Sediment s1_kivu2a2 | ecosystem: Environmental > Aquatic > Freshwater > Lake > Sediment | place: Rwanda: Western Province, Lake...
AAAATCCGCACCAGGAAGTTTCTCTATTAGTAGATACATTAAAATCAATTACTGCAGTAGTGTAGGTCTGATTTAATGGGGAGACAATTGCAATTTCTGGATAAACAGCCAACGGAAATTGAACAACCTGCCATGCAGCAGCTTCTGTATTTCCTGTAGATGCTCTTTGTAAACGAACATTTGTTGTATTTGTTAATAAGGCAGTGCCCATGGTGTTTCCGTAAGTAGTTCCTGGACCAGAGTTGTTAAATGAAATCAATGCAAACGAGCGATTCATAGTAATCTCGTTTATTGGAACATCATTGTTAGTCATTGAAGGATAAGCTCCATACTGGACATATGCTCCAGGTATAGATATTGCATACCATTGTACTCTCGTATTACCACCTGCAACTGCTCGTGAAACTCTAAAGGCAGTTGTGTTATAGTGCTCTGCAATCACTCCTGTATCATCTAGTCCAGCTGCATTATTATCACAAGCCTGGGAAAAATAAAACCAGGTGTCATTTTGAGTAATTGCGTTAACATGGGCATAAGATGTTGTTCCAACATTGGCAATTTCCCCTTGCCGCACAGTGAATTCTTGGCTAAATTCAACTACAAAATAAGCCACGCCTCCATCGCACACCCCCGAATCGTCTCTTTGAATGTGCAAGTTAGTAGAATTAGTCATATTGCCTGTCCAGAATATCTCGTTAGTATTAGCTGGGCTTGCTCCGTCGCAACTTCCAAAAGTCATAAAGACAACTGTTCTGCCTACATTAACAGAACTAATAGCTATATCAAAAGAGGTTTGGGCTTGTGTATAGGCTTGAGTGCCATTTTGAACATAAAGGTTATTGCCCTCTACAACCTGCCATACAATTATCGCACCTGCTTCAGCGCTTTGCTTTCTTAAATTAAATCTTGTCCCATTAACCCATTCAGCATAAACTCCTGAATCGCTTGGCTCATCCTGCGCGTTCGCAGCCCTCCTTGATAAAATTATAAACGCCTTGCTTGTATCAACTTCTTGAGTTAAATCAACAGGAGTTGTTTGAGAAGCAGCAAGTATTTTTTCTCCGCTTTCAGTCCACCAAGGAAGAGAAATAGCAACCGGGTCAACAATATAATCAAACTCTATGTCTCCTTCAACAAACAAGTCAAAAGTGTCCTGGCTGTCAGCTAACAAATTAAGATAATTCTTATACCACCCTTCTCCGCTGATGTTAAAAGCCATTAACAGCTCGCTTTTATCTTTTTCATAAACACTTACTGTTCCAGTCCCTCTCGCATACAAAGTTATATCATTTCCGGCTGTTAAATTCCTCTCAAACGTGACTCTCAAATAATGCCCTTCCGGGATACTTTGCCAAGTATTGTCTTTCTCGCTCACATTTAAATAAACATCCTCTATAAAATCCCTGTTAAAATCCAGATGCTCTGCCTGGCTTATGACAATTATTTCAAATGTCTGGTTGCTTAAATGAGGAATAATCCACATAACCCTGTCAATAAAACCATCTCCGTCTAAGTCATAAGCCTCAAAATCAATATTCTTATTTTGTTCTACCCAAAAAACCTTAATGCCTTTGGTTATTTTTGTTGCTTCCTCAACATCAGTATATGCGGCTATGTTTTCCAGATTATAAGATTCATCATAATAAATAACAACCTGTTTTTTTCTGCCTTCCTGCTTCTCCTCTTTTTCCGGGCCTTTGGTATAATATATCACCTCAATATCCCCTGAATCTTCTACAATAACAGACTTCTGTCCTTTTTCCTCTTCTATATTAACTGAAAAATTTACCTCGCTGGTTTGCTGCCCGGCTTTATAAACAGAAATATTCTCGCCATCCAATGGAATTGCTATTTTTGTTCTTCTTGTGCCTAAGGCTATGTTTCCCTTTTTAATCCATTTAACATACTGACCAATAACTACTTCACTTTCTGTAGTCAGTTTATCAAAAAAAGCCTCTTCAGCTGTCTTATTAGTTTCATTTACTTCTGTTTCATTTTCAACAACCTCCGCTACTTCAAAACTATGATATTCTATATCTTTTCCGTGTTGAATCTCTATAGTGTAATTCCCAATTTCAACAGGTGTGAAAAGAATAACATTATTTATCCCGCTTTTTATTAAAGAAGTTGAGGGTGTTGTAATTTTCATATTATAAGTTCCATACCCCCTTAAATTGATTCTTATTTTGTCCCCTAAAACATACCTTTCTTCAACAAGCGCTGAACCGAAAAAAGGAATCATCAACAGCAAAATCAGGAATAGAACTAAAACAAAGAAAATGCCGACTTTAGCCATAGATTTCTTATTCATCTTACCCTTTTTTCATTTAATAGAATAGCCTCTTCCCTTAGATATATGCACAAACCCCTATTTAAATAATTTTATATAAGGAAATATAACAAATAAACTAACTAAAACTAGCTTTGCTGAAACCATAGTACACCCAATAAGAAAACAATAAATGGTAATTGAAAATATGCAGAGCATTTCACCAGATCCCTAAAAATAATCCTGCTCTTCTAATCTTGACTTGACTAAAAAAACAGCCCCTGCTACTAAGAAAAAAACCCCTGCTATAAGCGCCAGCATAACGATATTCCCGGAAAAGCCGATTTCTAAGAAATCTTTATTACAAGCTATTAAGTTAAATCCAATCATCAAAAGAGAAATTTCCCTGATAAACTTTCCTCCAAGAAGGAGTAAAAATCCTGCTATTAAAAAAGGGAACAAAACCCCTCCTAAAATAACTATTAAGTTATTGGGAATTTCGCTGCATAAAAATTCTGTACGAAGGTCAGACTCATAGATTATCCTGCTGTAATTGCAATTGTAGAGTCTCGCTACAGTTAGATGCCCAAATTCATGTAGTGCCATGGTAGCAATAAAAACAAAATTAGTTAAAACAATCAGAAAAACAAAATACCTCAAAAATACAAGAAAAGGCGACACTAGCTTGTCTGTTTTTTTCCCCGATTTAGGATAGGTTCTTATATCTTTAAGGAAAATAACAGACAGAATTAGGAAAAAGAGGTTTGAAAAAAGGCTAAAAACAAAAACCTCTCCTATTCTAAACAACAGCAAAAAATACAAAAGCAAAGAAAAGAAAGAATAAATCATCCCCATATACCCGACTTTCACGTAAACATCTCTTCTAAAGCTAATATTAATAAAAAACAGCAGGCTCAATAAAAAAGAAGTTATAAGGAAGAGGTAAAGAAGGTTGAAAGCAGAAGAAAAAAAAGACAAGAATATGATTAAGTAAAAAAATAAAAAATAAAATATTTTTTTGTTTTTGGATACTAGATAAACTATCATAAACAAAAAAATGCTCTGAATTAAAATAACTAAAGAATACAGAAAAAGAAAATCTGCAGAATTGTACGTTAAAAAATTAAACGCCCATAAAAAAGAAAAAACAGAAAGAAAAAAATACAATAGTCCTATAAAAAAAAGGTAAGTAACAGCTTCATGTATCTTTTTGCTTTTAAAATCTTTAAAAAAATTTATCCAGAGTAGCAATGCAATTGCAAACGATACTATTCCATTAATTAAAAATATAAGGTTCATTTTTTCTCTCTTTTATATACTTCAAATATTTTATTATTATAAATCTATCCAAATTCTATATAAAAATAATAAGGCGTGGAACTTATATCGGCATCATGCCCGTTTTCCAAAACAATCATCTCAAAATCATAATAATTGCCGTCAAATCCCTGCTGGTTTTTCTCTAAAATAGAAGTATAGATAATATTTGAATCATCTTTTAAAAGAACTTCATAAAAAGAAGAGCTTTGCTCTCCTCCGGAAGCAAATAAATTAGCAGAGCTGCAGTTGTTTAAGAGTATTTCTACAGAGCCAACAAAAAAAGAAGGATGGCTTTTTAAATCAAAAGTATTAGAGAGGCTGTCCGCATCTCCTGCATCCTGCCCCATTAATGTTTCTTCAGAAGAAATATCTGATAACCCTGCGCAGGAAATTACGGCAAAGTTGGCATCAAATGCCCTTGTGGCATAAACTTCCCCATTAGGAGTAATGACTGACCAATTATATAATGTTTTATCATCGCTGTCTGCTAATTGTATTGTTCCTGAAACATTGCCATAGTAACCCTGCCAAGACTGTGTTGTCGTATAACCATAAATATTAAGCTGAGTTAAATTTCCTCCAAAAGCGGAGTGAGACTCGGGCTCATCTGCAGGAGATGTCTGAGAATCCCCTGGAGTTACCCTAGCTCCATTGACTCTTGCACCAGAATTTGAACTGAAATAATCTGTCAGAACAATTTCAGTATAGCTCACAGCAGAACAATTAATTGTAGCTGTTCCTGAGCCAGAAGAAGCAGAGTCATAAACATACAGCCCATCTGCATAGTTCATTTGATTCCATCCACTGCCTAAATTAACACTGCAATTGGCATTCTCTATCGCGCTGTTGTCAGCAACTTTTGTATAGTTGGCATAAAAAACAATGCTTCCAGCTAAAGTCTTGTCCCAAACTAAAAGTGCAGAATTTTCTGTAGCAGAATAATTGCTAAAATGACTTACTCTAAAAATTAATTCCTGCCCATTATTCAATACTTGGCAGTCCTTGCAAGGCTTTCCATCCTGTAGTATTATGGGGTTTTTAAACTCAAGTCCATAAAAAGTTACCTCAGCGGACTTATTTAATTCACTAATTTTTTCAGAGTCAATGCTTATAAAATTTTTGTCCATAATAATATAATCTTCCATATTCTCGCAGTTGCTTAAATTAACAGTTCCAAGAAAGTTTATTTTTCCAGTGCCTTTCTTGCCAAGTGAGAAGTTTTCTGCTTTTTCTATATCCTCCCAATTGCCCTCAAGCTCCAGCATTCCCTTTGTTTTAATAACCATGAGCCGGCGCTTCTCAGATATAAAAGAACCATTAGAATCGCAAAAAATGCTCCAAAAATGCCTCCCTCCTGGCAAATCAAAAAGAGTGAAACTGTTTACTCCGGATATCACATTTTTATCTTGTGCTATTTCATTGTCTAAAACCAAACTGCAGTTGGCGCCTTCAATAAGCTCGTAAGAAAAAACAATCTCTTCTCCGAAGTTTAATGCATTTTCAGCTGGAGAAATTAAAATTATTGAGCTTTTATTTTTTTCCTCAGATTTTTCCTCCTCACTTTTATTTCCTCCAGTAATTTCATTATCCACAGCCACACCACTCCCACCACCCGAACCACTGCTTCCCCTGCCCCCTCCACCACCCCTTTTATCATCTATCTTAAACGTCTGATTTTCTGCTTTAATAACATTAATTGTCATCCCCCGGTTCTATTAGCTAGAGTCTTGTTATAATCACCGCCTTCGTCTAAAGGCTCATTGTCTGGAGGCTTGTCTTCCTGAAACAAATTTGCAGACTCCTTGGGCTCGAAGACAAAGAACCCCGTAAAAGGAGACTCAAGAGAAGAAAAAACAAAGAGTATCACAAATAAGACTACTACTGCTAAAAATATTCCCACAGCTATATTAAATACATTCTCTTTGATTTTTATCTGGTTTTTTACATTTTAATCATGAGTCAGCTTCCAGCTCCTTGAAAAGCGCCAAAAATTATCTTGCCCTCACAATCTCCTGAAACCCCTAGTGGAACATAAACCCTCCAGTATGTTGAGTTAATGGCCTCGGCTCCATCTTCTGTCTGGTAATCCAGGTCAAATTGTTTAGTTGCAGTCTGACCAGACATATTGACATAAACTAGGTCTGCTTCTCCCAAATCGAGAGTTCCTGGATTGGGGGAAGTCAGATTATACTTCTGATTTTCAATTGAAACATTTCCAATTAAAGTGCAGTTCATAGCCAGTCCGTCCCCCTGAGAAACTGCATATCCAGTCAAACTTAAATTAGTCGCGACATTCCCATAATTCGTAACATTAACCTCTACTTCACCAGAAACTTTTTCCAAATCAACATAACTGAAATCAATGACGTTCTGAACTCCAACAGACAATAAAGTGTTTACATTTGTTGTGTTAGTTGCATTTCCTGAAAAGGAGAGATTATCTTCAACATTAAAAAAACATGCCCATGCTCCAGGATTGGCATAATACCATACTTCAAATCCGCAAATAAACTGGGTTTCGTTTTCATTTCCATAAGACTCGTTTATAAGACAGCTGTTGTTTGTATAATGATTATTGTTGTCATCTAAATCTCCCTGGCTGCTTGAATAGAATTCAGAACCGGGATTCTGCAAGGAATTTCCATCATAATCCTCCACAATAACTTCGCAAGTTACATCCCTTGTAGATGCCGGGGTCAAATCTATTTGTCCTAAAGGGCTTGTTATTGAGTCTTCCACCTCAATAGAAGTTATGTTGGGCCTGCTATTCAGAGTCATGTTTGGCGCAATATCATAACCTGCCCTAGTGACAGTAAGGTTGACTTCCTGCCCGTCATATACCGATCTCACCATTATTTCATCTCCTACCTTGCATTTTTTATTTAGCAATTCACAGTCAATCATATATATGTTGCTTGTTCCTGAATTGCCGGTAGGCCCTATAACGTCTGTAAGATTATCGTCAATTCCTCCCCTAGTAGGATCCCACAAGACAACTTCCTTTCCATCAGCCAATACACCATCATAAGAGTCTCTCACCTCACCAACGATAAAATGCGCTGCAGAAACTGATTCAATAATGAAAAATGCAAAGACTAATAAAATAAGTTTATTCATTTTAACTTAGGAAGGCAAGACCAAATTTATATCCTTAGAAACTATAATTTCATACTCCCTGTTTTCAACGATAAAATTTTGTCCTATTCCCCCAAGAACATTTACGTAACCTATTGTCCTGTTATTTTCAGAATAGGAAATTGCCTCTATATCTGGATTAAGATTTATAAGAGTTTCTGCATAAATCGGACGGGACAGATTAATCATCACAACATTTTTTCCTTTTTCCAGCTCCTTTGAAAATATTCCCTGAGAAGAGATAAGCACAATTGAAAACAGGACAAAAATAACAAAAGCTGCAAAAAAACTAATTCTCATTTTTTGGGACCTCCTTTAGCCGAGTATGAATCTTCTTTATTTTTCTGTAAACCTTTTTCCTCTCTCCTCCATTTAAATTGCCATATAGCTCTCTAATAAAATTATAGCTTTCAACAGCTTTCTCCCTCTCTCCTTTTTTTAAACATTCATTTGACTCTTTTATCTTATGGGTAATCTTAATGAGGTTCTCTGACCCTTTATTTTTTTTCAGGTAAATAAAGTATACCAAAAGTCCTGCTAAGATAATAACCCCTAAAACGATGCCGGCATATTCCTTAACATCTGAACCTATCAAAAAGTACCCTGTTACTCCTGATTCAGGAGCATCTTCTACAAAAGAAAGGAACATGAAATTTATTTCTTTTAAACTTGCTAAACTCGCTTCTTTTTCAAAATAATAGAAAATTTCCCTGCTGTCAGATCCAAAACTCAGGATAGGGTCTTCTTTAACAACCTGGTAATTTAAACTCTTAACTTTTATTTTAGAGGCAGTATCTGCTATTGACTTTGGAATTATTTCAATAAAATCCCCTTCCCCACTCCATTCAATTTCCTCTAACTTAGATTCTATATCTCTTTTGACAACTGAAAAAGATTTTTTAGTTCCGTCAAGGTAAACAATCTCGATGGCAAAAAAATGGCTTCTGACTTTTAATTCAGATTCCTTTATGATTCTCAGACTTTCCTTGATGCTCTTTTCATTGCTTTTATCAGAAGCCCCCTGCCTAATTTGGAGTGTAGCCTCCTCTAATTCGCTTTCTGAAATATCCTCATCAAGAGAATCTTCGCCCAATACAGTAATGCTTTCAGGAACTTCTTTTTTTATTATGCTCATTTTAACTCTTGCCGAATTCAGCTTGTTATCCAGCTCATTTTCAGTTAAATCCTGGAGTTTGTATTTTTCAACATCTTTTTTTAATAAAATGATTTCTGATTTGGCATTCTGAATTTCCTTAACTAAATCTAACCCATCAAAAAGTTCTTTTTCTGTTCCTTGTTTTATATCAACAGAACTTTCCACATCAGCGATTTCATCAACAAGCGAGTCAAGTTCTGTAAGGAAATTGTCCACTTTTCCCATTAATTGCAAAGCAAGCCCTCCAGAAGTTGTTTGGTTGCTTATGAGGGCGGTGGCATATACTTCCGCCATTAACTCCCCTTCATTTCCTGCTTCGTCAACCCCTGAAACTCTGTAGTAATAAGTCTCTCCATCCTTGACGCCATGATCATAAAATGGGCTTTCATCTGCTTCTGAATAAAAATCAGTACTCTTAACTTCTGGAGAAAGACTCCTGTATATTTTATAGCTTTCAATATCGTCCTCATCTAAGTACCACTCTAATTTTATTTCTCCTTTGTAACCTACGGCTTCAACTGAAGAAATAGTTGCTGGCTTGACAGTATCAACCAGGTAAGCTCCTCCCGAAGTAATCTCACTTCCCTGCCTGCCTTCTAAATCGTTAGCAGTAAACTTAAAAGAAACTACTCCTTCTCCAAACCCTTTTGGGATTATTAAATATCCCTTCCATATTTTTTCAGAACCTGTCAATGGAACAGGGTCATATACTGTTCCGTCAAAAGAAGAAGAAAAGGAAGGCGCCTGCGAAACTACTTTCGAAGTTATTAAGGTTATTTCGTATCTCCCATCCTTAAGCGGCTCTTCTTGCTCAAGAACAATCTGTCCGGTAACAAGGGAATTCACTCTTACTATAACTCCCATTTCTTCTCCAAAAGAACCTAAATTATCCACGCATTTAATATAATACTTATAAACCCCGTCACCTAAATCTGTAAAGCTTTTTTCGTGCAAGGTTCCATAAGTTAAATCAAATCTCCCCTCCATGTTGTTGTAATCCACTCTGTCTTCATCGTATCTGCAAGTAGCTTCCTTGTCTGTAGTTATTCTTAATAACAAAGATGAAAAATCAACAGATTTTTCAACAGAAAGATTCTCAGTAAATGAGTAAGGAATGACTAATGACTGGTTTTTAGCGCCGACCATAAACAAACAAGCAAGCAACAATATAATCCAAAGTCCTTTTTTCATTTTCCGAGCTGTCTTAATTTACTTGAGTATAATTTCCTTTCTTTTCTTATCTTAAAAAACAAAAACCCAATTAAAAGTATAAGGATAGCATAAATAATAGGCACAAACAGCCAGCCTAAAAAGCCCTTAAATGAAAATGCCTTGGAAAAAACTTCTAACACGCTGCTTGACTCAAAAGTCTTTTTGTTATTATAAAAAACCCTTCCGCTTATTATGTGCTTTCCTTCTTCAGCAGGGGTAAAGAACAAATTAAAATGTTCCGTTGTATCTACAGGAACGCTCATTTTGTCTGTTTCAAGAACATCTACTATCCTGTCTCCTAAAGTTACCTTCCCTTTAAAATAAGCCAAAAGTTCTTTTTCTCCGGTGTTTTTAAATCCTACTTCAATAGGAACTGTGTCTCCAACTTCTGCAGTTTTATTGTTGAGTATTGTAAGCAAAACTCCTTCAGTTTTTAATGCTCCTGGCTCAAGAACATCGAAAGTTAATGTTTGCTTAACATAACAGTCTATAACAGAAACATCTGCCCAATACTGCCCTAAATCCAGATTATCAGAACTTACGCTAACTGAAAAATCATCTTCGGTTGTTGGAAGGACTTTCTTGTCTGAGAATTCTTCGCTTTTCAATATCTCTACCTGATCTCTGTCCCATATATCAATAACAACTCTCGGAGTCAGGATTATATTTCCATTATTAACAACATTAAACTTAAACACTACATCATCTCCTTTTTCAACTGATTCTACACTAAATTCATAAGCCCGGCAGTCTCTGATTTCTATGTCTGTAATTTCAACTGTAATTGACAAATCCAGGGCAGTTCTTACTATGCTGACCGCATTACCCTCTACTCCTTCTCCTAACTCAGCAGTCATGACTCTCAAAAATCCGGTGTAATTGCCGTTTGGAACATCGCCTGGAGGATTTATTGCTATTTTCAAAGAATAAGGCTCCTCTTTTGAAACTGTGAAGTTTTCTGAAGAATAATTCATCCATCCTGCTATTTCCCCCCTAGGCTGGGCACTTACAAAAATTTCTTCCTCGCTATCAACTGAAACAACCACTGATTTTTCTGAATAACCATTCCTTAAAACATTTTCAAAAGTCATCGTAGCGGGGCTTATCCCTACATTCACAGCTGATACTACAGATAATGAAATTACAAATAGCAAAAATACAACAATCACTATTTTTTGTTCTGACATTTTAACTTTCTCCAGACTGAACTGCCCCAAATACAATATTTCCTTGGCAGCTTCCTGCAACTCCTAATGGAGCATAAATCCTCCAATAAGTTTCATTCCATACATCATTTAGATTATTATTTGTTCTTTTATCCAGGTTAAACTGCCTTACAAGAGTGTTCGTAGTCAGATTTTCATAAACATTATCTGCCTGACTTAACGTGAGAGCCCCTGGGTTACTTTCAGTTAAGTTATATTTTTCATGCTCTATTGAAATATTTTTAAGATTTCCTAGTGTGCAGTTCATAGCCAATCCGTCTCCTTCTGAGGTAGCATATCCTAAAAAACTCATGTTAAACATAACATTCCCCATATTTGTAATGTTTGTAATATTTTCATCTGAAACCTCTGTTGCATTCACCCTACCATAATCTATTGAATCAGGGACGGCTAAAGCAAGAAGGGCTTGTACAACAGTCGTGTTGCTTTCATTTGTAGTCATATTAGAATCGTCTGCTACACTTACTGAACAATTCCATGTCCCTGCATTTGAATAATACCATAAGTCAAACAAGCAGGTAGCTAATACAGTATTTTCATCACCATAAGTATAGTTAATAAAGCAGGTGCTGTTGGTGTAATGGTCATTATTATCATCAGGGCTTCCTTTCGCAGATGCAGAATTGTCAAATAACTCTGAAGTCATATTAATGATTGTAGTATCGCCATTATAATCTGCAATAATAACCGAACAATTGACTAATTTAGTGGTATTTGGGATTAAGTTTATAGAGCCGTCTTCTATGTTTATGTTCTGGACAATAGGAGCGGTTTTCCCAATCTCTAATTCGCTGAATACAGTAACATTTTCCCCCACCCCCGCCCCTACAGTGCCAGACATAATATGAAAAAAAAGAAAAAAAAGAAAAAAAAGCAAGGCTATCTCTAAGAAAAAAATGCTAAACTCAAAAAAATTAAAAAAAACCATGTTATTCTTACGCATCCAACTCAATGTAAAAGTAATAAGGTGTAGACGTCACATCTGCTCCATGTCCGTTCTCCAAAACAAGCATCTCAAAGTCATATTTCTCCGCATTAAATCCAGTTTCATCTTCTTCAAGTAATGATACGAATATTACCTGTATGTCATCTGACTCGTCTGTTAAAAGCACTTCCTCGAATGTTCCTGATGCTCCAACCCCTGTTTCATCATTCATATATGCTGCCGGACACGCTCCTGCTGCAAATTGAGTTCCTGCTGTGTAAAATACTGCATGTGTGTTTGCATCTGAAAATGTCTCGTTAACCCCGTCGGCATCGTCTGTTGAAATGTTAAACTTTGTTTCTAAAGCTGAATGATTTCCCATTTGAAAACAAGCAATATTGCTCCATGTAACCTGTCCTGTTCCGTTTTCTGTTGAATAAACTTCTCCTGTCGGCGAACTGACTGACCAGTTATAAAGCACCTCATCACTTGCATCTGCCATTTGTATTGTTCCTGAAACATTACCATAGTAACCCTGCCAGCTTTGAGTTGTCACTATCCCTGTAATATCTAAGAAAGTTGAGTTCCCTGCAAGTGCTGTATGTGATTCTGGATCATCTGCAGACGCTGTTGTTGTTACTTCTCCTGTATAATTTGCACCAGTTGGTTGTACTGCTAGAGCTAACCCTGCTAAAAAGGCAAAAGAGGCTAAAAAAGCCAAAAAAAGCCAAATACCCTTAGTCATTATTCTTTACCTCCTTTCAGTTTATTTAGGTGAGCATTTAATGAAACAAATCCATCTAATTTTCCTGGCTTGTTTACAAAAGAAATATCTAGTTTCCTGTCAAATTTTTTAATAAATGCCTCAACTTCCTTTTTTAATCTAGAACTTTCAGTTACAACGATAATTTTATAAGGAGGATTAATTTCAATAAAAATCCCTTCAATGTCTTTAATGCTTTCACAAAGTTTCCAGTATAACTTTTCTAAGTAAAAATGGAGGCTTGCATCCTCTATGCTCCAGATTTTCAGAATATCGGTGTGATAGCCTGCTTTAACAAGCTTTTTTTGTGAAAAATCCTTAGTTAAAGAAATAACATAAAATAATTCGTTTGAAATAGAAAACAGAGTTCTTGGCTTTCCTTTTTCTACTGCTCCTGTTCTTGCCTTCTTTACAAGCCCTGCAACTTCTAAAAGCCTCATCTGCTGGCTTATGTAAGAAACAGTTGTCCCTAATTTTCCTGCTAATTCTGCAGGAGACGCAGGATTTTTTGCTATTATTTGAAGAATTTCCCACCTAGGAGAAGTCAAAAACATATCAAAATCCATGTTTTAACTTATTCCAAATACTATTTAAATGTTTTGTTCACTTAATTAACTTATAATTATTAATTATTAAAAATATTTTATTCATTTAACTAATTACTAAATTAGTAAAAAAGAAAGAAAATGGGCATTTTTTGTTTGTGTCTGTAAAGTAAACCTTGTAACTTTACATCATGCTGCGCAATAAAGTGCTCTGCAAGGAGGGGCAGAGGAATTGTAATATTAAGTTAGGAACTTGGCTTAACAGTTTCTAAATTTTTTTAAATGCTGCTGCTCTGCTCAGAAATACTTTTGGCTTTTCAATAATGCGGAAGCCCTGCTCTTCTGCAAGCGCCAAAGTCTCCTCAAACTGGTTTTTAGAAACTTGAAACAAAGGCTCAATTATATACAAAAAAGAACCTTCGTTCATTATCTTTCTAAACTGGTTAAAAAGATTTTTTTTATCAGAAACTTCATGAACAACATAAAAAGCAAGTATAAAACCAACTTTCTCATTTATGTTTATATTATCCCCATCACATTTCCTAATTACAATGCTCTTTTCAAATTTTGTATCTTTTATGTTTTCTTTTAATTTATCCAGCATCTCTTGCTGGAGGTCTGCGGCAATAACCCTTGCCCCCATTTCAGCCATTTCCACAGAAAACAGTCCGGGCCCGCATCCAAAATCCAAAACATTCATTCCAGGCTTAACATATTTCGCAAGAATTTTCTTAGGGTTATGAAATAGCTTCCTGACTTTTCCCTGAAGCATGCCTGCTCTTTCAGCAGGATATACTCTTTTACTTTCCATAATTTACTTTAGAAAACATGGTTTTTAAGGTTTGCTCTGTTGCCTATTATTGCAATTCGACATAGAAATAATATTGTGTGGATAGAGTGTCTGTTCCGTGCCCATTCTCAAGTACAATCATTTCAAAATCATAATATTCTCCGTCGAATCCTAGAACGTCTTCTTCTTCCAGCAGTGCAGTGAAAATTACCTGGATGTCATCTGACTGGTCTGTTAATAAAACTTCTTCAAACTTTCCCGCTTCTCCTTCCCCATTTTCAGTATACATATACGTTGCAGGACACGCTCCAGCAGCAAATTCTCTATTTGCAGTAAAGAACTTATCGTGAGAATTATCATCTGAAAATGTCTCGTTAACCCCATCAACATCATCTGTTGAAATGTTAAACCTTGTTTCTAAGTCTGAATGGTTCCCCATTTGGAAGCAGGCTGTGTTGCTCCAATCAACCTGTCCGCTTCCGTTTTCTGTTGCATAGACCTCCCCGCTTGGCGAAGCTAGACTCCAGTTATAAAAAACTTTATCACTGCTGTCAGCTAACTGTATTGTTCCTGAAACATTGCCATAGTAACCCTGCCAAGACTGGGTTGTTGTATAACCATAAATGTCTAATCTTGTTACATTTCCTGCTTGGGCAGTATGCGATTGAGGGTCATCTAAAGGAGAAGTTGTCGTAACTTCATTTGTATAATTAGCCCCGCTGGGCTGAACAGCCCCAACTTCACAGAAATAAAAATACGAAGCCAGGACTAAGAAAAATAGTAAGCAAACAACAGTCCTTTTGTTCATTTTAAATCCAGCTCCCAATTAATGAAAAGTGGAACCTCTATTTCATGATTATTTCTCTTAAAGCATCTAACTATGCCCTCTGTTTTCTTAATATAGCCCATAGAGCAGAGACTATTTAATCTCGGGGAAACTGCTGATGCAGTCAATCCGACTTTTCTTGCAATTTGCCTGCTTGGAAGAGGCTCTCTTTCATATAGGACTCTCAGAATCTCCTTATCAACCCCGTCCAAGACATTAGTTTTCCTCTTTTCCATTTTTTTTGACTTCCAGCTTAATTTCTTTTTTTTCAATTATCCAGGCTAATTTATCCCCTTTTTTCAAACCTATATTCTGTGCTATTCCTTTTGGAATCCTTGTCAAAAGATTCTTTCCGTCAGAACTTACGCTTGAAACCTTTTCTACATCCGGCTCAAGGCTTATTAAATCCCTTAACTCTTTTTCTGTTAGGCTCATAAATATATAATTAAAGTGTACTTTTTAAATATATCGTTACTCGAAGAGCATGTAAATAAAGTGTACATAATAATTACATCTATAGCCTATACATCTTAAAGGTTTTTTCCTTGCCCTTGAAAGTTATAGCCTTTATTGCCTTAAGGTTCAGCTTGTTCAAAATATCCTCTGATACTAAAATCCCCCCTTCAGCATAATCCAACACCTTTCTTGAATTTAAAGAAAACTCTCTAAGGAATTTTTCTTTATCATAAAAGATTCCTGAATTAATGACCACAGAAACATTATGCATCCTAGAAAGAGATTTATTTCTTATTTTTTTGGCTAAACTATATGCAGAAAGTTCTGGGTTTCTTTTGTCGTCATAAAAGAGAACATAGCATAAATTATCAGAAACTTTGCTCAGCGAAAAGCCTTCTTTCTCCACTGTTTCTTCAAAATCAAGGTATTTATCAAACTTAAAGAATACCATAAAAGCTTTTTTCCCGTGTTTTTCTTTCTTCTCAATCCTGAATTTTTTCCTCTTGACTATGAGAAAATAAGCGATAATTAATATAATAATAATGACGAAAAATGCAATATAGCTTTTCCATGTAATGTTAACTACAGGAGAAACCGCTGCTGCTGTAATCGGAACTTCAATTGTTTTTCCTCCTGCACTAAGACTATAGATCCCCTCATAATTAAGAGGCTCAAGAACTTTTTCTCCGGTTCCTAAACTAAGATTAATAGAGATATCTTCTTTAAAAGAAGAATTAGCTACCGAAACCTGGAAATTGCCTATATACTCGACATTCCCTATGTTTGTTATCTCCATATAACTTCCTTCGTCTTTACTGACAACATTAAAATCAATTTGCTTGTTATCTTCTATGTTAATCATCTTAAGAGAAAAAATGCTTCCGTAATAAGCATAAAGTTTCCACATCCCTCTTAAGGAATTGCTTGAAAAAGAATAATCAAAATCCTCACCGCTTTCAAATCCCTTTTCTTCAGCAATTAATTTCCCTTCAGAATCGAAGAGCTTAACAATTAGACTTTCATTTCCTAATTCCCTCTGAGCCTGATCCAGCAAGACTATTTCTGCTGAAAAATTAAAAGGAGGCTTTATAGACTCTTTTGAAACTATTGAAATGCTGCTTGGCTTGCTCTTAACCTCCATGCTTTTTGTAACAGCGCCTATGTTGGTTATCTCTTCTTCAGCATTTTTTTCGAACGCTTCTATTTCTATTTCATACTCTCTTGGAAGAGCATCCCTCGGCACTGTAAAACTCAAAGAAAATTCTCCTTCTTTAACTTCTAATGTCCGGTTTTCTAAACCTTTAACAAAAATATCAGCAAAGCCATTTAATTTCTCTCCGTTCTTTTTAATTGCAGTCCCGTTTATAGAAACAACCTCCCCTGGGAAAAAAAGTTTGTTATTCAAGCTGAAATCCGCATCTATCTGATTGCTTATTTCAAAATCTGAGCTTTCTTCTTTTTCCCCATCAAAGTTGACTTCCACTAAACATTTTCCCTTTAAAGAAGCTGGAAAACTGACCTCAAAATTTTTCTTACTGTCTTTCTCCAAAAGATAATATTTTTTATGAACCAAAAGCCTATCCCCGCAATCCAGGTAACATTCCAGATAATCTCCTGAATTTTTCTGTTTCTGGATTGAGAAGCTTAAATTAATTTCATCCCCCACGTTATAAACATCGCTTAACTCACTTATAATAATCTCTGCACCAACTCCTTCAATTAAAAATAAAAACAATAAAAAAATCCATATTTTCATTTTAAGCCGTCGACAATCGCCTTTATCTCTTCTATATCCCTTGTTAAAGACGACTTCTTTTGGATTTCTTTTAAGGCATCTATATACCTCTGAACCTTCCGGACTAAATTTTCTACTTCATCCTTAGAAGCAAGGCTTCCAATTCTCTCTTTCAGAAAAGTTACATCTTTTGTATTTTGATCTGTTCCTATTTTAATTTCATTAAGTTTGGATTCTGCTTCGTCAACAAACTGAAATTTTTTCCTCATCTCAGCATAAATAGTGTCTACTTTGTCAGCATTCAGGGATGTTTTTGACTCAATTTTCTTTATTTCAATAAGCTCTTTTTTTACTTCCTCGCTCAGCTTGATGATTTCTTCTACACCCCTAAAAAATTCCACTTTCTTTTTAACATTTTTAAGCTCCTCCATAACCCTTTCCATAATCGACTCATTGCCCTCCAGATTTGCTTTTAAAGCCTCTGTCTTAGCATCTTGTTTCTGAACCTGAGTCATTATTTTTTCAGGCTGGACAGCGGCAACTAAATCATAGGATTTTATTGCCTTAAGCTCGATTTCTTGAATACCCTTGTCTCTTTCAAGGATCATGCTTCTTAACTCTCCAATTTGTTCGCTAACCCTGCTAAACCTCTCTGTAAAGCTCTTCCTCACCTCTGCAAAAGCCTCCATGCTCGCCTTCATCCTGTCAACTTCTGTCTGCAATTTTGTAATGGGCGCAAGGTCTCCTGGGCTTGGAGGGCTTGAATGCTCGATAACAGGGGGCTCTCTATTTTTCTCTATATCTTCGGGCTCTTTTTTCTTTTTTTTCCTTCCAAAAAGAAAGTTAAACATTTTTCATTTCCTTTTTTATTTCCTTGAGCAATCTACTAAGTATGACAAAGTCCTGTTTGTGATATGTTGCTGTAAACAGTTTTATTTTGCTGTTTAAAGAATGCAGCTTAGTTTCAATAAAAAAAACATCCTTTTCTTGCTTCTTCATTTTATATGTCTGGTGTTTTAAATCCTCGAGCTCGTTCTCTAGCCTTGACTTAATAGCGTGCTTGATTATCTCCTCTTTTTCGTTTTCATCCAACTTTCGGATTTTCCTGTACGCTGCTTTATTCAATATTTTTCTGGAAAATTTCATTAATCTCTTCACTTCTTTTTTATCTACCATAAATTATATAAGAGACTGTTGTTTTTAATGTTTTTCATTGCCTTTTTTCACTTTTTTCTCTTCTTTTTTCTTCTCCTTGCTTTCTTCTGCTGGTTTGGTTTCTTTCTTTTTCTCTGCTTTTTCTTCCTTAGGCATTTTTCCTCCGAGCTTAATGAACGCGTCTATTTTTCTGATC
>Ga0172362_10001987_pt1 | contig 17706 bp, 16 predicted proteins | sample LakKivs1_kivu2a2_FD_114534 | JGI IMG/M metagenome (GOLD analysis project Ga0172362, IMG submission 114534) | Sediment microbial communities from Lake Kivu, Rwanda - Sediment s1_kivu2a2 | ecosystem: Environmental > Aquatic > Freshwater > Lake > Sediment | place: Rwanda: Western Province, Lake...
ATAAAAATTAAGTTATGCACCTAATTCACATAAATTCACAAAAAGAAAAAAGTAACAAAAAAGAAAAACATGTGACATTTTAGCTTTCAAGTTATATGTGACATCTAAGCTTTCAAATAACATGAGCCATTATTTTTCTTGACTAATGTAAGAAAATTAGAGATAATAAAAAAATGTGTTGAATACAACACGGCGCTAATGACTTATAATGGATTATGTCTGGTGGCGTTATTGACTAGGTGGTAATTGAAAGGAGAGGAAAAGATGGTAGAGACAAAAGTGAAAAAGTTTATGGAAAGAGTCATTGAAAAAAATCCTCAAGAAGTGGAGTTTCATCAGGCGGTGGAAGAGGTTGTTACCTCCCTCGTGCCATTTCTGGAAAAAAATCCTAAATATCAGAAAGCCAAGATACTGGAACGAATGGTGGAGCCAGAAAGAGTAATCATATTTCGTGTTCCCTGGATTGACGATAAAGGGGAAATTCAAGTTAACCGCGGATTTCGCATTCAAATGAACAGTGCCCTTGGTCCGTACAAAGGTGGGCTCCGTTTTCATCCCAGCGTCGACTTGGGAATCTTGAAATTTCTCGCTTTTGAGCAGGTGTTGAAAAATAGTCTCACCACTCTGCCCATGGGAGGGGCTAAAGGCGGCTCTGATTTTGACCCTAAGGGAAAGTCGGATAATGAAGTTCTGCGTTTCTGCCAGAGTTTTATGAATGAACTTTTTAGATATATCGGGCCGGATACAGACGTTCCTGCGGGTGATATAGGTGTGGGAGCGCGGGAAATAGGGTTCCTTTTTGGCCAGTATAAGAAACTTTGCAATGAATTTACAGGCGTTTTGACCGGTAAGTCGATTAATTGGGGCGGAAGCCTGATCAGGACTGAAGCTACGGGTTATGGTTGTGTCTATTTTGCCCAGGAAATGTTGAAAACTAAACGTGAATCTATTAAGGGCAAAATTTGCACTGTTTCCGGCTCGGGAAACGTTGCCCAGTACACAGTGGAGAAGTTGATTCAATTAGGCGCCAAGCCGGTTACTCTATCTGATTCGAACGGATATATCCATGACCGAGATGGAATAGATGATAAAAAATTGGCATTTGTCAAGGAGCTTAAAAATGTCAGGCGTGGACGCATCAAAGAATATGCCAGAGAATTCGATTGTGAGTACTTCGAAGCAGGAAGGTGGCCCTGGGAAGTAAAATGCGACATCGCCTTTCCTTCGGCAACGCAAAACGAGATACAGGAAAGTGATGCCCAGAAATTGATTAAGAACGGGTGTATTTGCGTTGCTGAAGGCGCTAACATGCCTACTAGACCAGAAGCAATAAGAGTATTTCAACAAGCCAAAGTTCTCTTCGGGCCCGGTAAAGCGGCAAATGCTGGTGGAGTTGCTACTTCTGGTCTGGAGATGTCGCAAAATAGCCAGAGACTATCCTGGAGTCGGGAAGAAGTCGATAGAAAATTACGGGATATCATGGTGGCTATTCACGACCAATGCGTCAAATATGGTAAACAGGGCAATTATATCGATTATGTTAAAGGCGCAAATACTGCCGGGTTTGTGAAAGTCGCGGATGCGATGTTGGACCAGGGGGTAGTATAGTCTCTCTCTTGCGCTATTACTGGAGAAAAGGGGGCTGACGATATTGATAATGGAAGAGAAAGTTAAGGTTAATGTGGAATTGGCAAAAAATTTGGGACTTACGCAAGAAGAATTTAATGAAATAAAGAGATTACTCGGTAGAGTTCCAAATTTTACGGAACTGGGTGTTTTTTCCGCTATGTGGTCGGAGCATTGTAGCTATAAAAATTCCCGCAAGTTGTTTAAACTCTTCCCTACCAAAGGCAAACAGGTATTGGTCGGCGCAGGTGAAGAAAACTCGGGAATTGTCGATATAGGAGATGGACTGGGAGTCGCTTTTAAAATAGAATCGCACAATCACCCTTCCGCAGTAGAACCCTTTGAAGCTTCAGCCACAGGTATAGGGGGATGCTTAAGAGATATATTTACCACGGGAGCAAGACCTGTTGCTGGCTTAGGCGCATTGAGATTCGGAAGTCTGGATAATGAAAGAGTTAAATTCTTGTTTAAAGAAGTTATTAAGGGGTTAGCTCATTATGCCAATACTGCAGAGGTTAGTGCGGTGGGCGGCGAGACTTATTTTGATGAAAGTTATGAAGGCAATCCTTTAGTTAATGCCTTCGTCGTAGGTATTGTAAAGCATGTTAATATTGTAAGAGGTACCGCATACGGAGCAGGAAATCCTGTATATTATATAGGAGGAGAAACAGGTAGAGATGGTGTAGGTGGGGCAAGTTTTGCTTCCAAGGAAATTACTGAGGAGTCTAGTTCTGATACAGGCGCAGTGGCCATAGGTAATCCCGAGCTGGGGAAGCGTTTAAGAAAGGCTTGTCTGGAATTGATAGAAAAGGGGCTTGTCGTGGGAATGCAGGATATGGGTGCAGCTGGACTTACTTGTTCTTCCTGCGAGACAGCTACCAGAGGCGGAACAGGCATTGAAATAGATGTTGCCCTGATTCCTCAGAGAGAAAAAGAGATGACACCTTACGAAATTCTCCTGTCTGAATCTCAAGAGAGGATGCTGGCTATTCTAAAAGATGGCAAAGAAAAAGAGGCTTTGGATATATTGAAAAAGTGGAATATAGACGCGGTAAGAATTGGAAAGGTAACAGACGATAAAATGATGCGGGTCAAGGAGAATGGCGTAGTAGTTTGCGAAGTTCCTGCAGAAGCGCTTACCAAGAAAGCACCCCTTTATGATAGAGAAGCTGCAGAGCCTGCCTACTTGAAAGAGGCACAAAAGTTGACTCGTGAATCCATAAAGGTTCCGGATGACTTCAATAAAGTCTTATTGCAATTACTCGACTCTCCCACTATTGCCAGTAAAGAATCAGCGTATAAAAAATTTACTGCTATAGATAAGGATGAAGTAGCAGTGGGTCCAGGCTCAGACGCAGCGGTGGTAAGAGTTAAGGGCACTAAAAAGGCCTTAGCCATAAGCGTAGATTGTAATGGCAGGTATTGTTATCTGAATCCCTATAATGGCGCGATGATGGCCGTAGCCGAAGCAGCAAGAAATGTAGTCTCAAGTGGCGGGAGGCCGCTGGCGATTACTGACGGTTTGAATTTTGGCAATCCCATGAAACCTGAGAATTACTGGCAGTTTGAAAAGTGTATAGAGGGGCTTTCTGCAGCGTGTAAGGCTTTGAATATACCTGTTATCAGCGGTAACGTAAGCTTTTATAATGAAAATCCCAAGGGCGCAGTAGACCCCACTCCTATAGTGGGAATGGTGGGGTTGATAAAATATGCAGATAAATATGTTACTCAGGATTTTAAGAATGAGGGTGATTTAGTAGTACTCTTAGGTGAAAACAAGGCTGACCTTTCTGGTAGTGAATATTTATATCTGGTACACAAGCAGAAGAAAGGTAATCCCCGGATAGATATAAAGGGGGAGAAGGCTGTTCAGGAAGCATGCTTGGAAGCGATCGAGTCAGGCATTATCAATTCTGCACATGATTGTTCCGAGGGTGGATTGGGGGTAACCCTGGCTGAATCGGGTATTGCCAATATAAACGAAATGTTGGGCGCAGCGATAAAGTTGGATGAATTGAAAAACAAAGGTATAAGGATAGATGAGATTCTGTTTGGCGAGGCGCCTTCCAGAATAGTAGTTTCTTTGAATAAAGATAAACTGAGCGCTTTAGAAAAGATACTGAAAAGACATTCGGTTCCATATCAGATTCTGGGTAATGTTACAGGAGATAGACTCGTAGTTCGATACAAAGAAAAGACGATAATCGACCTTCCTTTGACAAAATTAAGTGATACTTGGAGGAAGGCAATTCCTTCAAGACTGTAGTGACAGAGCGTCAGCCCTGCTAGGTAAGGAATGTAGCGGCAGAGCGTCAGCTCTGCTAAAAGGTAAGGCAAAGCTTCGCTTTGCCACTACAATATTGGAGATATACGGATATGAGACCGGTAAGAGTAATTCCTTGTTTGGATATCAAGGATGGAAGAGTGGTTAAGGGCGTAAAGTTTGTTGATTTAAAAGATGCTCGCGACCCGGTGGAAGCAGCAGCTGCTTATTGTGCTGCGGGTGCAGATGAGCTTGTCTTTTTGGATATTGCTGCTTCTGTAGAAGCACGGCCTACGCGTTTGGATTGGGTAAAAAAGGTAAAAAAAGTAACCACTGTGCCTTTTTGCGTAGGGGGAGGCATCAGAGGTTTGGAAGATATGGAATCTCTTTTTAATCTGGGAGCGGATAAAGTCTCAATTAATACAGCTGCAGTTAAAAATCCCGCTTTAATTAAGGAAGCCAGTAAAAAATTTGGCAAAGAAAAGCTTGTTGTGGCTATTGATGGAAAGAAGAATCCTCCTGGTAGTTGTCAGCCAAGATTAGAAGTCTTAATTATGGGTGGAGAAGAACCCACAGGTTTAGATGTAGTTGAATGGGCAAAGCGAGTTGAAAAATTGGGTGCAGGGGAGATTCTTTTAACCAGCAAAGACGCTGACGGCACCAAGGATGGATACGATATTGAGATGACTCGTCTGGTTTCGGAAGGGGTAAACATTCCGGTGATTGCCTCAGGGGGAGCAGGAAAACTTGAACATTTCTATGAGGTGGTGACCAAGGGAAAAGCAGATGCAGTTCTGGCTGCTTCTGTGTTTCACTTTGGAGAATATAAGATTAAAGAAGTTAAAGATTATCTCTTGGACAAAGGAATAAGTATAAGAACTTAGAAATTTCTTGACAACCTAATCTCCTCTTCCCTTGGGGAGAGGAGAAGGGTGAGGGGGAAGGGCAAAATGGCGACTAAATACATTTTCGTTACCGGTGGCGTAGTTTCTTCTTTAGGGAAAGGGATAACTGCAGCTTCTATTGGCTGTTTATTAAAAAGTTGCGGGTTGAGAGTAAATATCTTGAAGATAGACCCTTATCTCAATGTAGACCCGGGAACAATGAGTCCTTTCCAGCACGGAGAAGTTTTCGTTACTGAAGATGGAGCGGAGACCGATTTAGATTTGGGCCATTATGAGAGGTTTCTGGATGTCAATCTAAAAAAAATCAATAATATTACCAGTGGCGTAATCTACGACGCAGTTATTAGTAAAGAAAGAAAAGGAGATTTCTTAGGCAAAACAGTTCAAGTTATTCCCCATGTTACTGATGAGATTAAGTCTCGTATCAAGGGATTATCCAAAGATTCTGACGTAGTAATCACCGAAATTGGCGGAACTACAGGTGATATCGAAGGACTCCCTTTCCTGGAAGCAGCCAGACAGTTTAAGCAGGATGCGGGAGAAGAAAATGTTTGTTATGTTCACGTCACACTCGTGCCCTACATTAAGGCTGCTGAGGAGATGAAGACTAAGCCCACGCAACAGAGCGTAGCCAAGTTAAGAGAAATTGGAATTGAACCGCAAATAATTGTCTGCCGCACTGAAAGGCCATTGACAGATGAGTTGAGGAGAAAGATAGCTTTATTCTGTAGCGTTCAGGAAAAAGCAGTAGTGGAAGAAAGAGATGTTTCTACCAGTATTTATGAAGTTCCCTTAATGCTAGAAAAGGAAAACTTGGATACTATTTTATTGGAAGTGTTACGTTTGGAAAAAAAGAGAAAAGATCTATCTAAATGGAAAGAAATTGTTGAGAAAATAGCACATTTTAAAGAGGATGTGTTGATTGGTGTTGCCGGAAAGTACACCGAACTGAAGGATACCTACAAGAGCATCTGGGAAGCATTGGTTCATGGAGGATTAAGTAATAATGTAAAAACAAGGATAAAATACATCGACGTGGAAGACAGAAATTTAGAAAAAAGATTAGAAGGAGTAGATGGAATACTTGTTCCTGGAGGATTTGGCGAGAGAGGTGTCGACGAGAAAATAAGGGTTTGCAGATTTGCTCGCGAGGGTAAGATTCCTTTTCTGGGTATCTGTTTAGGGTTGCAGTGTGCAGTAATAGATTTTGCTCAAAGCGTCTGTGGAATGAAAGGAGCGTATAGCACAGAATTCAAATCAGATACTCCGTATCCGGTTATAGACTTGCTTCCTGAACAGAAAAAGATATCTAAAAAAGGCGGGACTATGAGACTGGGGAGTTATCCCTGCAGAGTGAAGAAAGGATCTCTCGCCTTCCGTGCCTATAAAAATGAGGTGGTGTTTGAGAGACACAGGCACAGGTATGAATTGAACAATAAGTTTCGCGCCAGGTTGAAGACAAAAGGGCTCTGGGTAACTGGCGAATATGAGAAGAGACGTCTGGCAGAAATTATTGAACTCAGAGACCACCCCTGGTTTGTAGCGGTTCAGTTTCACCCCGAATTCAAGTCCCGACCAACGAAGCCCCACCCCCTGTTTAGAGAATTCATCAAAGCCTCCCTGGAAAAGAAAAAAAGGGTGTAGATTCATAATGGGCAAGGCAAAAAAGGAAATGGAATGAAAGAAAACAAAAAAGCAGTAGTATTATTGAGTGGCGGACTCGATTCATCCACTTGCCTGTACAAGGCGATAGAAGATGGGTATGTCCCTTACGCATTATGTTTTGACTACGGACAGAGACATCTCAAGGAGGTTGAATCTTCAAGAAGAATAGCCGAGAAAGCTGGTGCAATTTTTAAAAAGATTAAGATTGATTTAAGACAGATAGGAGGTTCGGCTTTAACGGATAATATAGAAATTCCTATGGGAAGAAAGATGGAAGAAATAGCCAGGGATATCCCCCCGACTTACGTACCGGCAAGAAATACAATCTTTCTCAGTGTAGCTTTAAGTTTTTCCGAAGTGATAGATGCGGAGGCAATTTATATGGGTGCAAATATGATAGATAATCCAGGCTATCCGGATACAACACCGAGATATATAGAAACGTATCAGAAGCTGATTAATGTAGCCCTAAAGAAGACAGTAAAAGGAGGCAAAATAGAGATAAAAACTCCTTTAATTCGAATGACAAAGAAAGAAATAGTACAAGAAGCAGTAAGGCTAATGGTACCTTTAGAACTTACCTGGAGTTGTTATCAGGGGGAAAAAGAACCATGTGGCCAGTGTGATGCGTGCAGATTAAGAGCCAAAGGCTTCCGAGAAGCGGGTTTGACCGATAGTTTATGCCAAAAAAGTGATAGTGATGTTTAGAATTATATAAATCGGTTAGATATATTACTTATCCGAATTTTTAAATTCATGTCTGTAATTCCTGTTCTTGTGCCAGGTTTCGCCTATCCCTAATAATACGCTCCCACCTGAAACTCTTATTTCCGTATAAAAACTTATTGCTTTTTAAGAAGAATGCTGTTATAATTTAAAAATTGCCATTCGGTTATTGGTGGTGGACGGGCTCAATAAATTGAGCCCCTACAGATTGTTGTAGGGGTTCGATTCATCGAACCCGTAAAAGAATGTCTTGGAGACGGCGGGATGAGAACTTTTATTGCTGTGGGAATATCGAGTGAAGTTAGGGAAAAGATTGCTAAAATTCAGGTGGAGTTGAGGGAGGGAGACCCTGATGTCAAATGGGTTGAGCCTAAAAATCTCCATAGCACTCTAAAATTTCTCGGCGAGGTGAGTGAGGACAAACTTTTCGGGGTAATTGAGAAGACAAAACTTGCTGTCTCAGGGATTTCCCATTTCAAGGTTCACATTTCTGGGTTAGGTAGCTTTCCCAATCTTAGGTCTCCACGGGTCGTCTGGGTTGGCATAAATGAAGGTAAGGCAGAACTGAAAGATTTAAGCGAAAGGATTGAAGAAAAACTTTCCTATTTAGGATTTGCCAAAGAGAAAAGGGAGTTTTCTGCTCATTTAACGATTGGCAGAGTCAGGTCTCTGAGAGGCAAGGGTAAATTGGTTAAGAAAATCGAGGACTGGGAAAGGTGTGACGTGGGAGAATTTTCTGTGGATAAAGTGCTGGTTATGGAAAGTCAGCTTAGCCCAAAGGGACCCACTTACAGGATAATAGAAGAGATAAATCTGAAATGATAATTGCGAAACTAAAAGATAAATTACTGGAGAAAAGGTACCGGGTGATACTAATTATGGCTTTCTTGTTGCTTGTGGGAGTGGTAGCTATAATTTCCCGCAAGAGTGAAATGGAACTTCGTTCCCTTCCCTTCTCTCCGGGCGAGTTTAAAGAGATAGCCCTTACCTTCGATGATGGTCCGGACCCTAACGCCACACCAAGAATTTTGGATATGCTTAACAAAGAAGGTATTAAGGCGACTTTTTTTGTAGTAGGAAAGATGGTGGAGAAGTATCCAGGGTTACTGAGACAGGTATGGAAGGAAGGGCACGATATAGGTAACCATACGTATAGCCATCCGGATTTAACCAAACTGTCTAAAGAAGATATACTGGAAGAATTGGATAAAACCCGTCTATTGGTTAAGAAAATTACTGGTAAAGAGACGCATCTCTTTCGTCCCCCGGGCGGGAGATATGACAACAAGGTAATTGTAACTACTACCTTAAGTGGGTACAAAATGATTCTTTGGACAGACTATCCTGGTGATTTTGGTTGTCCCTCCAGTAAGCTGATTTATCAGAGGACGGTTTCCGGAGCGGAAGATGAAGGAATAATTCTTCTGCATAATGGATTAGACACTACTCTGAATGCTCTTCCTAAAATTATTTCTGAATTGAAAAAAGGAAAATATAGGTTCGTTACAATTTCTGAGCTAATGGAAGAGATAAGGGAAAAAGAGACCATCTATTTCGAAAAATTTGAAAGGGAGCAAAAAGCAAGACCTCTGCCGTTAGAAATGGCAGTCACGGAATAGATTAGACGCTGGGGATTTGGGTTTCGACTCTTGTAGGATAGTTGGACAAAGATTTGTTTTGAGTTTTCGATAGAAGTTTGGAGTCCTTTGTGGAATAGATATGAAGATTTTGGGAATCGATTATGGAGAAAAAAGGATTGGCTTGGCACTGAGTGATGCTTCAAATATAGTTGCTGGTAGTTTCAAAGTTTTGAACAGAGACACAACTAGCAATTGGCTTGAAGAGATAAAAACAATTGTGGATGAAAACAAAATTGAGAAAATTGTTATTGGTTTGCCCAGGAATATGAACGGTTCTTTGGGTGAGAAAGGGAAAGAGGTTCTGGCGTTTGTAAAGTCTCTGGAAAAGGTGATAAATGTACCCATAGTGACCTGGGATGAAAGGTTGACAACAGTTAGCGCAGAGAAGGTGCTGCGGGAGGCAGAGTTATCGAGGAAAAAGCGAAAAGGTATCCTGGATAAACTCTCTGCTTCTATAATTTTGCAGAACTATTTAGACAGTATTGTGCCGGACCAAAAAGAAAAAAATAAGGAGAGCAATGAATGAGGGTAATAAAAATAGGCGTTGTGGTCATCTGCTTTTTAAGTGTGGTGAATTTGATGGTCTTCTTTTTGTCTCCACGCCATAGCAAAACTGCCCTGGTTACAATAGAGGAGGGAATGACTGCGCAGGAGGTGGCAGAATTACTGAAAAAGGAAGGCTTAATTTCCAGTAAGAATTTCTTTCTGTTTCTTCTCAGACTAAGAGGAGTCCATAAGAGAATCAAGGCAGGAATTTACGAGATAAGTTCAAAAGAAAGCACCTGGCGGATTATTAGTGAACTATTTTTGGGAAAAAGCAAGAAAGTAAGATTGACCATTCCGGAAGGATTTACTGGCCGTCAGATTGCCCAGTTAATCGAAGAGAAGGGATTGGGAGGAAAAGATAAGTTTTTAGAAATTGTTGAGGAGAGGGAGCTAGAAGGTTACCTTTTTCCGGAAACATATTTTATTGATTACAGTGCGTCGCAGGAAGAAATTATTGATATGATGGTCGACCAATTCAATAAGGTGTTTACAGGAGATATGGAAGAAAGAGGGGAAAAGTTTAACTTCACAAAAAGGGATACAATAATTCTCGCTTCCATAATTGAGAAAGAGGCGGTCAAGGATGAAGAGAGGTCATTAATTTCTGCCGTTTTCCATAACCGGTTAAAGAAGCGGTGGTACTTGGAATCTTGTGCTACGGTTCAGTATGCACTGGGAGAGCATAAGGAGAAGTTGACCTATGAAGATGTAAAAGTTAACTCTCCTTATAATACTTATATCCATTTTGGCTTACCACCCGGGCCCATTTGTAATCCTGGTTTAGCCGCTATTGAGGCCGCCTTGTATCCAGCCGAGACCGATTTGATGTTCTTTGTTACCGAAGGAGAAGGCACTCATAGATTTTCTAAGTATTATCAGAAGCATCTGGAAATACAAAAGAAAAAATAGATGGAATGGATCTTTTGAGAGAAAAATGCCTGAATTACCAGAAGTAGAAACAATAAGAAGAGGGTTAGAAAAGAAAATCTTGGGAAAGAGAGTGAACAAAGTGGAGATCAACACAGATAGGATGGTAAAAGAGCCTTCCCCAAAGAGATTTAAGGAAGAAGTTGAAGGTAAAAAATTTACCCAGGTTATTCGTCGAGGAAAATACTTGATATTGGGATTATCCTCGGGAAAGAAGATAGTGGTACATCTCAGAATGACCGGGCAACTAATTTACGGAAACAAAGATGGAAAAAACAGAGTATCCTTTCTTCTGTCAAATAGCAAATATTTGAATCTTAAGGATAGCAGGCATCTGGGAGAAATCAGATTAGTAAAGAACTGGGAGAGAATTTCCTCCCTTGCTAAGATGGGGATGGAGCCTCTGGAAGATAGTTTTACGCTCAAGCTATTCGGCGGAATGTTGAACAAAAAGAAGGCTAAGATCAAGCCCTTATTGATGAACCAGGAATTCCTGGCGGGTGTGGGAAATATTTATGCCCAGGAGGCGCTATTCAAAGCAGGAATTCATCCAGAAAAGCAAGCTTATCGACTGAAGCGGGACCAGATGAAATCACTATTTTCTGAAATAAAAAAGGTCTTAAACAGAGCTATAGAATACAAAGGCACATCTTTGGCGAGTTATGTTGACGCGGATGGAAGAAAAGGAAGTTTCCACTCTCGCCTGCGAGTTTATGGACGGGGAGGAGAGCCCTGTGTTAAATGCAAGACTCCTTTGAAGTTTATTAAAATTGCTGGCAGGGGAACTACTTTCTGTCCAAAGTGCCAGAAGTAGAGAATTACTTGGCACTCTGAAGAGTGCTCAACCAGGCAGGTTGGTTGCCCTTTCCCGATCCCGTCCCGGTATCGGGACGGGGTAGGGTGACGAAGTGGGAGGAAATATGAAAAAAGTAGAAATAGGATTGGTCCTTTTTTTATGGTTTTTTCTGACGCATATATTATTTGCCCCTTCCCTTAGTGGGGGAGGAAGAAAACCACCTGCAGAGCCAAAAACAATGGAGGAGAAAATTGCGCGGAAGTTTCACATTGAACACAGTGTTGTTCTGGCTCTGGAAGAGAAAGGTTATGAGACAGAAGAGATTATTAAGCTGTTGATTCTGGCAACTGCCACAGGTAAGAGCGCCGATGAGATTAGTGTACTCAGGGAAGAGGGAATGGACTGGGAAGCGATTGCCAAGTGGTACGGAGTGGAAATGTCCACCCTTGGTAAGGAAACACAGAGGCTCTTATCCGAGGTGGGAGAAGAAGAAGAAGAAGAAGAAGAAGAAGAAATAAAAGAGGAGAAAGAGCCAGAAATCGAGCTGGAAATTGATGAGGAATTAAAGAAAAAGTTAGAAATGGAAAAGACGGAATCGGATGAGTTACGTTAAACTTTATGAGAGAGGTATCTTAAAAAAGAGAAAGGAAGGGCTTAATAAATTACTTGAGAAGTGCCACCTCTGTCCCAGGAAATGCCTGGTAAATCGGCTCCAGGATGAGAAGGGTTTTTGTGGCGCAGGGAAAAGAGCAGCTGTTTCCAGTTATAACCTCCACTTTGGTGAAGAGCCGCCGATTTCGGGCTATCGCGGTTCGGGCACCATATTTCTTACCCACTGTAACCTTCGTTGCTGTTTCTGTCAGAATTACCCTATCAGCCAGCTGGGAAATGGCCAGGAAGTAGAGATTTTCCAACTAGCTAAAATGATGTTAAAGTTACAAGAACTTGGGGCACACAACATAAATTTTGTTACCCCCACCCATTTCGTTCCCCAGATCGTCGAGGCTTTGGAGGTTGCAGTTAGAGAGGGCTTGAACATTCCTCTTGTATACAACTCGGGTGGGTACGATTCTGTGGAGACTCTTAAACTTCTGGATGGTATAGTCGATGTCTATATGCCTGACGCCAAGTATTCCAATCCCCAGAGCGCCCGTACATACTCCCGGGCGGATGACTATTTTGAAGTTAACAAAAAAGCGCTTCTGGAGATGCATCGGCAAGTTGGTGACCTGAAAATGGATAGAGAAGGGATTGCCGAGCAGGGGCTTCTTGTTCGTCACTTAGTTTTGCCCGAAGATGTGGTTGGCTCGCGAAGAGTCTTAGAGTTCATTGGTAGGAATATCTCCCAGAATACCTATATATCCATTATGGCTCAGTACCATCCTGCTCACAGGGCTTCTGAATTTCCTGAACTCTCAAGAAAAATCTCTGAAACAGAATATGATGCAGTGTTGAAGATGGCAGACGAATTGGGGCTGGAAAGAGGCTGGAGACAGAATTTTTGACAGTAAATTTTCATTTGCAATGCGGGCATAAAATTTGCTAAATTTGAAATATGGAAGTTAAGAATCTTCACTCCTGGCAGGTATCTCCCGAGAAGGCGAGAAAAATTCAGAAGAAGTTGAGAAACAAAGTTGTATTGAAAAGTTCTTTTAGCGATATAAGTCAGATAGGTTTTGTCGCTGGTTGCGATGTTGGGTACGATGAGAAGAAGAAAAGGGTTTATGGTAGTGTGGTCCTCCTTACTTTCCCTGAGCTTAAACTGGTAGAAAAAAAAGGAGCTATGGAAGCTTCTGAGAGAATATTTCCCTATCTTCCCGGGCTACTTACCTTTCGCGAGGGTCCCGTTTTGATAGGGGCTTTAAGAAAATTGGAAAGATCTCCCAATGTAATCATTTTTGACGGTCAGGGAATTGCGCATCCTCTGAGATTTGGGCTGGCTACTCATATGGGTCTTTTGCTCGGGCTTTCCACAATTGGCTGTGCTAAGTCTATTCTATATGGCCATTATGAAGAGCCTGTAAATCTGAAGGGAGCTTATACCTTTTTGAAAGACGAGGGAGGAGAGCTGATGGGGGTGGCTCTGCGTACCAGAAAAAACGTAAAGCCCGTATTCGTTTCTCAAGGGTACAGGATTGACCTCGACCAGGCATTGGACGTCATCCTGACTTGTTGCAAAAGAGAAAAGATTCCCGAACCCTTAAGATTGGCACACCGGGAGACAATGCAATCTCTGTGGGGGGCAAGCCCTGAAAAGAGGCAAGGGGGAATGGAATGATTAGAAAACCAGCACAAGCGGGAAGGTTCTATATGAAAGACCCGGAAGCACTAAGGGAACAGGTCGGGAAATACATCCAGAGCGATGTTGAGAAAGAGGACGTTTTAGGAATAGTGACTCCTCATGCAGGGTATTTCTATTCAGGAAAAGTGGCCGGGGCAGTCTATTCCAGGATTAACTTACCTGATACTATTATTATCATCGGGCCTAACCATACAGGTATTGGCGCAGAGATTTCCATAATGGCAGAAGGTGAGTGGGAAATGCCCAATGGCAGAGTAAAAATAGATTCTTCTCTGGCAAAAGAGATACTTTCCCAGGCTGGTGATTTAGCACAGGACGATGAGCAAGCTCACCTACATGAACACTCGCTGGAAGTGCAGTTGCCATTTATTCAGTATTTCAAGAAAGATTTCGGCATAGTTCCCATCTGCATGCGGGACCACCGGGTTGCCACCTGCAAGAAATTAGGTAAAGCGATAGCCAAGGTGATTAAATCTAAACCCCCCTGTCTGATTGTCGCTTCGACGGATATGACCCATTACGAGTCTCAAAAAGATGCCCAGAGAAAAGACAGGTTAGCGATTGATAAGATCTTAAAACTCGATCCAGAAAATCTACTGAAAACAGTAATGGAAAATGATATCTCAATGTGCGGCCCGGGACCAACGGCTACAATGATTTTTGCCTGTAAGGAGTTGGGGGCAAAAAAAGGCAAGCTGGTGCTGTATAATACGAGTGCAGAGGCCTCAGGAGATTATTCGGCTGTTGTGGGATACTCAGGCGTCGTCGTAAAATAAAACAGAGGTCCTTGGAGTAGCCCCGATTTATCGGGACGCTTTAAGGTGCAGATTGAAGTCTGCTACTCCAAATAAACGCAGACTGAAGTCTGCTACTCCAAATAAACGCAGATTGAAGTCTGCTACTCCATAAGGAGGAAAGTATGTCAGAACTGAGGAAAGACCCCATCTCCGGAAGATGGACGATTACTGCTACCAGGAATGAGGTGGATACGCCATTTGGTTTCATCACTGTCCGCAAGGAAGAGAAGGAAAGGGATTGTCCTTTTTGCGAAGGGAGAGAACTGGAAACTCCATCAGAAGCATTTTCACTACGTAAGGGAGAAAGTAAGCCTAATACCCCTGGATGGGCAGTACGTGTAATTCCCAGTAAATTTGGAGTGGTAAGGCCCAATGAGGAGCTGGATAGGAAAGGAGTGGGCGACTTCTTCTTTTTTGATACAATGAATGGATACGGAGTCCATGAGATTGTAATTGAATCTCCTCTACACATCACCCATATTTCAGACCTTCCGCTTGAGCAGATAGAGAAGGTTCTCCGTGTCTATCAGATTAGGTTAAGGGAGTTGAAAAAGAATTCACTTTTGAAATATGGCCTTATCTTCCGTAATCAGGGTTATGGTAAAGAGATTTCTATGATGCACGTGCATTCCCAGATAATTGCTCTACCTCTGATTCCCAAAAGCATTAAGGAGGAGCTGATTTCAGCTAAGAGTTATTATGAAGAGAAAGAAAGGTGTATTTTCTGTGACATAATCAAACAAGAATTATATTCCCATGAAAGGATTGTCACCGCGGGGGATAAATTTATCGTTTTGGCTCCTTTTGCTTCCCGCTTTCCATTTGAAACCCAAATTCTTCCCCGCAGGCACGAATGCGATTTTACAAATGTGCCTGAAGAAGACCTCTGGGAGTTGGCAGAGAAATTGAAATCTACTGTTATGAAGACCGCCAAATTATTGAAAGACCCACCTTTGAATTTTGTTCTTCATACTGCTCCCTTTATGGTTCCCGAGGCAGGGTTCTGGCTCACTATTAAAGATGATTACCACTGGCACATCGAAATTCTGCCCCATGCTATGCTTGCCAGGGGTTTTGAGTGGGGCGGAGATTTTTACATTAACCCACCTGTCCCAGAGGTGGCAGCAAAGTTCCTCAGGGAAGAGGAAGAGAAGTGAACGACGAATGAAAAATAGAGAAGTTGTAAAATTACTTCAGGAAATTGGACAACTTTTAGAATTGAAAGGAGAGAATCCTTTCCGTGTGCGCTCCTACGAGAAGGCAGCTCAGAATATTGGCAGTCTCACCGAACCAATAGAGAAATTCGCAAGTAATGATAGACTGGAAACAATACCGGGTGTAGGCGAAGGGATAGCGAAAAAAATTAAGGAATATCTGGAAACGGGTAAGTTAAAATATTTTGAGGAGTTAAAGAAAGTTTTTCCCGAGGGGCTTCTGGAAATCATGTCTGTTCCTGGAATTGGACCCAAGACGGCAAAAACTCTATATCAGGAGTTAAAAATAAGAAGTATTGCTCAACTGGAAAAAGCAGCTAAAGAACACCGTTTGAGCGAGCTTCGCCGGTTGGGGGAGAAGACCGAAGAGAATATTGCAAGAGGCATTCAAATGGTGAGAAAAGGTGGGGAAAGGATTCTCCTCTCCGCAGCACTTTTTTTGGCAAAACCAATCATAGAAGAATTGGAGAAGTGTCCTGGTGTTAAAGATATAAATCTGGCTGGTAGTATTCGCAGAAAGAAAGAGACAATTAAAGACATAGATATCCTGTGCACGGCAAAAAAATCCGATGTAGTAATGAGTAAATTTGTGAATCTTCCTCAGGTGAAGGAAATACTGGCTCAGGGAGAGACGAAATCAAGCATAATTCTCGATGAGGACATACAGGTTGACCTGAGGGTGATTAAGCCAGAATCTTATGGGGCTGCACTGATGTATTTCACTGGTTCTAAAGACCATAATATTGCTCTTCGCGAGCTGGGTCGAAAGAAAGGGTATAAAATAAACGAATATGGTCTGTTTAAACTGGGAAAGAGGTCAAGTGGAGTTTCCACCCGGGGAAAGGGAGCTGCTCCCACAAGAACAGTGAAGGAAATAAGGGTAGCTGGCAAGACCGAAGAGGAGGTCTATAAGAAATTGGGACTTCAGTATATCCCCCCGGAAATAAGAGAGGCCTCGGGTGAAATTGAGATGGCTTCGCGAAATAAGATTCCCAGGCTGATTACAGAGAATGACATTAAAGGTGATCTCCACGTTCATTCCCGGTATAGTGATGGCGTGGGGAAACTATCAGAAATTGCAGAAAAGGCAGAAAGCATGGGGCTGGAGTGGGTAGGAATTTGTGACCATTCCCAATCTTTGAAGGTTGCTGGAGGGGTCCGTCCTGATGTGCTCTACGAGAAGATAGAAGAGACAAAAAGATTTAATAAAAAGAGTAAAGACTTTGTGGTTCTTTGCGGTACGGAAGTAGATATCCTTTCCGATGGGTCGTTAGATTATGAAGATGATCTCTTATCTCGACTCGACCTGGTTATCGCTGCCATTCACACTGGATTCAAACAGTCGGAGGAACAGCTAACGGAAAGAATAATTTCTGCGATGGAGAACAAGTATGTGCATATGATTGCTCATCCGCAAGGCCGACTGTTAGGTAAGAGGGAACCGTATGCACTTAATATGGAGAAAATCTTAAACACTGCTCAAAAAACACAAACTTTCTTGGAAATCAATGCCTATCCTGAGAGGCTTGACTTATATGATATCTACTGCAGGAAGGCAAAAGAGAGGAATATCCTTATGGGAATTGGAACAGATGCTCACACCCTGAATCAGATAGAGAATCTCTACCTGGGAGTAGCCGTTGCTCGCCGAGGTTGGCTGGGAAGAAAAGACGTATTGAATAGCCTTTCTTACAATGAACTAATTAAGACTTTGGGGAGAAAAAATGTGCGCTGAATTGAGAAAAGATATAATTTCAGGAAGATGGATTATTATCAACACTAAGGGGAAAGAGGAATTCTTCGAATCTTTGGAGCCTCAAGGTAGGATCAAGGAGAAACCTTGCCCTTTCTGCCAGGGAAATGAGAAAGAGACACCTACAGAAATCTATGCTTTAAGAAAGTCTGGTACTATGCCAGACCAACCGGGTTGGAGCGTAAGAGTTTTTCCTAGCAAGGAGAAAGCATTGGAAATAGAAAGGGGATTAGAGAGGCATGGTGTGGGAATATATGATGCAATGAATAATGTGGGAGCACATGAGTTAATAATCGAGAGTCCTGAGCACATCAAGAACCTAAGTGATTTGGCTGAGGAACAGATAAAGAATGCGCTCCTCGTTTATCAGAAAAGAATTATCGATTTAAAAAACGATAAGCGTTTCCGATATGCCATAGTTTTCAAGAACCAAAGACCCAGTTCTCCTTTCCGATTAGGACATACTCATTCTCAGTTGGTTGCCCTGCCCCTTACTCCCGAAAGTGTGAAAGTTGAATTGGAAAATGCCAAAAGTTACTATGGAGA
>Ga0172362_10001988_pt1 | contig 17699 bp, 15 predicted proteins | sample LakKivs1_kivu2a2_FD_114534 | JGI IMG/M metagenome (GOLD analysis project Ga0172362, IMG submission 114534) | Sediment microbial communities from Lake Kivu, Rwanda - Sediment s1_kivu2a2 | ecosystem: Environmental > Aquatic > Freshwater > Lake > Sediment | place: Rwanda: Western Province, Lake...
CGCCATTAGGGACAGACACCAAATTCCCAAACAGCGCGGAATTTGGTGTCAGTCCCCAACCCGCAATTCGAGCCAGTCGTGCGTTTTTCCTCGTCCGGTCGCGAAGGGTTTTCGACAGAGCATATGCAGCATACTGATTTCCGTTGAATCTTGGGGAGGTGAGAAGTCCTTGACGACGGCGGCTTCGGCGGCAGAATGGGAACAGAAGTGAAGGCCGGTGGGCGCTCGGGCGGGCCGATTAGGATGAAAACGCGGGCGATATGAGACAAGACACTATATGCGTCTGTATCTAGTCAACCCATCTAATCCTCTCGTCAGCATCGTCAAGATCAAAGAGAGCCGCTGGAACCGCTATCGCGTATGGAAACCGTTGGGCCTCTTGGTGCTTGCGGGGCTAACGCCGCCGGAGTGGGAGGTCACGGTTTTCGACGAGAACCTCGGCGTGCCGGATTATTCGTCGATGGCGCGGCCGGATCTCGTCGGGATCACCGCATTCACGTCGCAGGCGAACCGCGCATACGAGGTGGCAGCGGAGTTTCGAAGCATGGGCGTCCCCGTCGTCATGGGCGGCATTCACGCGACGCTGTGTCTTGATGAAGCAGTACAGCACGTGGACGCGGTGGTGACGGGCGAGGCTGAGGGCGTCTGGGCGCAAGTCCTCGAGGACGCGCGGCAGGGGGGCCTCAAACGCGTCTACGAGGGAGGCTTCGCCGAAATGGACCAGGTGCCGGCCGCGCGGCACGAGCTTTTGGACGGACAGTACGCGTTTGGGACGATCCAGACGACACGGGGGTGCCCCCTCAACTGCGATTTCTGCAGCGTGACGGCGTTTAACGGGCGGCGGTATCGGCAAAGGCCGGTTGCGGACGTCGTGCGGGAGTTTGGCCTCATTCGCGAGAGGCGGGTCCTCGTGGTGGACGACAACCTCATCGGCGCCCAGGAAGATCACCTCGAACGGGCGAAGGACCTCTTTCGGGCAATGATAGAAGCGGACCTCGGGAAGGAATGGATTGCCCAGGCCACGATCAACATCGCGGATGACGAGGAACTGTTGGCCCTGGCGGCGAAGGCCGGATGCAGGGGGGTCTTCATCGGCTTTGAGTCGTGCGCGCCGGAGGGCCTCAGGGAAATCGGCAAGAAATTCAACCTGCTCAAGGGGCGGGATTTCCGCGCGTCAGTGCGGCGCATACAGCGGCACGGGATCCTGGTCGTCGGGTCGTTTATCATAGGGCTCGACGTGGACGAGCCGGGCGTGGGCAAAAACATTGCCCGGATGGCCAGGCGCTACGGCGTGGACAACATCAACGTGTTGTTTTTGACGCCGCTTCCCGGGACGACACTCTGGGATAGGATGAAAGCCGCCGGCCGCATCACGCTCGATACGTTCCCGGAGGACTGGAAGTACTACACGCTCACCTTCCCTGTGGCCCAGTACGCGCACCTTTCCCTCGACCAAGCCGTCGAGGAGATGGTATCCTGCGACGATGATTTTTACTCATTGCCGCACATCGTGGTGAGGGTGTGGGGGAACCTGCGGCGATGGAGCAGGCCGGTGATTGCACTCGTGGGCAACCTCTCGTACAGGAGCAACCTCCGGCTCGCCCGCAACGCATACGCGGACTTCAAGCGCGAACAGGGGGAACGGTTCGGCGCGTGAAGATGGCGCAATCGGCGAAGCAGGATCGGGGCTGTGCCAAGCGGCTCCTCCGAATACCCTGCAATCTCTCCCTGCAGGCGCACGGCCCTCCGGAGGCGGGCAAACTTCCTCGCTCGCAGAGGACGCACAGAAGGGCAGACCCCGGTCAGACGGGATCAACGCGGATAGGTGCAGACCGGTGTTTCGACAGAAAAATGCATAGGAAAAAGCCGAGCAACCGGGGGAACTCTTTATTCTTAGAGCCAAGAGGGTTACACTGAGCATGAGTTAGATGCTCATGACCGGGGTGGGGGTTCTGGGCCAGAGGAAAACATGGAACTGCCTTGTCGTTCTCCCGGCGACATACTGCTTGCGCCCGGGGCTCTCGTCGGGATCCGCGCGCGGTCACGCGCGACGGCCCGCCAGCACGACCTCGCCACAGTCATAGCGTGCGCGTTCGACCACCGCTCCCGGATGCTGCCCTTTATCTATGCGGACCTGCGGATGCCGCCGGCGGGCCCGCGCGCGATAGGCGCGGCGATGCTCGATTCGGGATTCGACAAGACGCGCATAGTCCTCCAGCAGTGGAACAGGCACTTCAAGCCTTCGCTCGCCAGGCTCGATGGGCGCATACCCGACATCTTCATGGTCTCATGCATGAGGGTACACTGGGCGCGCGGCAGGGACATGCTGCGCGACGTGTGCCGCATTGAACCTTCGCAGAGACCGCTTGTCATATTCGGCGGGTCGAAGGCGATCTACGAGCCCTGGGACGCGTTCAGCGCCGACGCGGGAGATCCGTGGGCGGCGGACGCGGTCGTAACGGGGGAAGAGTACGTGCTTCTTGCTCTTCTCGAGAGGGTGCTGTCGGTTCGGGGGCGGGGCGAAGGGGTGAGGCAGGCATTTCTGAGGGCGCGGGACGAGGGCCTCCTCGACGCGATACCCGGCCTCGTGTACGCGCGCGGCGGCCGGGACGGCGTCCCCGACGAACTCGTCGACACGGGGATCCAGCGTCTCGCGGGGGACCTCGACGAGCTGCCGCCGGTGGGGCCGGCTTTCAGGCTTCTTGAGGCGCCTGGCCGGCGCGCGACGCTCGCGGCGACGGCATTGGCCCCGGGCCGCGTGGGCAAGTATGCGACCATCGGCTGCATGGTGCTGACGATCGGCTGCCGCCTTTCGTGCCCCTACTGCCCGATACCGGCGTACAACCAGCGGCGGTACCGTTCGAAGAGCGGCGCGCGCATCGCGGAGGAAATGCACGAACTCAACAGGGACTACGGGATCCGCTACTTCTTCGGGGCGGACGACAACTTTTTCGACGACAAGGAGCGGGCTGCGGGCATCTTAGAGAGCATCGCTCGGGCGGAGTTCGACGGCGCGCGCCTGGGGCGCAAGGTGCGCTGGGGCACGGAGGTCTGCCTCCACGACGTGCTTGCGATGAAGGACCACCTGCGCGTGGCGCACGACGCAGGCGTGCGGGCGCTATGGATGGGCGTGGAGGACATGACCGCAACGCTCATCAGGAAGGGGCAGAGCGTCGACAGGACGGTCGAGGCGCTGCGACTGCTGCGTGAGAACCGCATCTGCCCGATGCCGATGCTCATGCACCACGACATGCAGCCCTTCCATACACGCCAGGGAGACTACGGCCTTATAAACCAGGTGAAGATCCTGCGGAAGGCGGGCGCGACGAGTATCCAGGTTTTGATGGTGACGCCGTCGCCGGGTTCGAGGTCGTACGAGGAGATGCATTCATCCGGGCAAGTAATCGAGAGCGCAGGCCACAAGCGCGTCGAGCCGTACATGAGCGACGGCGGGTACGTTGTGGCCTCGGGGCATGAGAGGCCCTGGCGAAAGCAGGTCAACATCGCGGCCGCGTACGCTTACTTCTACAATCCGCTGCGCCTCGCGGGCGTACTCGTGAGGCGCGGGAACGCGCTTCGATACAAGGATGCCGTGATCCAGGCGATGGGGATGTGGGGCCTGGCGCACACCGTGAGACGCACACTCGGTTGGGCGCTACGCCTTCGCTTCGGCGCTATCAAGCGCATGACCGTGTCGCCCACGAGCCGGATTCCCATGCGGGGCCCGACGGGCGGTGCCGCAAGCCACGCGCTGCCCGGCACGCTCGGTCTGGAACATGCAGCCGCCGAGGGATTCGCGACCGTCAGATAGCAGCGGGTGTCGCAAGCGTTTTCAACAAAGCAGGCTGTCTGCCCGCACGCCGGAGTATTAACGCCCCTCTTTCGCGTGGCGATGTTTTTTCTTCAGGGCCGCAAGGGCGGCGGCGTGCAGTTGGTCGATGATGGCGGGGCGCAGTTCGGTGCGGCTTCGCCAGTCGACGCCGGCGAGGTAGGGCGCGACGTTGCAGATGACGAGTTTCTCGGTGAAGAGGCCGGCCTCGGCAAGAGGGGCGCCGTCGGGGCCGAAGATGGCGCTGTCGCCGTAGCCGTAGGAGTCGCGCTGGGGCCAATGGCCGACGACGTTTGAGCGGGCGACGACGACGTTGTAGTGTGCGGCGACGCCGACGTGGTTATTGCGCACGAGGGTGCGGTGGGAGTCCATGCGGTTGCGCGGCAGGCCGTTGTAATGTGGGCTGAAGATTATGCGGGCGCCCTTCCAGGCGAGGGTCGCGGCGACTTCGGGGAAGGACGAGTCGTGGCAGATGATGACGCCGAACTTCACGCCCTTGACCTGGAAGACGGGCAGTTCGTCGTCGAAAAAGCGCATGAGGTCCCAGTCCTGCTCGGTGGGCATGGTCTTCGTGTAGTGGCCGGCGACACGGCCGCCGGAAAGGACAACCTGGGTAACGGCGAACCGCTTGCCGCGCTTTTCGGTGAGGCCGACAAGGGTCGTGACGCGCTTCTTGCCGGCATGTCGCGCGAGGGCGAGAAGGCGCGGGTCGTTGAGGGTCATGGCCGAACGCTTTTGCACGCGCTTACCCATGCCGGAGAGGAAGACCTCGGGGAGGCATACGATATCGCAGCGGGCCGCGGCGGCCTCGTCGATGACCTTACGAGTGCGGGCGATATTGGCGGCGACGTCGCCGTCCTTACACTTGCCCTGCCAGACGCCGATTACGAACTTGTCCATCTTGATTTCCTCTGCGTCACGGGAAAGACAGGCCAACAGGCGCTCGATTATCACGATTGCAGGGGAGCGGCTCAAGCACAAAACACGGACGGCGTTGCGGACGTGAAAGAGGAAGAGACAAACAAGGGCGAAAGAAAAAAGATTTTTCCCTTGACGGGACGGGAAGTCGCGGTAGTATGCCCGCTTCGTTATTGGGGAAAGGCGACTTTGGCCGAACGGAAAGGAGGTGCCTGCTGATGAAGGATTCGATTGGGAACCATGTGAACTGCTTGCGCCTCCGGTGCGTGCGGCCTTAGAGTTAGCGGTTTGACCGCGTAACACATTTCGGCCGCACGGCAAGGTGCGGCCTATTTCATTTCCGGACGCATCCCAACCGCAGGCGCAACAAAGCGCGGCGCGGGCAAGACGCCTTCAGGGCGCTCACCAATTAACGCATTGGCTGTTTTCGTTGGAGGAGGCTGCGTTTCGAAGCGGTGCTTCGATTCGCGGCGCAGGTGAAAGGAGGAGTGATTTGTGATCAAGGACGGCGAACACACGGATTTGCAGGGACACGTACAAAGGCAGGGATACGTAGTTAGGGGGAAGGGCAATGGACAGTTGGAGTGGACGGCGGAAACTGATGATGCGCCTCCGTGAGTGCGCAAGGAAGGGGGCGAAGTCGGTCTGGGATTTCTGGTTACGACGAAGGAGAAAGAAGATCGCGGCCCAACGGGCGCGGCGCGCGGCGCGCGACTGCTTCGACCAAGACGCATGGATCGTGGCGGTATACGCCGGCGAGGCGCCAGTGGGGTTTATCGTGATGAGCGGAATCCCGGGCGACACGCAGTACTTTATCTGCATTCTCTGAGGCGCGAGCAACGTGTTGGCGCGGGACCCGGCCGGGCGGCGTGAAGTCACCCGGCCGGGTTACATTGGCCTGCAAGCGCCACGGCACAGTACGGCCTGCGACATTGGTAGCTTGACGGTGTCTTGAGCGAGCGCCGTGACGCTCTGCGGCCGAGGCCGGGCGGCCATGGGCGGTTTTACTCTTGCGCAAAACGGCTTCGGCGGCAATATGGGGGCGGCAATCTCAGCGGCGGGGGAAGCGTGTAAGCATGGCGCTGGTGTTGATGTATCACAACGTGGTGGGGACAGAGGAGGCGCGGGCCGCTTTTCACCCGGCGCACAGACCGTACGTCCTGACACGCGGCGAATTCGCGGGACATATCGAGACGGCCCGGGAACTCGGGTGGCGGTTTCTCGGCGTTGCGGATTTCTACGGGGAGGGTTCGAGGGAAAGGAAGGCGCTGCTTCTTACGTTCGACGATTCGTGGGAAAACCACACGGCGGTCGAAGTGATGGGCGAGCATGGGATCCAGGGGATTTTCTTTCTCAACAGCGGCGAACTCGGCTGGCCGGGGAGGTTCACGGCGGACGAGGCGGCGCGGCTGGCCGAGAGTGGACATGAGATCGGGTCGCACAGCGTCAAGCACGAATTCCTGACGCTTTTGGAGGAGCCGCAGTTGCGGCAGAGGCTCTCGGAGAGCAAGAAGGCGCTCGAGGACGCGTGCGGCAGGCCGGTGCGGTTCCTGTCGGCGCCGGGCGGCCGATACGACGCGCGAGTGGCGCGGGTCGCAAGGGAGGTTGGCTACGAGGCTTTTTTCGTATCCCGGCCGGGGTTTCTCGGGAGCGTGAAGGACGAGTTCATCGTTAAGAGGATAGGAATCGCGGCCAACGTGGACGCGGAGCGTTTGCGGCGGATGCTCAGGCGGCCGCTCGCGCTTGTCCTCAGGCGCAAGGCGAGATATAGATTGATGCGGTTGGCGGCGCGCTTCTCGCGCAAGCACGGCGGCGAAGGGCACTGAAGACCGAGGCCGTGAGGAAGGGCATCGGGAACTCACCACCGGAACCTCACGACAGTCTGCAATCCCCCGCGAAGCGATCCGAAGACGAGCGGGCACATCGGCGGCGGCGAAATGGCTTGACAGTGGGATTGGTGGGGATATACTCGGAATCGGAATAAAATTGCCGCAATCAGCGTATACCGATGGGGCGTGGGGGATTAGCTCAGTTGGGAGAGCGCTTGGCTGGCAGCCAAGAGGTCAGGGGTTCGAATCCCCTATCCTCCACCATTTTTCCGCCCTTATCGGCAAGGGGAATAGCGCAATGCGCACGGCGGCACCAAGGCACGCGATAGAAGCCCCTCTTTCCAACCGTTTTCTCCGCACAATCGCCATCGGGTCGGTTTTTTCGGTGCTTTTTATGGTCGGGGCTCGTAACGCGCGAGCGGCCGAAATGGCAGCTGGCGAAGGCGCGTCGAAGGCGCCCGTGGTGGTCGTGATACCGGTTGAGGGATTCATAGACGGGGGGCTTTTCGACAGCGTCAAGCGGCGGACGGGAGAAGCGGAGGCCGAGTCGCCGTCGTTGATAATCTACAGGATCGACACGTACGGCGGGGCAGTCGAGTTCGCGATGGAGATAACGGACTTCATCGGCGCGATAGACAAGTGGGAAACGGTGGCGTACGTACCGAAGAAGGCGTATTCGGCGGGTGCGATGATAGCGATGGCGGCGCGGGAGATAGCGCTGTCGCCGACGGCTTCGATAGGTGACGCGGCGCCGGTGATGGAGTCGCCGGAGGGGCCGGAGATGCTCGGCGAGAAGATACAGTCGCCGGTGCGCAACATCTTTCGAAAGTACGCGGAGAGAAACGGTTACCCGATAGCGCTCGCCGAGGCGATGGTGTCGCCGGACGCCGAGGTCTACGAGGCGACGTTCGACGACGGGACCAAGAAGTACATGAGTTCGACGGAGTACGACGGCCTGACGGAGCAGCAGAAGGGCAAGATCACGCAGAAGCGCACAATCGTGCCCAAGGGACGGATACTGACGATGACCGCAAAGGAGGCGAAGGATTACGGCTTCGCGCGCTTTATCGTGAAGGACCTCGGTGAACTCCTGGACAAGCACGACCTTGCGGGCGCCGAAATAGTCAACGAAGAGGTGAACTGGTCGGAAGGCCTCGTGCGGTTTCTCAACTACCCGGTAGTGGCGGGCATAATACTCCTGGTGGGGCTCATCGCGCTCTGGACGGAGTTCAAGGTGCCGGGTTTCGGGCTGCCGGGGACGGTGGCGATAATATGCTTTGCACTGTTCTTCTTCAGCAAGTACCTTTCGGGGATGGCGCAGTACTGGGAGATCTTCGTATTCCTCCTTGGGGCGATACTCCTCGGGATAGAGGTGTTTCTGATACCGGGGTTCGGCCTGACGGGGACGCTGGGGATAGGGCTCATGCTTTTGGGGCTGGCGCTTGTGCTTTTGCCGAGGCACATAACGACGGCGCCGATGGATCTAAGTCTTATCTTCTGGACGGGCGTATACACGTCAGGGGCGTTCGCGGGGGCGGTCGTCGCGGCGTTCGCGCTCGCGAAGGTGCTGCCGAAGCTGCCGGTGGTGGGGCTTTTCTACCTCGGGGCGCCGAGGCCCGAAACGATCGCGCACAGGGAGGGGGCGGGAATCACCGAGGGGAGGAACCTCGTCGGCAAGAGGGGCACGGCGGTTACGATGCTCAGGCCCGCCGGCAGGGCGGCCATCGGTAAGGATATTTTCGACGTTACGACCGAGGGCGACCTCGTGGCGAAGGATTCGAAGGTCGAGGTAATCGCGCAGAAGGGAAACAACATAATCGTGAGGGAGGTCAAGACCTAAGGGGCGGCGTCTGGGCGGACGTCGCTCGGGCTCGTAGGAAGGGAGAGACATGTCGGCGTTCTGGATATTCGTGATACTTGCGCTGGGGCTCGTCATAATGCTCATGGAAGTGTTCATCCCTTCGTACGGGCTCTTGAGCATCGCGGGGGTGGGGGCGTTTGCGGCGAGCATTTATTTCGGTTTCCAGTCGAGCGCGGCGCTGGGGGTCACGGTGGTGATCCTCATAGTCGTGCTTCTTCCGATAGAGATCGTGATCGGTGTGAAACTCTTTCCCGAGACGCCGCTCGGGCGCAGGATGGTGCTGAGGGCGAGGGAGAAGACGACGGACGTAGACCGGGTGAGCGGCGCGGACCTCGAGGCGCTCGTGGGCAGGGAGGGCGTTACGAGGACGATGTGCCGGCCGGCGGGGGTGGCGGAGATCGGTGGGACGCGAGTGGACGTAGTGGCCGAGGGGATGATAGTCGACGCGAACCGGCCGGTGGTGGTTGTGAGGGTGGACGGCAACAGGGTGGTCGTAAGGGAGAAGTAAGGGGAGTTCGAGGGAGTTTCGGGCGCCGGGCGGCGCATTTGGGAAATATGAAAACAGACGAGTGGACCCTGAGGAGAAAGGAGCGGTCATGCCGCAGTTAGGACCGTGGGTTGTGCTATTGCTTGTCCTGGGCGCGATAATAGCGCTGGTGGTATTCGCGCTCGTGGCGAGGTATTTCCGGCTGTGGATACAGTCGTACACCACCGGCGCGGGGATAGGGTTTTTCAACCTGATCGGGATGACGCTGAGGAAAGTCGACCCCGCGATAATAACGGGGGCGCGCGTCATGGCGGTGCAGGCGGGGATTGCGGACGAGTTTTCGATACGCGACATGGAGGCACATTACCTCGCGAGCGGGCGGGTGAGAAACGTGGTGGCGGCGCTGGTGGCGGCGGACCGCGCGGACATACCGCTGACGTGGAAGCGCGCGACGGCAATCGACCTCGCGGGGCGCGACATAGTGGACGCGGTGCGGACGAGCGTCAACCCCAAGGTCATCGACTGCCCGAACCCGGCGTCGGGCAAACAGACCATCGACGCGGTGGCGATGGACGGGATACAACTGAAGGCAAAGGCGCGCGTAACGGTGCGGGCCAATATCCAGAGGCTCGTCGGCGGCGCGACGGAGGAGACGGTCATCGCGCGCGTGGGCGAGGGCATCGTGACGACGATCGGTTCGGCGGCGAGTTACAAGAGGGTAATCGAGAACCCGGACACGATTTCGAGGACGGTGCTGGCCAAGGGGCTCGACGCCGGGACGGCGTTCGAGATCCTCTCGATCGACATCGCGGACGTGGACGTGGGCGACAACATCGGCGCGAAACTGCAGGCCGACCAGGCGGAGGCCGACAAGCGGGTAGCGCAGGCCAAGGCCGAGGAGCGGCGGGCCATGGCGTTCGCGCGCGAGCAGGAGATGAGGGCACTCACGCAGGAGAACCGGGCGAAGGTGGTGCTGGCGGAGGCGGAAGTGCCGAAGGCGATCGCGCAGGCCTTCCGCGAGGGCAACGTCGGCGTAATGGACTACTACAGGCTCAAGAACATCCAGTCCGACACGGACATGCGTTCGTCGATTGCCGGGCCTGAAGAGACGCAGAAGTAGGGAGACTGCAAGGGAGGCCGTTCGTGGAGACGCTGTTTGGGCTGTTGGTGCCGATCGTCTTCGTGATCGTCGTAATCGTGAACGTCATCGCGCGCTTGAAGCAGGAGCAGAAGCGCGGGCAGCGGCTTTCGGGGGAGGACGAGGACGCGGTTTACAAGGCGAGCCCCGAGGAGATAAAACAGTTCCTGCGGACGATAGGGGGTGAGCCACCGGAACCGCCGAGAGAGACGCGGGCGGCGCCGGGGCTTTCGGGGAGCATCGTGCCGACGGCGCCGCGACAGAGGCGGCTCAAGGCTCAGGCGGGCAGGCGGATGGGGCCGACGGTACCCCCTGCCCCGCCGGGCGATGCGGGCGAAGAGGTGGTAAGGCGGCTTGTAACGGAAGACGAGCACCTCAAGACGGACATCGAGAAACACCTGCGGGAGAGGTCCCTTTCGGAAGAACAGTTGAGCCTGCGGCCGACGGTCGAGCGGCACCTGAAGCAGGCGCACCTCGCCGAGGACCAGGAAAGCCTGCAGCCGACAATTGACGCGCACCTCAAAGAGGCGAGGCTCGAAGACATGCCGGGGGCCGGAGCGCCGGGGAGGAGGGCGCGGCGGGCCGCCGCAGCATGGCAGGCCGTCGCGGCACCAACCGCCGGGGCGCCGCAGCGCAAGAGGGGTGTCGCGCTGGGGATGTTCGACAACGACAGCCTCAAGCGCGCGTTAGTGCTGTCGGAGGTGTTGTCACCGCCGTTGGCGCTGCGCGGGAGAGAAAGGCCCCTTTCGGGGTCGTGGGCCGCGCGGGTTTGAGCGAGTCAAACGGGAGACTCACGCCGAAAGCCTTTCGCCACAGGGGCGGCTCGACTAATCTCGCCGAAGTCACAGAGGCACAGAGGAGTATTCGGCCAAGGATGAACGCGAACGCCGGACCCACACCGGAGCCGGGCTGGCGTAGAGGCTTGACTGGCCAGAGGATGGACAAGATAATGTTCGCGGGTGCCGAAGTGGTGGAACTGGCAGACGCGTCGGATTCAAAATCCGATGGGGCTTAAACCCCGTGGGGGTTCGACTCCCCCCTTCGGCACCAATTTCCATTTCCGGCCGGAATCATTTCGTACCTAACTTCATAAGCGCGGACTTCATCCAGGCGCAGCGCCCGTCATGTGGGCCGACGGCGGTGGGTTTTCATTCTGCGTGCGGAGGCAGACTTACGCGCCGGAGGTTTGGTCACAAGATGGAGGCGCATCTCGGTGGTGGGTTCGAATCCGAGCGATTCGTAGAGGGACCGCCCGTCGTCGGTCGTGTGGAGGGCGACGGTGATGAAGCCGTTGCTCCTGCACCAGTCGAGCATCGCGCGCATGAGCATCCGCGCGATGCCATGTCGCCTGTGGGGCGGGTTCGTGTAGACGTTGAAAACGTACGCGCGGCGCTCGGTGAGGTCGGCTGGGACGGGCGGCCAGCCGATGATCCGGAGTCCGGCGCCGGCGACGACCTCGCCTTTACCGTCGACGGCAACCCAGGCGCGATAGAGGCGGCTCTTGAGTCCGGCGAGGACCCATGTGCGGTACTTTTTGCACATGCGGTCGACGGACTCTTTGTCGCGGCCGATCTCCATGAAGAGGGCGCGGCGCTGGGCGACAAGGCGCGACACGTCGCAGACTCCGGCGGGGCGGATACTGTAACCGCGGGGCTTTCGGGCCATCGGGTTTACTCCCCTCTACGACAGGGCAGCAAGGGCGGACTCCATTGAGGCGAAGATCCACTCAATCATCTCCCGGCGGCGGGCGGGCTTTATGATGGGGGCGTAAAGTTCATCGGTCTCGTCGCGCAGTATCCGCATTTCGGAAAGGAGGTCAAAGACGCGGGGCTTTTCGCCGGCGGCGGCACAGAGGAGCGCAAGCGAGCACTCGGCGCGGTTGATGAGGTTTCGCGCGGCGAAGAGCCAGAAGGCAAGGTACGCGTGACCCTCCCTGGCCTTCTTGGCGAAGGCCTCGAAGAGCGCGAGGGCCTCTTTGTACTCGGCGAGGCGGGCGCGGCAGTTCTCGGCCTCTTCGGCGATGCGGCCGTCGGATTTCACCTTTGCAATCGTCTTTCGGACGTGGTCGAGGGGCACGGGGAGGGCGGCCTTGTTGTAGCCGAGGGAATCGGTGTAGGTGAAGAGGCACCTTTTCGAGAGGAGGCCGCAGGCGCGCCAGAAGCGTTCATCCGAGACGCCGAAACGGGCCTTCATGAAGGCCTCCTCGTAGGTCCCGATGGACGCGCGCGGATGCTCGGCAAGATAGGGAGGGGCGTCGATGGAGGCCAACTGCAACTCATAGGGGAAAAGGTGGACGGTCCAACTGGTGAGGACGGTTCCGGCGAGGTGCGCCTCTGCACCTTTTCGCGCGCTGTCGAAGGTATTGACCAGATGATAGTAGTTGCGGGGGGAGAAGACGTTGTCGCCGTAACTCGAAGCGGCCGGGCACTTGACGACCTCGAAACCCTTGGCGGCGAGGTAGTCGGCGGTGTAGAAAGTTTCGGGCTCGCGGCCGGGCTCGTCGCCCCTGGGGAAGAGGTAGCGGCCGAACTCGCGGACGACGTCGGGAGGGAGTTTGTCCGCGGCGAAGTATTCGCGGCCCCAGACCCAGACCCCGCCCCGGCCGTGGTGGATGTCGTACATCCAGTCGAAAAGCGCGATATCGCGGGAGAGCTTGCCGAGGGCCTGGTGGTGGTGGAGGACCATGTCGGCCCAGATGACGGGGGTGATGCCGCGGCGGACGAGGGGCGCGGCGACGGCGTTGACGTGGTCGATGTAGAGGTCGGAGAGAGAGGCCTTCTCGACGAAGGCGCGGCACTTGGGGCAGGCGCCGAGGTTCCAGACCTCGTCGGCGCCGAGGTGGAAGTACTTGATAGGCTCGAAGAGTTCGAGGTACTCGTCGATCCACTTTTCGAGGAAGGGCAAGAGGTCGGGATTGCGGGGGCAGTACTGGTCGATGCGCGACGGGTCTTCGGCGAGGGGTTTGTACCTGTCGTGCTTCAGGACGTATTCGGCGTGGCCGATGGTCTGGAGCAAGGGCACCGGCTCCAGGTCGAGTTTGCGGCAGAGGGCGAGGATCTGGCGAAACTGGTCCTTCGAGAAGGCGTCGGGGGAGACGCACTCGGGGCAGGAGCGCCACTTGATGTTGTTTTCGACCTCCCAGATGACCGTGTCGTAACCCAAGAGCGCGAGTTGGGCGAGCCATTTCTCGAGGTACTCGCGGGTGAACTGGGCGATATTCATGTCGATGTGAAAGCCGATCACGGTCGCAACCTCCATGTGACTGAGGTTTCAGATTCCCGTAACAGTATGATTAGAAAACGAGTCCACAGCAAGAGGGTGAGCGCGACGACTACGAAGGTAGCGTCATCGCAGGGACTGCTCAGTTGCCAGTTTTGCAGCGCGGCGGTAGAATGGTGTGCGGCAAGGCAGGCAGTCAGTTAAAGGAGGCACCTTGAAGATCGGGATAATGTCGGACAGCCATGATAACCTGCCCAACATCAGGAAAGCGCTAGCTATTTTCAAGCGCGAGGGGGCGCGGGCGCTTGTGCACACGGGGGACATCGTGTCGCCGTTTGCCGTCAAGGAGGTGCTCAAGTTCGAGGGCGAGGCGTACGGGGTGTTCGGGAACAACGACGGCGAGATAGCGGGGATAAAGAAGATCTGGAAGCACATCAACTTTGCGCCGTTTCTGTTGGAGCTCGGGGGACTCAGGATTCTCGTGACGCACGACGCCGCCGACCTCGAACGGGCGCCGTACGAGAATATCGACGTGAGGATTTTCGGGCACGATCACAAGCCGGAGGTGCGCGAGGGGAGGCCGCTCGAGATAAACGCGGGGGAAACGGGCGGCTGGCTATACGGGAATCCCACATGCGCGATACTGGACACAGAGGGGCCGACGGCGCGGATATTGGAGATAAAATAGGATGCGAAGGTCAGCGTTAGTTGCAGCGGTTCTCGCGGGGGTGCTTCTGTGCGGCTGCGTCGAGAGGCAGATGACGCTCGTGACGAGGCCCGAGGGGGCGAAGGCGTACTACAACAACAGATACGTGGGGGAGACGCCGGTGACGTTTCACTTCACGTACTACCAGGACCCGGCGCTGCGGTTCGAGATGGACGGGTACCAGACGCTGAAGGTGACGCAGCCGGTAAGGACGCCGTGGTACGAGCGGACGCCGTTTGATTTTTTCGCGGAGACGTCGGTGTTGACGTTCCGCGACAGGCAGACATTCAGTTACAACCTTTTGCCCGAAGCGATGCCCGACAAGAAGGCGCTGGTCGAGCGGGCGGACGCGATGCGCGCGGAGGAAGCGCCGCCGAAGTGAGTCTCGGCGCGCGGCAAGTCTACACGCCAGTCGCGCGCTGCGGTTATTCGAGGCTTATCTTGCCCTTCCCCTCGGGCGGTTTCTGCTCGCCGGGTTTTTCGTCAGTTTTTTCCAACTCTATCGGGGGCATTCCCGTCTTGTCCGTCTCGGCGGGGACAGGCGGGGTCTCCTGGCTGCGGGCGAATGAAGGCAAGGGGATTGTGCCGCCGGCCTTTTCTTTCTCCTTGTCCTTTTTGCGTTTGCCCTTGTCCTTTTCCTCGTCGAGGCGGGCCTTGACGATCTCGATTGGTTTTTCATCGAGGGGCTGGCGGCCACCGTAAGTGACGCCCGGGGCGCGAAGGAGCTGCGGGCGGAAGCGGCTGACGGCGGATATGACGGCGACCCAGAGTATGAAACACCCGGCGAAGGCGGCGCCGAGGGCGCGGAATCTCGCGTCGAAAGCCATGTAGAAGAGCGCGGTTGCGGCGACGATGCCGACGTAGTTGACGTGGTGGACGAGTTTGCGGATGTCGGTCACGCGGATGACGTAGACGACGGCGAAGAGGGGGAATATGAGGACCACCATCGCGGAAAGCGGCGCGTACGGCGATAGCAGCAACAGGGCCGTTACGAGGAGGGCACCCTCGAGGCCGACGATGACGAGGTTTCGATTTTTTAGTTTGCGCCAGACGCCGAGGAAGGTAATGACCACGAGCAGGACGCCGAGGACGGCGAAGATGATGAGGTTCGTGTTCCCGCTGACCTTCGGCAGAGGGACGTCGTGGGACTGGCCGAATTCTTCGGCCTCGGCGCCGAGCTCGTCGATCTGGGAGAGGTTTCGCTTCAGCATCGCCCACATCGACTGGTTTTCGGGGGCGGCCAGAACGTCGCTCGAGACGAGTTGGGCGGGAAGCGGCGCGAGGACGGCTGCGCGGTAGTTTTCCGTTTCGTCCCAGGCGCCCTGGGGCCCGAAGTAGACGATCGGCGCGACGAGGAATATGACGAGCGCGCCGATGACAACGCCCGCAACGGCAAGCCACGCGCGCTTGGCGAGGTAATAGAGGGTAAAGACCACGCCCAGCGGCGAGAAGAGGGCAAACGAGGACACGAGCCCCGCCAATACGTCGAGGTCGGCGCGGAAGAGTACGAGGCCTGCGAGGACGCACGCGAAAGCAAGGACGGTCATGTCCTGCGTCGGCAGATAGAACGCGATGAGCGGGATTGCGGCGACAAGCGGCACGAGGAAGAGGCCCTTTTCGCCGGTGCCGAAGGTCCCGGAAACGGCATACATCGAGAAGAACATCGCGAGGACGAAGAGCAGCACGTTAAGCCAGTACCACACGAGCGCGGCGGTCTTCAGCGTCGAGGCGAAACTCAAGGGCATGAGGAAGATCGCGAGGTACGGCGGGTAGCGAAAGAGATTCTCGTCGCCGAAGGGCCCGGTGCCGGATTCGGGCGAGGCCTCGGCGGACCCAGGCCCGGCCGCAGCGGCAGCGGCCGCGGTCAGGACGGAGTCGGTCGATTGGAGCTCGACCGGTTCGGCGACGCTCGTGGGGACGTTGGGCCGGGGCGTCCGGGAGGAGGGCGCGGGGGCAGGGCTTTGGGTTTCGGGCTTTGCGGCCTGCTGCGGCGACGCGGTGTAGATGTCCTTGTGCTCGCGGGCGGCGCGCGCGGCGTTGTACATGGCGAGAAACCGCGGGTTCTCGTCGGCCCTGCTTGTCACGTAGCCGCCGGCGTACCAGAGGACGACCGCGGCGATCACGACCGTAAAGAATACTGCGACGCTTCCCTTCATAACCGCCCCCTTTCCCCGCCGCATGACGGGTCGACGGGCACAACGAAAAGCCGTTTTGATTTACAGGTCATCGGGGTCGGTTATGACCCCGGTTACAGCGCTTGCGGCGGCGACGGCCGCGTTCGAGAGGTAGACCTCGCTTTTGGGGTGGCCCATCCGGCCGACGAAATTCCTATTGGTCGTGGCGATGGAACGCTCTCCGGCGGCGAGTATTCCCATGTGGCCGCCGAGGCACGGCCCGCAAGTCGGCGGCCCGATGGACGCGTCGGCGTCGGCGAATATCTCGAGGAGCCCCTCTTTGAGTGCCTGCTTGTAGATCGCGGGGGTGGCCGGCAGGACGATGAGGCGGACGTTCTTGTGTGCCTTGCGGCCGTTGAGGATTTCGGCGGCGATGCGAAGGTCGCTGATGCGGCCGTTGGTGCAGGACCCGATGACGGACTGGTCGATGGCGACGCCGGAGAGTTCGGCGGCGGGCCTGACGTTTTCCGGAAGATGGGGGCAGGCGACCAGCGGCGCGATTTCGGCGGCGTCGAACGAGTGGGTCGCAAGGTACCCGGCGTCGGGGTCGCTTGAGTAATTGACGGGCGGGCGCTCGGCGCGGCCCTTTTCGTAGCCGGCGGTGATCTTGTCGGGGGCGACGATGCCGCTTTTACCGCCGGCCTCGACGGCCATGTTGCACATGGTGAGGCGGTCGTCCATGGGGAGCGCGGCAATGGCATCGCCGGTGAATTCCATCGCGCGGTAGAGAGCGCCGGAGACGCCGATGCGGCCGATTACGGCGAGGATGAAGTCCTTGCCGCCGACCCAGCGGCGGCGCCGGCCGGTGAAGACGAACTTGATGCTCTCGGGGACGCGGAGCCACACCTTCCCGGAGGCCATCGCGGCGGCGAAGTCCGTGGAGCCGGAGCCCGTGGCGAACGCGCCGAGCGCGCCGTAGGTACAGGTGTGGCTGTCGGCGCCGATGACGAGGTCGCCCGGGACGACGACCCCCTGTTCGGGAAGAAGCGCGTGCTCGACGCCGACGGTGCCGACGTCCCAGAAATGGGTGAGTTCATGCTCGCGTGCGAAGTCGCGCAGGATCTTCGACTGCTCGGCGCTCTTTATGTCCTTATTGGGGGTGAAGTGGTCGTTCAATAGGACGACCTTCGTCCTGTCGAAGACCTTTTTGAAGCCGGCGGCGCGAAACTCGGCGATCGCCAGCGGCGCGGTGATGTCGTTTCCGAGGGCAATATCGACCTGGGCGTAGACGAACTCGCCCGGGGCCACGGCCTTTTTGCCCGAGTGCGCGGCGATGATTTTCTCGGTAATCGTCTGTGCCACGAAGCGTCGCTCCTTACTCGCTCAGCGTGTTGCTCTATTGAAAACACAACGGCTGTGGAATTCGAAACGCAGGAAAACCGGGTACAGGCACGAATTGCGGGAAGAACCAACCCGCCACAGGCGGGTAAACCCGCCGTAGACGGGTAAACTTCGGGGACAGACAGCCAATTTCCGAAACAGCACGGAAATTGGTGTCAGTCCCCAACCCGCAATTCGTGCCAGTCATGCGTTCTTCC
>Ga0172362_10001989_pt1 | contig 17699 bp, 22 predicted proteins | sample LakKivs1_kivu2a2_FD_114534 | JGI IMG/M metagenome (GOLD analysis project Ga0172362, IMG submission 114534) | Sediment microbial communities from Lake Kivu, Rwanda - Sediment s1_kivu2a2 | ecosystem: Environmental > Aquatic > Freshwater > Lake > Sediment | place: Rwanda: Western Province, Lake...
CGGCCGTTTTCAGCTTCCGCTTTGCGCCATGGCCCTGGCTATGGGGGGAAATGTCCGCGTGGGCATGGAGGACAGTCTTTACGCAGGCAAAGGTGTCCTGGCCAAAAGTAATGCCGACCAGGTAGAGAAAATCGTTCGTATTGCCAAAGAGCTAAGTATTGATATCGCCACGCCGGATGAAGCCAGACAGATTCTTGGACTTAAAGGGCTAGATAAGGTGAATTACTAGAATAATAAAGGTTTGCTTAGCCTGTAGCCGCAAGATAAGTTGGCTACGGCAACGTCAGCCGCGTGCCAGCATTGTTCAGGAAGAAGATGCCTTCAAACTCCTCAGCCAGTTTTGCCGCCGCATAAAAGCCGGTGCAGTGGGAAACTCCCAGTTTCTTAATGCCCATGTCCCTGAGGTCAACTATTGTCCTAGTAACTCGGTCTTTCTTGGCACGGTAGAGATGAGTACCACCAATGACGGCATAGACTGCTTTCCCGCCGGTTAGTTTTTGGGCGTGGCGCAGGGTATTGACAATGCCCCGATGGGCACAGCCGGAAATGACAACGAGCCCAAAGCTAGTATCTATGATGAGGGCGAGGTCATCAGCGAGTGGATCTGGGTGGAGCACGCCGTCTTCCCTAACCAAGAGGTTGTCCTCAATCCCCTCATAGTCAGAAAGCGTGGGAATTTCCCCAGTGGTCAGGACATGCTCCGTGATATGGATTGGCTTCTTGGTCAAGTTGAACCTGGCGCCAAGGCTTTCCAGCGTTTCCCGACAGAACGGTATTCCACTATACTGTTCCTTTTTTTCATCGTGGCGGGTGTACTTGGCTGACCAGACATCTGGATGGGCAATTATTTCCACTTCACGTCTCATAACCCTCAGCATCTTGTGCAGTCCTCCGGTGTGGTCACGATGACCGTGGCTGAGAACGATCCGGTCAATGGTAGCGAGGTCAATGCCCAATAGCTGAGAATTGTGTGTTGCGGAGAAGCTCATCCCGGTATCCACCAGAATCCTCATTTTGTCCACTTCAATTAAAATACTGAGTCCCCATTCGGCAAGAAAACCGTGATTTGCCGTATTCTCACTCAACGTGGTAATCTTAACTTCCATAGTCTATCTCTCCTTTTCTGGCCTGCGCCGGCGCGTTTCCTCCAGATTAAGTGGAGCGACTTCTGGTCTTAATGCGCCAAAAACTGTTAGCACATTTCTAATCCGGGAGAATGCTTGCTTTATGATGTTGATGTCTTCGGGGGTTAAAGGTCGAATCGCACAGGGGCGCAGTGGCGTGTTAATCTGTACCTCGTCGGGTGAAAGTCCTTCAGCTACTCTTGCCATCTCGGTGGCATAGCACTTGTTTGCCTCAATGAACATCATCTGAAGAGCCAGCTTCCCCTGATACTCACCGCGGAAAATCTTGATACCCTGGATAATTTCACCAAGCGTGCATTTCACAATGGGCCGGTTGATGCGGCGAAAAAGCTTTTCATCTGGAGCGTCTACCTTCGTTACCACCACATCAGCCAAACTGAGGTCGCGGCGTACATCCCTTCTAGTCATCAGTGAAGAGTTGGTGAGAACGGCTACGTGTACTCCCAACACAGACTTTGCCAGCGCGATTGCTTCACCAAGGTTAGAAGCTAGAGTTGGCTCACCGACGCCGGAAAAGGTGGTATAGTCAGCAGGTATGCCTTTTACCCTTTCTAGCTCTGCAGTGAGCTCGCTCAGGCTGACAAACTGTTTACGCTCGGTGAGGGGATTAACTGTTCGGCCAAGCTGACAGTAGACGCAATCAAAGGAGCAGGTTTTGCTCTTTGTGGACAGCAGGTCTATACCCAACGACCTTCCCAGCCGCCATGATGGCACCGGACCATAGACAATGGACATTTCAGCTCTTAGATTGTTGCCTTTCTTCAGAATCGGGCCTTTTCCCGGCCATAATTACCGTGAAGCCCGCGTTGGCTGAAAATCCATCTCTGAGAGCTTCCATTTCCTTCACCTCATCGGGCTTCTGAAAAAGGGTGGAAATAGCCTTCTCAATAGTGAACCTTGAATCGGTGAGTAACCTTTCTACTTCTTGGTAGCTGTAGAAGGTAGCGTGCTGGTAAAAGCGATGCCCTTCCTGCTTATTAGTCTGGTAGAACTTGCCCCAGGGGCTTTCCTTCAATACCATTCCCAGCACTATTTTACCCTCCGGTTTCAGGATACGGTGGGTTTCCTGCAATACCGCAAGCGGCGAATCGACGAAGCATAGCGTCACAATAAAGAACACTGTACCGAAGGTTCCCTTGTTGAAGAACTGCTCCTCGCCACGAGCCCGAAACACTGTTACTCCCCGATTTTTCGCCATTTCCAAGAGCTTAACTGACGGGTCTATACCAGTCTCTATACCGAGCGCTTGAGCGAAACGCCCACTGCCCACACCTACCTCAAGCCACGGTTTGGGCAGCAGTGGCAGCAGTTCACGCAGTGCTTTGACCTCTATGGCAAAGATGAGCTTCCCCTCCGCTTCAAACCAGGCGTCATACGCTGCTGCCAAGGAGTCTAAGGGCGAGCTATCGGTATGTCCTATTAAATCAGCCATCTTTCTTGATTGTTTAAGGTTTCCAAACCTGCCATACTTTTCCCACCAGCGATGGGCCGGGTTTTAAAGTGGTTTGCTCGGGCTGCCAGCCTGAAGGCGTTACTTCCCCGGTAGCACGCACATGCTGGAACGCCTTTACCTGCCGTACGAGTTCATCGGGGTTTCGTCCCACCTCCGGTGTTAATACTTCCATCGCCCGAATTATGAAGTCAGGGTCAATAATGAAGCGACCGCGAATGTCAACACCAGCCGCTCCATCATATACACCGTACACACTACCAATTTTGCCTCCGCCATCTGAAAGCATTGGGTAAGGAACACCGCCGTCTACCATTTTGGATAGTTCCTGCTCCTGCCATATCATGTGCACAAAACGGCTGTCAGTGCTCATGGCCAGTACTTCCACACCCAGAGCTTTGAACTCATCATAACGGGCAGCAACTGCTGCCAGCTCCGTCGGTCAAACAAAGGTGAAGTCTCCCGGATAGAAACAGAGGACAACCCATTTCCCCTTGTAATCCGAGAGCTTGATGGGGAGAAAGCCTTTGCCGGCAACAAAGGCATTTGCCTCAAAATCAGGCGCCTCCTGACCTACACGTGCAAACATCTCTTTCACCTCCACCGATGCCGCTGTCTTTGTTTCTTGGGGAACCAATTGTGGCACTATCGGCCCTCGCGCGGGTTTAACGCAACTGTCTTTAGGTTCTGGCATATCTATCTCCTTTTTTGATTTATTGGCTCACTTCTTGCCATTCTGGATTATCACAGTAAGATAATGCGCAAAGGCATTATAAATCTCAGAGTCATAAAGCTCAATATTACCTTCGTCGCAGAGCTTGGCCAGAGCTGGGTCCATAGGTAGCTGACCAAGAAGCGGAGCATGGGCGGCGTGCGCCATCTCCTCTCCCCGGCTCTTGCCGAAAAGCTCAATCTTCTTATCTATCTCGGGAACATAGAGATAGCTCATATTCTCCACCACCCCCAGAATCGGCTTGCCCATCTGCTGGGCCATTCTTACTGCTTTCCTGACCACCATGGTGGTCAAATCTTGAGGAGTGAAGACGATGATTATCCCTGATATCGGTAGGGTCTGCATGACGGTAAGGGGAGCATCGGCTGTGCCCGGAGGCAGGTCAACAACCAAGCAGTCCAGCTTGCCCCAGAGCACCTCTTCCCAGAATTGGGTGATGGCTCGCCCGATAAGCGGTCCGCGCCAGATAACAGCATCATCCTCACTGGGTAAAAGAAGGTTTATGGACATCACCTCAATACCCGACCTTGAGGATACCGGCAGAATGCCACTGTCACTGCCAGCAGGTCGGGCTGTGATGCCGAACATCTTTGGGATGCTGGGGCCGGTGATATCGGCATCCAGAATGCCCACCTCATAGCCCTGACGCTTCAAGGCTATAGCAACTAGGCTAGACACTAGAGATTTCCCAACACCCCCCTTGCCACTCATAACAGCCAGAGTATGGTCAATAGAATTCAATTCCTTTGCCTTAGCGTCACTATATTCCACCTTCACCTCACTGGCTTCCGGCAATTTCCCAATAGCTTCTTTCGCCCTGTCTCTGACCCAGTCCTGTGCCCCTGGTATCAAACCAGTGGATGCTAGGGTAACATTTATCTTCCCATCGGAGATGGTTATACCCCGCACTAGGTTCATCCCGACGATGCTGCGTTTGGTGGCAGGCACCAATACTGCTTTAAGACTTTCTAACACCTTTTCCTTTGTTGGCATGAATTACCTCCATTCCTAAGTACAGCAAGGTCATAAATATTCTTCTCTCGAAAAACTATACGTTCTTTTGCCCTTTGCTGATAGCTTAAACAACCCTCCACCTGTTACCTGAGATATTATCTCCCCTTCCTTCAGGTGATGGTCGCTCAATGATAAAATGCCTTTTGGCTTCAAAATTCGATGCAACTCCGCCAGAACTCGGTCGGGCTCATCCAGGTCATGAAGGATATCGTATAGTAGCACCACATCCACACTACTGGATGGTAGTCCGGTCTGGCAATCAGAGAGGATGGTCTGCACATTCTCCAATCGCTTTCTGGAAGCTAGCCTTTGAATTGCCTGAATAGCCAGAGGATGGACATCGAGGGCGTGAATCTTACCAGATTTACCGACTAATTTTGCGAGAGGCACAAGGTAACTTCCCGGTCCACAGCCATAGTCCAGCACATGGAATCCTGCTTCTATGCCTGCTTCCTTTAAAGTGTTCATGCGGGGTTTAATAAAATCCCGAAATTTATAAGACAAGGACATGAGCCTGAAATCAAGATTGGATTGTTTCTTGACTCTTACTTTTTCTTGTGCTGACATGGAATTCCTCCCTAAGCTATCTCCCTTCTAATTAACCGTATGATACCAGCTACCAGGTTCATTCTCGGCACCTTCTGCATATACTTTATATAGTCATCACCAAATTGCTTAATCAGGTCAAGTTCTTCTTCTCTGGCGCTCAGGTAAACAATTAACGTCCCCAGGGACCCGAGCACGCCCAACAGCCAATGTGGATACCACAGCAATGTAGTCACAAATATGGAAAGGATGCCGCCGAGGTATTGAGGGTGTCTGACCACAGCATAAGTTCCGGTGCTCACCAGACGCGTCGTATTTACAAAGGATTTCGCTTTGGGAACCCCGCCATGGCGTGGAAACATAATTATTGGAGATAACACAAGTGTCATGCCAAGTGCCCAGACTACCCAGCCGATGACGAATAGCACTGGATAAAAGTCTGTTTCCAGCACGCCCGTCAGAACGAGGGGATTGACTGGGAAACAAGCAACCCCCAGTACAGATAAGACAGTCATCAATAGAATGTTTTTCTTAGTCCAGTTCATAAGTGCAAATTCTGGCGCTGCTCCATTTTTCCTACAAGTGTGCTTTCATTAGCTCTTTCTCATAATAAAGAACACCGAGCGGTAACTTTTAGGGTCTCGCTTGAATGTATCTATCTCCCGCTGCTCATCATTAAATACTGCAATGGTCTTCTGATCGCTGGCGTGCTCTGCCTGAACCTCATTGAATTTCTTCTCAAGTGGAGCATAGTATTCATTCCACCAGATATCCTCACTTAAGACAAAATGGTTGATCAGCTCGTAGCCGCACTTGGATATTTGCCTTTGTTTCTCTATAAGGTCACCCAGCTCGTCATGGACTACGAGAAATCCACCGGTTTTTAGGAGTCGCCGCCACTCCTTGAGGCCTTTCTCAAAACCTATTACAGCGATAGAGCCTTCCGCCCAGATGATATCGAAACTTTCATCTGGAAAATCCATATCCAGTATAGAGCGGTTTACTGCCTGAACCCGGTTGATAAGTCCCGCCTCTTTTATTTTTGTTATAAATCTATCCAAGGCAGGTTGGTCTATGTCTATTCCTATTACCTCTCCCTGACTTAACCTTGCCAGTTCCATAGTCGGAACTCCGGACCCACAACCAATATCCAATATGTAGGGAATCGCCATTTTAGGCAGCGTCCGAAATGCCTTTCTTGTGTACTTGACCAGACCTTCTCTGAGGTGGTCTTTATATGCTTGGAGTTCCTCTTCTTCCAAACTGTAACCCTCCAAACCGCGCTTGCATCATCTGCGTTCTAATCACATGGTTGTGTCTTAGTGCAGTCGCTCCATCAGATTTTCCAGTCTGCCTTCAAGATAGCGCCGCACTGCCTCATCAATGTTTTTCACATCGGTGACGACTGGTTCAATGTGGTACCTCTGCATGCTTTCATAAGCGCCCCAGCCCATGCCGCCAGCGAGGAGCACCTGGCAATCAGCAATAGTCTCTGCCATGCTGGCGTGCCTTACCTGCGAACCGGCATCATAGCCATGCTTTTCGCCAGGAGTCAAATCTGCATGGTGGGCAGCAAAAGTGTGGTGTCCGGTCTTATCCCTCTTTTCTTTGCTTACCACCTTACCGCCTTCCACCGTCACCACTACATAGTAAGGTGCTCGCCCAAAGTGCTGGCTGATACTTAACCCGTCGTCAGATATGGCAGCTATTTTCATCTTATCTCCTTTCTTCTTCGAGAGCATGACTAATAAATTGCCACAATGATTTAATTTCGTTAGTAACTTCACTTTGCGAGTATTCTACTACCGGCTGCCCCTGCATCAGAGCTTCAGTGAAGATATTGTCAAAAGGAATCTTGGAAACTACTTTTACCTCCTGATTTAAGCAATAACTTTCAATCTCACGAGCATTGTCGTCATTAAGGTCATATTTATTTATACACACCGAGGCTGGAATGCCAAAGTACCGGCAAACATCAAGCACTCTGACCAAGTCATGCATCCCTGATAATGTCGGCTCGGTAACTAAAAGGGCCAAGCTCGCTCCGGTCAGAGAAGAAATAACCGGACAGCCAATGCCTGGCGGCCCGTCAATGATGATGTAATCCAGTCCCTGTTTCTCCGCAATTTGCCTCGCCTTTTGCCTGACCAGAGCCACCAGTTTCCCCGAGTTCTCCTGCGCAATTCCCAGGCGAGCGTGAACCAAAGGCCCATATCTGGTATCAGAAATAAACCAGTTTCCGGACAATTGTTCCCTCATAGATATTGCTTCTGCTGGGCATACCTGATAACAAAAACCGCAGCCCTCGCAGGAGACGGACTCAACCTGAAATTCATGAATAGCACCGAAACGGCAGACATCCTGGCATAAGCTGCACTCATTGCACTTCTCTTCATCAATCACGGCAATCTGACCGCTCCAGAATTCATGGTCTTCTTTCAACGAGGGATTTAGCAGTAGGTGAAGGTCAGCCGCATCTACATCGCAATCAGCTAGTACCTTGCTTTGAGCCAGAGCGGCAAAGGAACCGACCAGGCTCGTCTTTCCCGTACCCCCTTTACCGCTCAATATCACGACTTCTTTCACTTGCTATCTCCTCTATCTGGTCGAAGAGTCGAGTAAAGCTCTCCCGCCATTGTGGCATGCCATTGACCAAAGTTATTCCCTTAGAGTAGAGACGAGCAATTTCGATATCCAGGGGAATCGTCAGCAGGACCGGTACCTTCTCCTGCCGGCAGTATTCAGCAATCAGACTGTCGTCAGCTCCGGCCCGATTTAGCACCACCCCACAAGGTATATTTAGCTTTCTAACCGTCTCCACAGCCAGAGCCAGGTCATTCAGCCCAAACGGAGTTGGCTCAGTGACCAGCAGACAGAAACTGCTGCCTTTTACTGATTCGACTACGGGACAGGTTGTCCCTGGAGAGACATCAATAATAACGGTGCCATTATTATTCATCAGTGATTTGACTTTTCTGATGATGGGTGGAGCCATAGGCTCGCCGACCGCCAGCTTGCCCTGAGCAAAAGCTATGCCATCGGAATAGCCAGTCTCCACGATACCTATTATCCTCTCCTCTTCCTTAATGGCCTTTTCCGGACAAAGATAGCTGCAGGCACCACAGCCATGACAGAGCTTCGGGAAAATCAGGACATTTTTTTCAATGACAGCAATAGCATTATAGATACAGACCTCGGCACACTTGCCACAATAAGTACATTTATCTTCGGTTATCCTGGGCACCGGAATAGAGACAGCTTCACTACGGGTGATGACCGGCTTCATGAAGATATGGGCATTAGGTTCCTCAACATCACAATCAACAAGTTGTATCTTGTCCCTATCCTTCAGAGCAAGGGCCAGGCTGGTCGCCACCAAGGTCTTGCCTGTTCCACCTTTGCCACTGGCAATAGCAATTATCACTCTATTCTCTCACCATTTTTGTGCCGCACTTAGGGCAGTTCAGGTTATAGCAAGGAGTCCCTTTCTGATGAGGCACCTTCGCGCCGCATCTTGGACAGACACAATTTCCGCCGGGTCCGGCTCCGGGACGGGTTCCTCCCATCCGGCCACCCCTCCCCACCATCCTGCGGGGCGGTCCGGTACCATCTCCTCTAGGCATGATAATACCTCCCGATAAGATATTTAAATATCTTGCTGACCTTTCTTTTCTAACTCATCGATACGGCGCTGAATCTCAGATAGCTGCGTTGCCAGCTCTTGTGACTGAACCTTCAGGGCATCAAGTTCCTGCTCCAGGCCCAGGGGTTGGATTGCTGGGCTAACTGGGGGCATCATACGGCCTCCCCGGCCACATCCCATCCTCATGCCTCTGCCCATGCCGGCACCGAAGCCGGAACCAAAGTGGGCAGTTACGTTTGGCTGGGAGCTAGCCTGGAATTTACCCGATTTATAATCTTGCACGGCATCCTTCACCTTCCCTGAGACCCCGGTTATTACCTTGATCCCAGCGGCCGATAATACCTGATAGGCATTCGGACCGCAGCTACCAGTGAGCACTGCCTGTATTCCTTTATCAACAATCATCTGGGCAGCGGAAATTCCCGCTCCGCCCGAGGCCATGGCGCTGGAATTTGCCACCGCTTCAAACTGCATTGTCTCCGGGTCAACGATGACAAAATACGGGCATCTGCCGAAACGGGGGTCTACTTCGGTATCTAGAGTATGACCAGCAGCGGAAATAGCGATTTTCATAGCTAACTTCCTTTCGCCTGGCTGAGGGCAGAAAAAGGGGAAACCTCAGCCGGATAAAATTGTTCACTTACCTTTTCTTCGCTTCGATTTCTCTGATTCGGCTTTCTATTTGGTCAAGCTGTTGCTTAATCGCTTGTGCTTGCTCATTCAGCAGAGCAAGTTCCTGTGTCTCGCTCATTTGAGAAACAGATGGTGCACTGGCAGTGCCACTGAGAAAATAGCCACACCTTGGCAATCCTCCCCTGCCCCGGCCAACATAGGGCCAAGGTGGAGAACTGCCGCGAAAGCCAAATCCCATGCCACCTCTCGAGCCAGACCCTCGACCAAAACTGTAATACATTCTTACACCTCCCTAGTTTTCGCGTTATATTATTCTGTAATCAATTTATCCCCAGTTTTGCCGGGTGCAGCTATCGCCGACCTCTTTCTCCACGACGCCTCCCGCCGCGGCCCACTGTCATCTCTTGTGGCAGCATACTGTGAGGTGTTACCAGATAATTGCCACCTTCAATCCTTATTGCCTTGCCATTAAGTAAAGCGTATGCTATCTTCTGCCGCGCCGAGGCCAGCACTCTCTGAAAAGTAGGACGAGAGATATTCATCCTTTCCGCACCCTGTTCTTGTTCAAGCCCTTCAAGATCTTTGAGACGTATCGCCTCAGCCTCTTCTACAGAGAGGCGAACTTCTTCAAGAGCTCTCAATGGTATGCCCGCCGGCTTAAAGTAGGATACATCTGGTAAGAACGAAACCCGGCGGCATTTTAGCGGCCTAGACATATTTTCGCCTTTGTATTATGAGCATATGCTCATAATATATCCTAACATGAAGAGAAAATCTTGTCAAGGAACACCCAGAACGACACAATGGTAGGCCCGCAGCCTTTTGTTTGCATAGTACGTGTGCACGCCCTCTTGCCTCCAAAGCAGGGGGCTTTTTGCCAATTTGTCTCAGCTCAGGGATTAGCCACGTAACAGCTGGACCATCACATATCACAAAAGAGGCAATTGTTGGGTAACATTAACTCAGTCAATCAATTAACGAAAAAGTAAAAAGTTACCCAACAAAGTAGCGCTCTGTATAACCACCCCGGTTATCTTTGCACACCGAACTGACAAATGTGCGATGATACTTGCTTGCTACACAGATATGTACGATTGAACGCTCTTAGCAGTGATTCTCTGAAGAATAGGAAAGGGGCTGTGGACTCTCTAAATCCACAGCCCCTTTTTGACTCATCCTAGCAACCGAGCCCGATTCCTGTCGGCGGGCCGATGCTAGCGTGGTATAACTCAATTAGGGGTTGACAGCAACAGAAAAATGTTTATAATTAAATTGGTTATCACATTGTGATTTTATATTATCATAATGTAATAATATAAGCTATTTTAAAGAGTAATGGTGAGATCTTTACAAAAAACCATAGCTATTATAAATTCATTCTCTCCAGATAAGCCGGAGTTGACAGCCTCTGATATAGCTTCTGGCCTCAATATTCCCAGACCAACCGTATACCGCATCCTTTCCATTCTGACTAAAGCGGGCTATCTGGAGAAAAAGGCCGGCAAAGGTACTTATGTCATCGGGCGCACTCTTTATACTGTGGGGAGCTTATATTTAACCACTACGGATTTATACCATGCTGCTGAGCCGATCATTCAAGTGATTAATGACATCACCGGTGAAGTCACCAATGTAGCAATACTCGATGATAAAGGCTATATCACAATGTTACTTAGAGAAGAATCTAAGTACCCTTTACGTCATGTGGTCCATGTCGGCTCAACCTCTCCTGCTTACGCACACGCATCAGGAAAGGCTTTGCTGAGTGCTTTAACTGATGAAGAAATAGACCAGCTCTATCCAGAAGAAAAATTAAAACAACTGACGAGTAAGACCGTAGCTACTAGAACGGAATTGAAACTTGAGCTGGAAAAGATAAGAAATTCCGGCACCGCTTTTAATTCTGAACAAGCATACGATGGAGTTGAAGCTGTTGCCTCTGTGATACGCAATGCCAGCGGCAACGCTATAGCCGCCACCGCTATCGCGGCACCCGTGGTCAGGATGAATGAAGAAAAGCGTAAGCGTTTCGCGTCCTTAATAAAAATAGGGGCGGGTCTGATAAGTTACCGGCTTGGCTACCAAGATAAAACTCAGCCAATACATCAAGTTGCGGATTTGTATACTTGGTGGCAGCAGCATCAGCAGGAGGCAATTCTGCAGCCTGATGTCAATGTTAATATCAAAATATAAGACCAAGAGGAGGCTTATATAGCAAAGGGCTTAATCAACAAAGTTTTATCATATAAAAAAACAGCAAAGGGGGTGATAGATTTCAGTAAATAATATCTCAATGTAGCATATTTTAAAGATAAGGAGAGGAAAATGAGTAGAAATAGGTTGATAGTCTTTGCTATAACCTTCGCGCTGTTGGTAGGCCTGATAGCGGCTGGTTGTGCTGCACCAGCACCGGCTCCAGCACCCACACCGGCTCCTGCTCCTGCGCCCACTCCTGCTCCAGCACCAGCACCGACGCCTGCCCCTGCTCCTGCCCAAGCACCAAAAGCAATCACATGGAAAGTTCAGGTTGCGGTAGCTGCATCACCATCATTCGGCCCATATGCTACTATACCAGAGGCTTATCACGCCGGCGTCTGGTCACACTCCTGGGCACGCTGGGTTGAAGAAGCCACCGATGGCCGTCTTAAGATCGAGATGCTTGAACCCGATGCTGCTTTCCCAGGTAAAGAAGGACTGGAGGCTATCGGGACGCGAGTGCTTGATGCCGCCTGGTCCCAGCCGGGCTGGTATGCCGAAAAGATGCCGGAAATGTATGTCGCCGGCGGTATGCCAGGTAGCTGGATGAGTGTGGGAGAGTTCTATGACGGCTGGTATAACTACGGAATTTATGACAAAGTCGCCCCACTTCATGAAGCCTTGAACATCAAGTTCTTCCCATCGCTGGGCATGGAATATATGAATATCATGTCCAACTTTCCGATGCCGAACGCAGATTCCGTTAAGGGACATAAAATCCGATTCTGGGGTCAGTGGGGCAAATTCGGTCAATTAATGGGTGCTACCGCCGTTGACCTGCCCTACGCGGAGTGCTACATGGCCATGAAGCTTGGCACCATTGAGGGTGTTTGGACCGGTGCCCAGTCACTGGAGGTAATCAAGCTCAACGAAGTAGTGACTGACTTCGTCACCAACCCCAACGGCTGCATCAACTCACTCATCATCAATATGGATGCCTGGAACGAGCTGCCCGATGACATACGTTCGATGCTGGAGAGAGAGCAACCTTACCACTTCACCGTAGGTGGTCTCATGCTCCTGGAGCAGCAGGGCTATGCCATCGGCAAGGCAGTGAAAGAGAAAGGGCTTAAGCTCTGGACCTGGAGTGATGAAGATATAGCCACACTGAGGAAAGGCTGCATTGAGCAGATATGGCCAGAGTTTGCTGCCAAGAGCCCGCTCAGCGCTGAACTTGTAGAAATCGTCAAGACGCAGTTGAAGGACCACGGGAAACTTTAAATAAAGAGCAGAGAGGACGGTGGCGGTCTGCCGCCACCGTCCTCCGTCCTAAATGCAAGGGGCAAATATGCAAAAAGGCCTCCGTTTTATTGATGTCATAAATGAATTGATGGGACAGATTGCCGGGTGGCTTCTGGTCCCTCTTTCCTTTCTGGTTGTCTTTGACGTCATCCTCAGATACGTACTCAATATGCCTACCATCTGGGTCTGGGATGTCGGCGTCCAGATACAGGCCGCAATTATAGTCCTTGGCGGGGGTTACGCCCTCCTTCATAACGGACATGTTTGCGTTGATATCCTGATAGAAAAACTCTCAACGAGGAAGCGAGCCATCCTGAACACGATGATGTATATCTTTCTGGTTGGCAGCATTGCCATTCTTCTATGGCGATTGTCAATCAGTGCCCAGTACGCACTGCGACTTAAGGAACACTGGACATCTGCCTGGGCTCCAGTTGTCTACCCGCTTAAAGTGCTTATCGTGGTTGGCGTTGGCGCCACGCTGCTGCAGGGAATAGCCGGCTGGATACGTAACGTCTTGATTGCTATAAGAGGCGATGAGGCAGCTCAGCAATGAATATAGACGTTGGATTATTAAGTATCATCGCCCTTGGTAGCATGCTTCTCATGCTCCTGACGGGACTGCCGGTTACCTTTGTTCTGCTGAGTCTCTCGGCTATCTGCTTCTGGTTTTTAAGGGGCTTGCCTGCCACCAGTTCGCTGGGAATTGTCTTCTTTTCCACTATAACTACTGACATATTTATTGCCCTGCCCACTTTCATCTTTATGGCCACCGTCCTAGAAATATCCGGCTTGGGCGCCGCCATGTATGACATGATGCACAAGTGGATGGCCGGGCTTAGAGGCGGACTGGCCATGGGCACCATTGCCATCGCCACCGTTATGGCGGCCTTCACCGGTTCAGCGGCTACTGCCACCCTGACCATGGGGTTACTAGCCTACCCCGAAATGGAGCAGCGGGGTTATGACCGAAGAATGATTATCGGTGTCATTCCGGCCGGCGGTTCCCTTGGACCCTTAATCCCCCCCAGTGTGCCGATGATTGTGGTGGCCGCCGTTAGCCAAATCTCAATCGGGAAGCTATTTATCGCCGGCATTATTCCCGGCGTAATAACCTCCATTGGCTACATAGCCTATGTCGGTATAAGGTGCTGGAAGAATCCGGGAATGGGCCCCCCCTTGCCCCCTGAAGAGCGCGTTGGCTTCAGGGAAAAAATGATCTCGCTGCGCAAATCGATTATGCCCATCATTTTGATTTTCTTAGTTCTGGGCTTGATATATCTGGGCATAGCCACACCGAGTGAGGCAGGGGGGGTCGGGGCAGTAGGTGCATTAATTTGTGCTGCCATTTATCGTAATCTCACTTGGAGGAATTTGCAGAAGGCGACGACAACCGCCATCAGAATAACCGCTATGCTGATGTGGCTTTTAGCCGCCGGGGGCGCCTTCTCCCAGCTTATCGGCGTTTTGGGAGTACAGGGCTACCTGCGTGAATTGCTGCTGGCATTGCCGGTAAGCCGCTGGGCCATTGTCGTCGGCATACTTTTCCTGGTCTTCATTCTGGGCATGTTTATCGATGCTACCCCAATTACGGTTATCTTTCTGCCCATCTTTTACCCGATTGTCATGGCCTTGGGCTTTGACCTACTGTGGTTCGGACTTCTATTTACCATGGATTTGCTGGTTGGTATAATGACGCCTCCATTCGGCATGGTTCTGTTCTACTTCAAGGGTTTGAATTTGCCTGGCGTCACAATGATGGATATTTATCGCGCTATCGTACCTTTCTTCCTAATCATGATGTTGGTTATGGTCCTGGTTTTCTTCATACCCGACCTGGCTGTCTGGCTGCCAAACCAGATGATAAAGTAAACTTTTAAACAGTTTAAAAATTGAACTCGCGATGTTTTTTGTGACTATGGAAATAGCTATATCGCCTAAATTGCAGAGGGAGAAGCGATGAAAGGTTATCGCATTGTGGACCTTAGTTTGCCGTTGATGAACGGTGGCGGATTCGGGATGCCCGCCGAGATTACCTACCTTGACCACCGCACACGGGGGAAGATGCTGAGCGAGAAGTTTGGCTTTAACCCGGATGCTATAGGTGGCAAAGCTAATGCTATTGAGCAATTTACTTCCCTGACCTGCCATGCCGGGACCCACTTTGATGCCCCCTGGCACTACGATGAGATAGCCGAAGGGAAAAAAGCGCTGACCGTTGACCAAGTGCCGCTTGAGTGGTGTTTTGGCGACGGGGTCTGGATTGACCTGAGCTGGAAAAAGCCCGGCGAAGATATAACCGCCGCAGACGTGCAGGAAGCGTTCAAGCAGATTGGATATGTTCTTAAGTCCATGGACATCGTTCTAATCAAGACCGGGGCCTCTGCCTATTATGGCCAGCCGGGATGCGATGAGATGAATGCCGGTATGACACGCGAAGCTACTCTCTGGCTCGGCAACCAAGGTATCAGGATTGTTGGCACTGATGCTCCCATCTGGGACCGCCCAGTTAAAATGCAGATAGCTGACCTTCAGCAAGGACTCAGACCAGGTAGCTACATGCAGGGACACCGCGCCGCCGGCGAAAAAGGCATGTGCATTCTTGAATGGCTGACTAATCTCGACCAACTGCCCCATTTCGGCTTCAAGGTTTACGCCTTTCCCATAAAAGTACAGAACGCTGGGGCTGGCTGGGTCCGTGCCGTTGCTTTTGTTCCCGATTGAAGTAAGGAGGAAGTATCATGGCAAAGAATTTAATTACCGGTGGCTTCGGCCTGTTCGGAACCTATTTGGCCAGAGAGCTCCTAGAAAATGGTGAGGAGGTAGTGCTATTTCAGAGAAGAAGCACATTGCCACCCAGTGCTGCCGACCTTGAAGGCAAGGTGGAAATCCGAAGCGGTGATATAAGCAACTGGGTGCAGATACTTGAGGTATTGAAAAAGTGCGATATCGATACCGTATACCACACCGCAGCGCTTTTAAGTAAAGACTGCGAGTATAGCGCTGCCAATGGTTTCAGGGTTAACGTGCTGGGTACGATGAATATCCTGGAAGCGGCTCACATTCTCGGGGTGAAGGATGTCATATTCGTCAGTTCCGGCGCTACCTACGGATTAAATAACCCCCCCAAAAAAGTATCCAATGATACACCGCAGAAGACGGAAAACATGTACACCACCACCAAAGTGTGCTGCGAACGGCTCGGAGAGCAGTACCATCGGCAGTATGGCGTCAATTTCCGCGCCATAAGGTATGCCATGGTCGTTGGTCCTACCCGTCAGATTTCTTATTACTACGGTGACTGGTCAGGGATAATGGAAAGAACGGCCCAGGGACAGCCGTACGTTGTCCACTCCAACCCAGACGCTCCCTGCGCTTATATCTACATTAAAGACGCGGTCAGGGCCATGGTAGAGCTCAAGAAGGCGGAGGAAAGCCGGTTGCGGCAGAGAGTTTATAATGTCCACGGCTTCATGAGCACTCTATCGGAAGTAGCCGAACAGATAAAAAAACACCTCCCTGACGCCCAAATCACCTTTGAATGGGATAAAAGCGAAGCTATGAGGACGGCCAACAGTGGCGTCAGCTATCAGATGGATAACACCGTTGCCTTCCAGGATTTTGGTTACCAGACCCGTTACCTCTTGGAGGAAATGGTGGCAGACTTTATAAAAGAGGTCAGGGCTGGGCGAGCAAACTAAAGACGATAATGGCATAAATAAGTAGCCAAAATTATCTGAAATCTCTGAAATCAAGGAGGAGACAATGATATCTCTGCAAGAAATTCATAATTACGGGACTGAATTGGAAGGCTGGCTTCGCATGCGGGTGCACCCCATTGCCGTTAAAATGCTGAAAAACAGAGGGGAAACCCCAAAAGACGCTATCATTCCAACACGGGACTGGGGCCACAAGTACTCTTTGTGCCAGAGTTTCGCCAAATCTCAGCGCGCCAACCTGACCATCGCCATGTTTAAAGAGGATATGTGGTGCTTTGAACCCGTTCTCGGTCTGGGTCTGGCCGAACGTATTCCCTACTTTTTAGAAGGACAGCACCGCTATCCCGATAGCGTGAGAAAACTTGAGGATGCTGCCATATGGTGCCAGAACATGCCCTACCTGGAATACGGCACTTATAAAGGTATCGTTTCGGCACCCATCAATACTTGCAGCTTCATGCCTGACGTCGTGGTGATGCACGTTTCTGGCGCACAGACAAGCCAGCTCTTAATTATTAAAAACTGGATTGATGGCAGAGACCTGTACTGCCAGCTGTCAGGACACGCCGCCTGCGTTTATGCGACCGTTCCCGCCTTAAAGAAGCGCGAATGCACTGTTGCCATCCCCTGCAAGGGAGACCGCCGGCTGGCTGGCGCCCAGGACGACGAGATTCTCTTTACCATAGTGCCGGAATTGCTTCCCGATTTTATCGCCGGCACCCGATTCTTACAGGAACATGCGTGGGGACTGCCCGTTGTAGAAGAGTACAAGGAGGAGTATGACCTTAAACCCGCGTATGCCAAGCTTGGAGAGATGCTGGGCGTGGACGTAAAGAAATCGCCCCCGCGGGAACAGAAGTATCAAAAAATTTAATCTTATATATCAGCTCAATAAAAAGATACCTACAGAAAGGGGGAGCAACTATGCAATTGATGGATTCCCATGTTATGATGGAGTCCCTGAGCCTTCAGGACTTAGAGGCAATGTCAGCATGCGGCGTCAAAGCCATTATCGCCGATGCTGCTGGCGGCATGGACTACGCTACGTCAGCCCAGGCAGCAATTAATTATTTTGAGCACACACTCGTCGGAGAGACCAAGCGCGCTTCTGACTACTTCATTGATGTCCGTGTTCTCGTCGGCATCAATATGAACGCCGTTCCCGCTGACTACGAGAAGATACTGGACGCTCTGCCCGAATACCTAAAACAGGAGAGAGTGGTAGGTGTCGGTGAAATTGGTATGGAGCCGAAGTCAGGCACCTGCTCCGATCTGGGCAAGCAGGAAGATATACTGAGAACAGAGCTCAGAATCGCCA
>Ga0172362_10001990_pt1 | contig 17699 bp, 25 predicted proteins | sample LakKivs1_kivu2a2_FD_114534 | JGI IMG/M metagenome (GOLD analysis project Ga0172362, IMG submission 114534) | Sediment microbial communities from Lake Kivu, Rwanda - Sediment s1_kivu2a2 | ecosystem: Environmental > Aquatic > Freshwater > Lake > Sediment | place: Rwanda: Western Province, Lake...
GCTGGATAAGCGAGCCTCTCCCGGAATACAGCCTGCTGACAGCGCCGCGGTTCCATCTAGCGGTTGAACCGGAATTAAAAGAGCGCAAGATTGATATCGTGCTAAAGCAACTCAAAGACGGCGTAGAGACTATTCAGCAGAGTGGGAGATTCCGCCTCTTCTTGGTTACCATGTCGAAGTTTCACGACTATAGTATCGGTAACCAGATACTTATCATGATTCAGAAGCCAGACGCCACCCGGGTTGCAGGATTTAACACGTGGAAAGACCTGGGGCGGTGGGTCAAGGGGGCTGAGAAGGGTATTGCCATCCTGGCGCCAGTCATGCCGCCGAAGCCCAAGCCCGAGGAGAAGGAAGAAGAGGAAGAACTGGAGGGAATAGAGCTCAGACCTGTTTATTTCAAGGTGGTGTACGTCTTTGAGAACACGTCCCTTCGACGACCTTAAAACTGTCGGCCTGCCAGACTGCCTGCTTCCGATAGCGCTGTAGCTCCTTTGGTCTTCGTAGTTTCAGGGCACGAATCTTGGCTTCTATTGCCCTCTCAGTCCGCCCCAGCCGGTCAGCTATCTCCATAATACTACTCCCTTTTACGATATACAACTCTTTCAACTGATTAGCTTCAGCCTTCGTCCAGATTATCGATTTCTCAGGCACCTTTTTTATACCCATCCGGCTTAGCCTGAGCCTGAAAGCCATATTGCATATGGATGATTTACTCCTGCCTGGTAAGGCAGCCAAAATGGCATCCCAGGAGGCGGAAGGCCAGAGCATGCGCAGCAGCCTGGCTTCTTCTGCACTCCAGTAGTTTTCCTGGTTGCAGTGAGGCCGTTGACGCTGAATGTTAACCACCTGCCGGAGGCCCATCTTCCAAACTATAGTACACTCAACATGGCTTGGGTCGTGCCGCAGTTCTACCCTGTCTACCAGCAGCTTGAGTAGGTGATTGCGCAGGCGGCTGGGATATTTGGCCCAGTTATCTTCCAGGTTATCAAGGAACTGCTTGACCCTTTCCAGGTCTATCGCCGTTGATCGCGGTGCCAGTGGTGTTTGCTGGAGAATTTGAAGCTCAGCCCCGGCTTCCTTAATGAGCCGCCAGTATGTCTCTTCCCGCTCCGGGTCCTCAGAGCCGAGATACCTCTTCAGGTTGGCAATATGCGTCTTGAGCTCTGCCTCTCGCTGACGCCTTTTGGTCTCTTCCATAGAGTGCTCGCTGACTTGAGACTTCAGCGTCCCCAGCACCGCCTCAGCATGAGGCGTCAGGTCAAGACAGCGCAGAAACTCACTGGTCAACGGCGGAGTCAAAAGGTGGTTTTCAATATATAGACAACTGGCTCCCAGACCCAGGTGATGATGCTGGCAGCACGCCCAACGTTTCCTAGTATTATACGCGGCGATTCTTAGCGGTATATCATGGTTATAGCAGTAGAGCAGGTCAGACCATTCCATAGGCTCGGCATAGGCCGCTCTACCTCTCGATTTATGGGAGGTGGCAATCTCATAGTCTTCAAGGAAGAGGTCGAGGGGGACTATCGCCGGGTGGTTTTTCTCTATCAGGGTGTCCTTCCATTGCCAGATGCCGATAAGCGCCAGGCTGGTGGCCAGTGTCCTGAGAGTATTTGTGGTGATGACATAGCCCTTATCGTTCTTCGGATACGGTCTCAGCGCTGACCTGGTCTCCATGTACTTCAACTCTTCCGGGAAAAAGGGAAAGACGACCCCACGGGCATAGAGCACCGGGACTGCCTTAAGTATGGAGCGCTGCCTTCTCAGTTCCTCGAGCGCCGTAATTACCACTTCCTGATGCAGCGGATACGGCTCATAGTAGTCCATGACGCGCAAGAGGCCATCACGCCCCTTCTCGATTTTTACGATGAAACCGGGACACACCGGCGTGCCCACGTGCTTACCTTGAGCCGCCTTTGAAGCTCGCCGCCGGTGCAGCCTTATTCCCAGCTTCTTCATCTCGTCAGCCGAGTCTTCAATGTCGTCAGCCAGGTTCTCCCAGTCCCGGGGAATAGCCGGGTTATAGACACCTTCGGGCGTCCTTATGCGGCACTTGTGCTCCTTGAGTAGTTTAAGTAGCTTGTAGCCAAGCACCCTGTCCCGGTCACGGGATAGCCGGCTCATACCCTCGGTGAGATACACGGCGCCGACCTTCCCGCTTTCAACCCGTCGCCATAGCTCAGCCAGACCCGGACGCTTGTCCTCCCCCAGTGAGCCGGATAGACCTAAATCGCGGCAGTCGATGACGATGTCGCCGTCCTCAATGACCCGGGGGACATCCTCTCCGTTCTGGATGGACCTGAGCCACTTCTCGACGCCATCAGGCTCAAGGTTACTCCGGTAGCCGTCCTTCTTGGCTATCTCTACCAGCTTGGCGATTTCCATTATCGACTCGCGGCTGTCCATGACCTGTTTGTGCGTCGATGCCCGGCCGTAGATGACCGCCATCAGGTAAGGTAGGCTTCTCAGGTCTTCTTCGCCGGGCGCAGACCTGGCCTTCCGGATGTTCTGGATGATATGTTCCAAGTTCATCATCTTGTCCTTCCTCCTTCATCATCTGGGCTAACGCCCCGGTTATTTCTGCTGATAAGGGTGGTGTTACCCCTATCGGCTTAGCGGCATAAGGGAAGTCTCTCTTGTACTGTAGGATTCTTCTCCACCACTCCATCCAGTAGCTGTGTTTTCTTATACAGTCATCAACCCGCTCTATGAGTGCCGTGTCACTACGGCTTACCGCCTCCATGTATTTCTTCACCAGCTCTGCCGGCTCACTGACATCGCTCTCAAAGGTGAAGCTAAGCTCTTTGATAAGACGTTTGCCCTCGGGTACAAAGGGAGCATAGCCAAGTACCACTGCACCACGGCATACGGCCACCGGGTCCACCTTGAGCCGTCCACTCTGGAACTGCCTCAAAATATTACCAGCAGCATCAAGGCAGATATCGACTACCGGCCTGACCTGCGAGCAGGCTGGCCAGAGCTTTAGGGCCGTCTGCCACATCTCGGGTGGGACTTTGTCCGGGTCAGGGGCTTTGTCAATCAGTTCCTGCAGGCCATCAGCAAAATGCAGGGGCTCGCACGCCTCTAGGATACTTGCATCCCCAAGCTCATCCGTTATGCGGGCGAAGGAATGCTCTGGTACAATCCATGCCGGGAGTCCGCTCTCCTCCTTCACATACGGGTAACCTGTTTGTAACCACTTAACTATTTCTTTCTCTGATTTCATTGACCTTCCTCCCTCTCCGGCTTCTTGCTTTCATCGCCGGATATTTCCTCAACTGAGCCTAAACCAAGCAGCCGCAGCATCACCGGCAGATTTTGCCAGAGGTTCTGCATAAAGAGATTCATCACTGGCTTATTCTCGCCGGAGAACTCGATGTGAATCGCCTGGTTTTCACTGTCCAGGCTAACCCTGGCCTGGATTCCTTTCATAGTAGCAGAATAAGTTTCAATCATCTCCTCAGATATATTCTCGACCTTCTCCGGCCGTCTGGGCATAATCTTGATTGCGCCACCATCAGCACTGACGCTGACCTCATCCCCCTTGTCCAGATTCCACTGCTCAATTACCTCACTGGGGAGCGCCACGTACAGACCGTGTCCGGACTTTAGCAAACGCTTGTTTACTGAGAACTTTGGTATTCCAACCATGTTAGCCTCCTTTATTATATACAATAAGTATATACGAGGATATACCATCAGTATAGACCTATCTTCAGCCAATGTCAAGTCCACCGTATTCTTGCTTTGCTGAACCAGTGCAAAGCCGACTAAAAGGGTAGTGCAGGCACAGTTTTGCACAATCTTTGCACTACCAGCTTTGCACTACCATAATTCGAGGCTTACATGGGGAGGGGGTGGGTGACCCTATCCGTGCCTATTCTGTGCGTCCTGGTGCATTGTGAGAAAAGGTTTGCCAAATATCTTGCGCAGCCCATTTTGGATGCTAGTGCAAATGAGAGACCGCCTGACCGAACACTGACTGGTACTACCATAATGCTGCTTATTTCCCAATAAATTCTATCACGACCATGAATCTATTATTATTTTATGAGCCTGTCCGGCGCCGTGCGCCATTTGCCAGTATAACTTTGCCAGAGTCCGTCATCAATCATCTTCGGGTGACCAAGGGCACTCTATGAAAACAAACAAACTACGTATCAATCTATACACGTGGCGGTGCTGCATAGCGTATGCTGGAAGTGTTCTCCATTACTCTATAATGGTGATGGTCTAGGGTGACCGGGGGTGTATTGACGCTCTACTCTGGTATCTGTTATCCTGCTTGGTGATTAACAGTTAAGGAAGACACACGTGCAAGCATACTGCGTTAAATGCCGCGCTAAAAAGGAAATGAAGGACGCCAAAGCCATCACTATGAAAAATGGTAAAGCCGCTACCCAGGGCGTCTGCCCAAGCTGCGGTACAAAAATGTTCCGAATTGGCAAGAGCTAGAAAATTCCCATCCCTCAGCACCTTCGCCAGAGCAATCATAGGGGAATGTGTGGCTTCACCACCCCAGTAAACTGGGCGGCCACCTTCTATCTTTTCGAGCCATTGAAGCTAAGGTGGCTGCCCGCTGGTCTAACCACTATGCCTGAGATGGTCGGCCAGTGGGCTAACCACTGAAGCTAAATGGGCGGTTTTCGCCCACGCTCAAGACCTCAAAATCGTAGCTAAATTCTACCCCCACCCGGTCACCCCGGCCACGCTCAAGCAAAAAGGTGCGAATCGGGACTGCCCAAAATTGATAGATGTCTTAATAAGAAGTATTATATTAACCAGCCAGTCTGCTTTCAGCCTGTCAAATCATTAAGGAATAGGCTAGATGAGAGGGGTAGGACAATGGAAATCCTTGCTGATGATAAAGAAGAACGAGTGATTAGATTTCAGAGTGACTGCCACGAACCAGGATGCGCTATAGATATTTGCGAGCTGAAGGGTGAGAGTCCTCGAGGCCGTTTTATTCAGATTTGTTTCTATGCGACCCCATCAGCACTACGAGACAGGGTTAGATGGTGCTGGCACATGCTGACCAGGGGCGTCGGCTTTGAACATGAGTTTTTCGTCAGGCCGGAGGATATTAAAGACTTAGCGGGCGTGATAGGAGGGGAGATTCCACCGAGCAAACCATAAGTCAATACAGGCTCGGCCCCATTGAGAACCTCCCTCACATAATTCAAGTTTAGCATCGCCAGCTGGCTTCGTCAATCCGTTGGTTGCCAACTCATAGCAAGAATCGACTGCTAATCCAGATTTGAAGCCCAAGATTGCCCAAGCTCTGGAAACTTTTGTTGATAATCCTCATCACCCTTCCTTGAGAACTCATAAGCTTAGTGGTAGGTTGAGAGGTCTGTGGGCTTTCGTCGTGGCTTATGATTGCCGAATAGTGTTCCAGTTCTTGGATGAGCAAAACGTCCTGCTAATTGACATCGGTAAGCACGATGAGGTTTATTGAGTTTCTTACAGAACTTACGATGGTAATAGCTTAGACCAGCATCCCATTCCCAGAATTCCTCCATTGAACCCGAAGGGCAGGGTTCCACGGGCTTTGCCCGTGGGTGAATGCGTAATCGCCCGAAGGGCTATGGCCAGCCAGAGGTTCTGAAGCATGTTGTCGAGGCACTTATGGAGGAACCGGAAGAGGGGTGTCTCATTCGGGATGCGAACAAGGGAATCATGTTTCTCGACCTGAAGACTGTGATTGACTGTTTCGATACTCAGTAGCCGGTTTGAAGTAGAACCTCGAGAGGGCATCTATGTCGCAAAGTGGCTGTTTGTCACCAATCCGATGGAAATGAATGAATAGGGAGTTTAATATCTTCTCTCTCTTCCTCCGCCAAATTCACCACCTCTCCTACCGCCATATCCGCCACCTCTGTTGTCAGAGTGAGGGCGAGCGACTTTGCGGTAGCAATCGCTACAGTACACCGGCTTGTCCCCACGCGGTTCAAAGGGTACTTCGGTGTCTTTGCCGCACTCAGCGCATTTGGCAGGAAACATCTGGCGCCGGGGCCCGTAGCTAGAGCTGCTTCCGTAGCGCTCTGACTTCCTTGCTTGACGGCATGCGGGACAGCGTTTGGGCTCATTAGTGTAGCCTTTAGATTGGAAAAACTCTTGCTCCTCAGCGCTGAAGGTGAAGGTAGTCCCACAATCGGAACACTGGAGTGATTTGTCCTGAAAACTCATCGGATGACCTCCTCTCTTTGAATTCTTAGTTAGAGTTTGGGCCATCCAATACTTGGAGTAAATCTGAAGGGATTCACAAAATAAGCTTGTAATAACCTAAACTAAAACTAGCAAATGAATCATACGCTAAAGGAAGCATCTTTGCAAGAATGAGTACGAGCCTCTTGACAAGAGGGGTTACTCTCTGCAGAAGGGTATACCCCTTTGCAGTAACAAGGTGACGCTTTGTGTGCCTCTGCCGCTCTTACCTGTCCTGGATATGCAACAGAATTGCAAATCATTAAAGCACGAAATAGCGACTTGCGCAGCGATGATTTGCCCCCGGGCCACTTTTTGCCTATGGACGGTTAGTTCTTGTGCTCCTGGTGGTAGGGATAGCAAGAACAATAACATAATCGAGCCAAGCGGTATTGTCTGGAAAGCCGTGAGAAAGCCCCGGTACTCGTTGACACGGTACGCCAATCACTGCAAACCTGCCCAACCCCCTTTTTCTACGCTTGACTGGAGGCATTCAGAGGAATATAATGGAGTTGATACAAGCTTAGGATTTTCAAGGTTTTTCAATCACCAGCATTCTTCAGTTTTTGTGTCGATTGACGGTGAGGAGGAGGCATGAGTATACCCCATCACATTGCCAAGAGCCTACTTATCGGCTGCTCAAGCAGGCACCTGCCTCATTTAGACTTACCACTGCTCTAGCGCAGCGGGGAGTCTGCGCTTTAGAACACACCCCATAAAACTGGCTGCCGACCAGTTTTCTTCTACCCGCCAGATTAAGGACGTTTTCTAAACCTACAAGCGCTTTTCGCGAAAGTATACCGTCGGCTAGGCAGAGTGCCGGAATAGATAATGAACGCGCTACCTGGTTGCTGTTAGAGCGCCAGGGAGGTGAAGATGGCGAGAGCCTTTGTTCTACTCGAAACAGCCCCGGGAAAGGCCGTAGAGGTGTCCGCCTCTATTGAGCAGTCCAATGGGGTCAGGTCAGTTGACGTTGTGAGCGGCCCCTATGATGTTATTGCTGTGGTAGAAGCCGAAGATTTCACCGAGCTCGGAGAGATTGTTACAACCATGATTGCGCCTGTTTCTGGCGTCAGCAGGTGGGTGGTGTGTGCTACCCTCTCGGAGGCGGAGGAACCAGCTCGTGCTAGGAAATAGGGTAAGGTCGAAGTCATGGATATGAAAATGGGACAGCTTCGTTTTCATTTTGAAAAGGAACGAGAACGTTTAGCCGAGGAACTGCGGCGGCCGGGAGATGGTAATCTCTCTACAGGTGGTAGAGAGGGGAACGCTTTCAGCAAGAATACGGAAGCAGCTGACGGCACCACCGACTTGGCAAGGCGGGTGGCTTTGGAGCAATCGCTGAAGGGTCGCCTCTCCGGGGTGAAGCATGCTTTACGGAAACTTGATGAGGGAACCTATGGCATATGTGACGGCTGCGGGCAAGCGATTGACCCCGCCCGGTTAGAAGCGCTGCCTGAGGCTAGTCTCTGCCGGAACTGCGCGGACAGTCAGAAAAAGCAAAGCCATCGGGCAAGTTGAACAATCGATTGGCTGGCACCAGACGCAACAGGAAAGAAATGAGGCGCAATGGCAATCTCTCAGATTTTGAGAGAAGGGCAATAACCGAAAGGATACGCAGCGTGCGACGGTTAGTGCACTTGTGCTCTAGCTAATATAAGGATGACTTATCCTATTCACCTGAGATTTAGGAGACTGCCGTCTTAAAGGAGACACTCTGGGGGAGCAATGAGTCGCAAAGACTTAAAGAGACAACAAAAGCTGGAGTACCACAAGGAATTCAAAACCGGTGATAAGTCGAGCCGCAAAAAGCGCCAAAAGAGTGCTGGCAGAAAAGTGAAATAATACAGTGTTTGTATTTGTCAAGATTTTCTCAAGGCATGAGAGTAGGGAATGGGCAATATAGTGTGAAGAGGTAGATAACGTGTTGGCTAACACCACTATGGGTAAAGCCCAGGTGGAAGGGACAAGGTCGGTTCATGTGATCACAGAACCATGTGATTCAGCAGGAATATACACTGTTGCATCCAAGATTGCATCGATTCCAGGCGTTATAAGATGTGTAGTGTGTTCTGAGCGTGAGCTTGCCGATGATGTGGGAAGAGCAGGCTTCGCAAGGATGACGGATGACGATTACTGCTGCTGGTGTGCGAAAGAGCCATCGTTCCAAGAAGCTGAGTAATGGATAAATGCAGAATACCAAAACCGTCAGAGCGGAAAAAGATAGAGGCAGTCTCGCAAGCGATGGAGTTGGTCACGGATGCTAGTATCATTAGGTGGTAAAAACACCCTGGAGGATGCAAAATGGGCAGTGAGAGGAATACCGCACTTGGGAATAGCAACGTTAGCAGGGTGTCTGGCTCCGAGGGCGAACTGCTGTACAAGCTGGCAAGAGGCGTGCCTGTGGGACAGGTAATTGTAGCCCTCAATAGCAACGAAGATGAGGCCGCTGCATGGCTGGCTCGAGGAGCAAATAAAGCAACAGGTAACAATGTGCATAGTGTTAACATGCGCGACGCTGGCTACGAGACGATGAGTCGGAGATGCAAAGAGAAAGTCGGGTTGTTGTGGTATAACGCTTCCTGCGAATACGATGATGTAAGGAAAGCCCTTCTATCCTGGCAGGGGCACTTGTCAGCGGAGGCTAGGGTTGTAATTCAGGGGTATCAGCGACCAGGGATTGCCAGGGTTATCAGAGAGTATAGCGGGAGCTACGGTAATTTTGTCTTCATTGACTCTGTCGGTACGATAGCGGTGTTAGCGGTAGACAGATGCGTGCACTACTGGGTCATAGATTGTAACGAATCCGGCATTTGTAAGTACTGTGGCAGAAAGAGAAACTTCAAGCGGATGAGTAGTGAGTCGTCACAAACGGAAACGAAAAAACGGGTCAATGGCCGCAAAGGTAAATGACCTTGTTTATGTTTGAGAAGCGGGTAGCTAGATGACACTCCGAGAAGGAGACACAATGGCAAAAGATGAAAAGTCCAAGGGGCAAAAGGGTAAACATACAGAGCGGAAAACATTTAAGAAAACAGCAGCTTACCTCAAGAAAGGCCCGAAAAATAAGTGAAAGCCGTCCTTAAAGGTGGCTTTCATTCCAGTAGATAGTGGGTAATGAAAGAAGACAGGGCGGTAATCATAGATGAGTGTTTCCGATTCAGCGTAGCAATGTGGTGGGGAAAGTGAGTGAAGTAGGTGGTTTTAGTGTCTCAAACGTTAACGAGCGTGGCTATAAGCCAAAAGAGTTATCTATTCCGTGTTTTCGTTGCGGTGTCTGCTGCACCAGATATCAGGTTCGCCTAAGCCTGGTGGAGGCACGGCAAATTGCCAATGAGTTGGGCTTAGCCTGGGACGAGTGGCTAGATTTATATGTTGACCAAAGCTGGCCCGGGACTAACAGCCTTCTTCTCCGCCGATGCAAAGGGGGCTGTGTCTTCCTTGAACAGATAAAGGGTAGTAACATGACCCATTGCATTATTCAACCTTTTAAACCATCGTCTTGTAGAGAGTGGAGGCCAAGTTTGTACCAGCGGGAGTGTCAGCAAGGACTTGCTCAGTGTTGGGGACTAACAGTAAATCCTTTAGGACAGGTCGAAGGTTCAAGGCAAAAACTTCTAGATTTCTATTCGTGTATAGAGTCAGTGGAATTTTCAAACAACCTATGTCACCAACATCCAGTTTAGGTTTACTTTGCACAATCAGGCGAACTATTACCACCGCAACTAACAGCACTCTGCGTTACCATGCTATAATAACACCTGAGAGATGGTGTTTGATACCAACGCGTAGCCCAGATTTGGAGAGGGACTAACAAATGGAAGGCATTAGAAAGGAAAAACAGGAAGACCAGGAAAGCGAAGCCATAAGGAAATTCTATGATACTCGCCCTGGTTGGAGTCTGCTGCAAGTTGCTAAGTGTCCTACTCTTGGCTGCGGAAAGCCTCTCTACTGCAAAGTACACCAGTACGCGTACAGAAAATGGTGGGTTAACCTTAGCATAGGACTGAAATGATAAGTTGCCCAGCCGGCGGATTTTGATAAGGAGGTATTCTATGCCAAAGGGCACAATTAGACGGCTAATTGCAGACCGTGGTTTCGGGTTTATTCAGACAGCAGAAGGCAAAGACCTGTTCTTCCATCGCAGCGAGCTTCAAGAGGTGGACTACAGTTCCCTTAGAGAAGGGCAAGAAGTAGAATATGAGGTTGGACAGGGGCGCAATGGTCGTTCCGAGGCGGTCAGGGTGAGGCTTGCTCAGCCTAAAACCGAATAGGATTAAGTCCCTAGTAGAATAAGCTAAAAGTGACTTTCGAGTTGGGGGGTAAGGAGATGAGTACCGAAAGCGGAACTTGGAAGGTTAAAACCGGACTGGCTCAGATGCTGAAGGGTGGGGTGATTATGGATGTGGTCACTCCAGAGCATGCCAAGATTGCTGAAGATGCCGGCGCGTGTGCTGTGATGGCACTGGAAAGAGTCCCGGCTGACATACGGAAAGCGGGCGGCGTAGCCCGCATGGCGGACCCCACGGTAATTGAAGCCATTATGAAAGCAGTGTCCATTCCGGTGATGGCAAAGTGCCGTATCGGCCACTTTGTTGAGGCTCAGGTACTGGAAGCTCTCGGTGTTGATTTTATGGACGAGTCTGAAGTGCTTACCCCGGCTGATGACAGTCATCATATATGGAAGCACGATTTTAAAGTTCCATTCGTCTGCGGCTGCCGAGACTTAGGTGAAGCGCTGCGTCGCATTGGTGAGGGAGCGGCAATGATAAGGACAAAAGGTGAAGCTGGCACGGGAAATATCGTTGAAGCGGTCAGGCATATGCGGGCGGTAATGGATGCCATTCGTCAGCTGGTGAACATGCCTCAGGAAGAACTTATGGGTCGAGCTAAGGAATTGGGCGTGCCCTTCGAACTCGTAGAGGAGGTGCGCAGGATAGAGAAATTGCCCGTGGTTAATTTTGCTGCGGGCGGCGTGGCTACCCCGGCTGATGCTGCCTTAATGATGCAGCTTGGTGCTGATGGTGTCTTTGTGGGTTCAGGTATATTTAAGTCAAGTAACCCTGAAGCCAGGGCTAAGGCTATCGTCAAAGCTACTACCCATTTTCGGGATGCAAAAATCATTGCCGAGGTCTCCAAGAACCTCGGAGAGGCTATGCCCGGGTTAGATATAAAGGAGATTCCGACTGAACAATTGTTGGCATCAAGAGGATGGTAGTGCGAGTGGCTAGGAAAGAGCGTTAACCCTTTTCTCGATTTCCTCCAGTTTCTTTAGGATTTCTAAAAAGACGCAACTTTGCTTTTGAGCGCAACTTGAACAATACCCGAATTTAGTACCTTGTAGAGGACAGCCATTCATGTACCACCTCCTAACTATTTATATGCATTGTATATCGAAATGTAAGAGATAAAAAGGGCTAAGAGATAGATAGCGGGAAAAGAGTACGCTGATTGTTACGCTGAGAGTTACAGGCTTGGGAAAAGCAACAGAGAAAGCCTTTTATGAATCTTCTTAGCCTTAATAGTAAGGTTAACAGAATGGCTAAGTGTTTCATGGTGGAAAAGTCTTTTTAGGGGATGGGCATTCTTTTCAGCTTCAGCCACCTTCTGAAGGTCAATAGGGTTATCCCCGCCTGTGAATTTAATGGAAACTACGGCTGATACATTCCCCCAGCGAAATGTGAATACGTGGCACCGGGGGTTGTCTTTTGTAAAACTCTGGTTCTGTTTCGTGGTAAGGTACGTGGTTAACTTGTCTATATCTGTCCAAGGCAAGAGGTCAAAGGAGTAAAATAATCGCGAGTTAATCAAGTATTCATCGAGGCAGGCAACGAAGGTGTTCTGAGCGTCTATCTTCTTATCTTTCTGAGTCAATGTGGGTAAGCCGTAGTAAACATAGCCTGGTTCAAGAAGTTCGTTCCCGCATTCCACCTGATGTGGGCCTGTAATATCTTTCAATGTGCTGCCTATGTCCACAGCTTTACCTGAGTAGACCTTCTTTTGTTTCTCGCCCTTCCCCATATAACGCGATAAATGTACCTCTCCGCTCTCGTGAATGGATGTATGTGTATTGGTAGAATCACAATCTTTACGTACATCAATCGCACGAGTCCAGTAGAGGTCACCGCTCTTTCCCAGTTCAAATCTTCCCCACCTCTTGATAGGCTCGGTAGAACCCAAGCCAAAACGTACTGTGTAAGGCAGTTTCTTTATATCAAAAGACCTAATTTCCGTTTCCATATCTACTCCACCGGCCACTCGGGTATCATCTCGTCTATCTCTGCCATCAGCCGGATGGTTTCTTTAATCGCCGCCACTATCTTCTGGTAATGTACAAGGTCATCGTAGCTCAATTTTCTACCCTTGCGGTCTTTTAGCCACTTCTGGCAGATTTGGTAGCCACCAATCTGAAAGACCCACACCTCCGGCGGGGCTCCTTCAAAGTACTGTTGCTTGTTGATGTAAACCCGCCCGCCAGTCTCGTTGTAGGTAACCTTATCTATTACATTGGAGCCAGAAACATCGAATTTTATCTGGGTACGCTGCTGTTCAAGCGCCGGCGCTTCCATGAGGTGCAGCGTGACCAGCTCGGCACCCTTCTCTGCCAGCACCTGAAAAAGTCCTTTGTCTGAAGTAAGCGGCAGCCGAGGGAAATCTATCCTGAGAAACTCGGCATACCGGCTGCGGTACGTTGGCGAATGGAAGACGGCATAGGCATAGTTGAAGATGTCCTCCGGCCCGAAGGTTTCCTTTAGGTCGCCTTTACCATCCGAAACAAACTTCAGCCCTAGCTTATCTGAAACGGCTTCAATGAACTCAGGTTTAAGGTTTGGCTCTCGTTTCTCCTGGAGTGGCATAACATCCTGAACACCGGCTTCCTTTCCGCCGGTCTTATCACTCTGAATTTTCTTCTCAGCAGGGTAGAGGTAGAGGGGGAAGACTGAAGTTATCTCTCTGGTCTTAAGAGAAACGGCGCAGCACTCTGCTAACTTATTGGAGCATAAGATATGGTAGAATCCAAGCTCCGCCTGTTGGCGACACGAGAGCAAAGCAATATTGTCCTTCGCCATATGCTGCATTACTCGTCTATCCGGCGTGCCAATGAACCCCCTTGTTTTTCCAGTGTAGTAGGTGTATCTAGTATCAAAAGGCCGGTATAGTATTGCATTGATTAGGTCTGCGTCTGATTTCGATTCAATTACATCGGCTTTGGCTGAGCCTACTTTCCAATCTCGACTGTCTTGTCCGAGTTGGTAGATTTCTCTTATCTCTGCCTCGGATTTGGAAGTAAAGTCAGTCAGCGTCTTCTTTACCGATTCAATAGTCCAATGAATAGATACCCTATCACGCTCGGTCTTTATCCCAGGTCCGCTAAGTGGGAGAATATCCTTTATTGACCAGTAATTGGAGTATTCTTCCTCTAGAGAGAAATCCTTCGGCACAAAGAAGAAATGAGGTGCAACTGGCGTTAGCTCTTGCCAGTCTGTCGATTCAACACCTGATTCAGAAAGGGTCCGATATTTAATTTCTCGTGCTCCCCACATATCGGCGTAATAGACGCGCTTCTGGCCAATTTTCTCTGGCTCCTTCACGAAGATGCCTATCGCTACACCTTGCTGTATATCAAACACGTTATCGTCCTTGATATTGCCCGGAGCTTGCTCTCCCCTTCTGGAACTACCGTGAAGATTCAGAATGTAAATATTGGAAAAGCTCTCAAGCAGATGCTCCCGCATCCGCCGGTGGGTCAACCCATCCAGATAGGAGTTGTTAGTAATGAACCCCAGTATCCCGTAGCCGGTTTTGTCGATACGCCACTGGGCAAACCGGATAAACTTAATATAGTCGTCATCTATGTTTAGCTTCTTCTCGTGCAGGCCCGTTTTATAATCGTCCAAGAGCGTATCTATCCACTCACCACGGTTGAGAGAGCTTACAGAATACGGTGGATTCCCTAGCACCACCATGATTGGCTTTTCCTTCTTGATTTGGGCGGCAGCGTTGGCTTCTTCGCTTATCCATTGGGCAAAGAGAACCTCTGAGTGCTTAATTGCCTCCTCCAGCGTGTTGGTGAGATAGATGCCCAAACGCTGGTTACTCTTGAACTGGTAGCCAGTTTCCAGTAGTAGAAGCCCCAGTTTGAGGTGGGCAACGGCATAGGGTGCCATGAGCAATTCAAAGCCAAAGATGCGCGGGAGAAGTTTATCAGCCACGTAGTCATTCCACATGCCCTTCTGCTTCTGGCTGAGCATGGATTCGTGTATCTCGTTCATTACCAAGTAAAGGAAGGTAGCGGTGCCTACTGCCGGGTCAAGAATCAGCGTCTTATCATCAGCCAATCCCTGGAGCTTGCTGAAGCGGGTCTTCAGCAGGTGGTCAATTGAGCGGACAATGTAGGAAACTACTGGCTCAGGAGTATAGTAAACGCCACGCATCTCGCGGACTTTGGGGTTATACTCAGCGAGAAAGGTCTCATAGAAATGCACCACCGGGTCTTCTTTAGCCGTGCGCTTGCCAAAGTCTTTCAGGACAGAATCCATGTCAGCCTGCGCCAGCAGTTGCGCTACATCATCAACCTCAGGAGCGATTATCTCTGGTAATCCAGCCCCGGCAATATGGTCAAAGATGTTGCGGAGAAAGGGGTTAGTCTTCGGCACCATGTCCCTGGCATACTGACGGGTAAACTTTGTACCATTAGGACTATTGCATCGAGCGGCGAATAGCCCGTAAGCAATAGTCTGGGCATACATATCGGCAAACTGCTCGGCGGTAAGGTCGGGCACCAAGGTATCACAGAATGCCTTGTAGAGGTTGCCTAGTGATGGCAAATTCAGCTTCTTCTGGAAAGCGGAAGTGACCAGGTCACGGAGCCTGTGTGCCAAGCGTGCCATCCGTTTCGCCAGTTCTTTTGGTGTGCCTACGGCCTCAGCTTTAAGAGCCAGGAACTCATTAAGAAGCTCAGCTACAGCTTGGACACCAGCCTTGTCGCGCTTGATTTTGCCATCCTTTGTTAATGTCCCCAGACATGCTGATGGGCAGCGGAGGTCACCATCTACATACCATCGGAACTCAAGGTAATCAGTCAGGATGAGGTTCGGAAGAGAATCGCGATACCGCTTCAACTGTTCCGACTTTTCGGCCTCATCCAGGCTCTTACTGACGTCCTTGGCCTCGATATAGCCAACCTGGAAAACCCCTTTGGTAACCAGGAAGTCAGGAGCGCCGCATTCGGTTCGCTGGGGTTCGTTGGTGGCAATGATACCCTTCGCCAAACCTTCCACTAACGTTTTCAAAGCCGGCCGGTGAGTATGCTCGGTTGCATTGCCAGCGATTAGTTCCTTTTCAATAACCCGTAAATACTCATGCACCTGCTTCAAATCAGCATCCATTCCTTAAATCACAATTCCTTGTGGACCTTGTAATCGCCAATCCACTTTACCCAGGCTAATTCACCTCTCATAGTCTGATAAAAACTCCTATCACCAGTCCATAGCTCACATTTCTCTGCTTCCGCCAGGGCGAGGTAAGCAGCATCATAGGCTGCCAGGTTATATCTGAGCGCTGCCTCCAAAACTCTCAGTGGCTCTACCTCCTTAAGTTCGACACCAAGCGCCATGAGATTACTCAGTGCTTCTATAGCCTTATCCGGGGCGACTCGCCTTTGCCTGGCAGCTGTAGCTATGCCGTTAACCACTTCGTAAACCAAAAGATGAGGGGCTATCACATTGACAGCCCCTCGAGCATAGAAATCGTCTCTTAACGCCGTTGCCTGCGGGATACAATCTTCGTCATCAAGTTGCCACTTCAGCACCACCGAAGCGTCTGCAACTATTAGCCCTGATTCTTGTGCCATATCACTATCTCCGTCGGCCTTCCTCAACAAGTTCGGCAGCAGGCATACCAACGGGGCCTATATCCTGTCTGAGCTTGTCCATCCGGGCTAACAAGGCTTTCTTATTTCCGTCAGTCTTGTCGATTATCTCGCCATCCCTCACCAAACGCTCCTTGATGGCCTGAGCACAGTAAGCTGTCGTGCTCATGCCACGTTTAGCCGCGGCAACCTTAATTTGCCTTCTGACCGTCTCATCGTCAAGGTAAAGACCGAGCCTCGCTTTCTTGGTCACTGCCATCACCTCCACTGTAATGATAGCATTATAACACTATGTCGTCAATCGGGCATTTGGTGGTCGGTTTCACTTTTTCCTGCAACTCGGTTATCGTTGGTCACCAAACTGACCGTGGTTCATCAGCCCGGTTATCGTGGCAAACAAACTAGGAGCTTGTGCAACGTCACCGCATTGAACGACGACTCAATTTTCACCCAAGCCTGCTGCTAAGGTCTTGAGGATTGGATATACCATCTTGGCATTGGTTCAGCCATGTTGCCAGAAGACTGGACATAGCTCTGCCATGAGCCGGGTAATTGCTCAGGCTTCAAGCAGGAAATTCGCCTTAACATGGTTGGTCGTGATACAATGTTAACAAAAGCGGTTTTCAGGCAGGTTTGCGGTGGATACGACTCTGTAAAGTCACCACATGGCAGGAGGAAAGTAGAGATGAGGTTTAATCGAATTACTGTTGACCCTAGTCAGATGGGAGGTATGCCTTGCATACGAGGCTTGCGTATTCCTGTGGCTACTGTAGTGGGAATGGTGGCCGAGGGGATGAGTGAGACGGAGATCTTGCAAGCTTATCCAGACCTGCAAGCAGAAGATATTCGTGAAGCCTTGCGTTATGCTGCCGAAGCGGTGCGGGAGCGAGAACTGCCGCTGGTGCCAATCCCATGAAGTTTCTGGTAGATAATGCCCTATCACCGCTGGTAGCTAACGGCTTGCGCAAGGCAGGTCATGATGCTGCACATGTACGAGATTATGGGATGCAAGCTGCTTCTGACGAGAGCGTATTTGAACGAGCTACCAGCGAACAACGCATTTTAATCTCAGAAGACACTGACTTCGCTACGCTACTCGCCTTGAAACGAGAAAAAGAGCCTTCTCTAATCCTGCTTCGCCGGTCATCAAGACGTCCAGATGCACAGGTAGCACTCCTTCTAACCAATCTACCAAACCTTGAGCAAGTCCTGAAAGAAGGTAGCATTGTCATACTCGAGGATGCTCGGATTCGTGTCCGTCCATTACCAGTAGTTGGCGAACAAGAAAAGCCCACCAAGTCATGAAACTTTTTGCGCAGGTAACACGAAGTCGTCATCAGGTGAAAGGACAGCCGTAAATCCCATTGATTACCAAGTCTCCACTCTACTAACGGCTTACTGGCTACGTTTATTAGTGAAAACCCCCGGACTTAAGGACTCTTGATATCGGGGTATGAGCGACCGAACTCCAGCCTATCAATCGCTTCAGCCTGCTCCTTGTTTTCAATCCTGATGTATCTCATGGTTGTGTTGATATTTTTGTGACCAGCCAGCTCTTTAATGGTAAAGGGCGCTACTCCTTTCTGGTGTAGCCTGGTGCAGAAGGTATGCCTCAAGA
>Ga0172362_10001992_pt1 | contig 17691 bp, 17 predicted proteins | sample LakKivs1_kivu2a2_FD_114534 | JGI IMG/M metagenome (GOLD analysis project Ga0172362, IMG submission 114534) | Sediment microbial communities from Lake Kivu, Rwanda - Sediment s1_kivu2a2 | ecosystem: Environmental > Aquatic > Freshwater > Lake > Sediment | place: Rwanda: Western Province, Lake...
ACCTCGCGCCCGTCGCGATCGCCCGTGAGGCGCACGGCCGTGCCGTCGGGAAACGCCGCCGCCCGCGCGCCGCCGCCCTTGCGCGGGTCGAAGTAGACGATCTCCTCCTTCCACTCGGCCGTGGACTTGTAGCCGACCTGCGCGAAGAAGCTGGCCATGCCGTCGAGGCGTTCCTTGGGCCAGTTCTCGGCCCGCGTACCCATGAAGGTGAGCGCGACGGCCTGCGCGAGGCCCTGCGGAGTGCGGTTCTGCACCGCGCGGTAGAAGTTGACCTGCCCGACGCGGAAGTTGCTGCCGCTGCCGGTGAGCAGCTCGCGGACGAACCGGTCGTATGGCATGTCGGCGGCGATGGCCGTGTGGACCCACCGGCTGTAGGCCTGGGCGGCGTTCGGCCAGAGGTTGATGGGGAACTCCGCTTTGACCCGCAGCAGGTCGCACCACTTTGCGGCCCAGTAGTCGGCGAACTCCCTGCGGGCGAGCAGGCGGTCGATCAGCTCGGCGCGCTTGTTGGACTGCCTGCTCAGGATGAACTCGCGGGCCTCCTGCGCCGTCGGCAGCGTGCCGGTCACGTCCAGGTACGCCCGGCGGACGAACACGCCGTCGGAGCAGAGGTTGGCCGGCGGAATGCCCAGCCGCTCCAGCCGGGCGAAGACGAGCCTGTCGATCTGCCCGGCCGGCGCGGGGGCGGGGCCCGACTCGTAGGGGCTGGCATCCGGACCCGCGGCGGGGCCCGCCGTGGCGGCGGCCAGCAGGGCCAGCGTCGGAAGCAGCGGCGCGTCGTGCATGTCAGCCTTTCGCGCGGATGCGGTGCCGGCGGCGTCCCGCCCGCGGGCGAAGCTCGCCGCCAAATCCTCGTCATCTTCTTGAGCCGCCATGAGGTGAAGTTTATCCGCCCGCGGCGGCCGCGGCGCTACTCCAGACCGCCCATCGGCGGCAGGGGCGGACGGGCGGGCGCCTTGGCCCGCTTGGCGGGGCGGTCGGACCTGGCCGGTCCGGCCTTGCCCGGCGCGGCGCCGGCAGGCTTGCCGTCGCCCGCCTGCGCGGGGTCCAGGCACACCAGCGTTCCGGCGTGGCTGCGGCAGTAGATGCGCCCGTCGGCGATGGCGGGGGCCGTCCAGCACTGGCCCGTCAGCACGCGCGCCCGGGCGAGCTCCTTGTACGCGGCCGGGCTGGCCTCGGCGATGACCAGCTCGCCGTCTGCGGCCTGGACGATGAGCTTGTCGCCCGCGGCGATCATCGCGCCGCACTTCATGGGCGCCGACCACTTCACCTGCCCGCTCTTCATCTCCACGCACTGGAGGCTGCCGTTGCTTCCCCCCTGCCCGTCCAGGCCGTACAGGTGCCCGCCGATCAGCACCGGCCCGTTACAGTGGCTGCGCAGGACCTTCCTGTCGTAGATCTGCGCAAGCTGCGAGCCGTCGAACCGGTACAGCGAGGCCCCGCGCCCGTAGCCGGAGCAGATGAAGATGTGTTCGCCGTCGATCATGGGCAGCGCGGCGTTGACGTCGAAGCCGGTCTTCCAGCCGGCCGAGGCGACCTCCTTGCCCGCCACGGCGTCCACGACGCCCAGGCCGGCGCCGTTGAACGTCGTCACGTACGTCTTGCCGCCGAGCTGGAACGGCACAGCCGAGGAATAGCCCGCCTTGCTGCCCCCGGCCGACCAGACCGCCTTGCCCGTCTGGCGGTCCAGGGCGATGACCTTGCCGGCGTCCAGGACGATGGTCTTGGCGTCGAACAGCAGGGGCGAGCAGGCGATCTGCCAGCCGCCGAACTGCACGCCGTGGTCGCCCTTGAGGCTGGTCTGCCAGCGGATGTTGCCGTCGGCGGCGTCGAGGCAGCCGACCGTCCCGTCGCGCGCGACGGCGAATACGCTGCCGCCGTCGACGGCGGGCGTGCCGGCCGGGTCGCCCCCGCCCAGCGGCTTGCGCCAGACGATCTGGCCGTCCGCGGCGTTGACGCACACGACGGCCGAGGGGCCCGCCTTCCGCCGCCCGGTGCCTTCACCGCCGGTGCCAAGCGTGTACACCCGCCCGCCCACCACCGCCAGCGAGGAGAAGCCCCCGCCAACCTCGGCGGTCCAGAGGACCTTCGGCCCGGCACCGGCCGACCAGCCGACCTTCCAGCCGGTCTCGTCGGACACGCCGTTTCGCTTCGGCCCGCCGTACTGGGGCCAGTTGCGTCCTGAGCCTGCCGAAGCTTCGCCGGCCGGCAGGGGACCGCCGAGGGCCAGGACGACAATGAAACCGCACAGGAGGACTTTCCTGGTGGGCAGCATCATCCGGAGGGCTCCTTTACTTCTGCATCGCCTTGAGGCGCTCCCGTGCCGCCGCGGCGGCCTTCGTGCTGGGGTACTTCTGGACGACCTCTTTCAGCCGCGCCTCGCCGGCCGACTTCATGCCGGCCCGCAGGTACGTCTCTGCCAGCCGCAGCATCGCGTCGGCGCGCGACTCGTCGGTACTAACCCCCGGCGCGGGCCGGGGTGTCGGTGCCGGGGGCTTGGGCGCCGGCGGCCTGGGCGGCGCCTTCGCGGCGGGCGTGCCGCCGCGCTGGGCCGTGCCGTCCCACACGTCCAGGCAGACGACCTGCCCGGCCGTGTTGCGGCAATAGATCCGCCCGCCGCACAGGACGGGCATCGTCCAGCACTGCCCGGAGAGCACCCGCGCCCGGCCCAGCGCGCGGAAGCCCGCCGGCGAGGCGCGGGCAACCACCAGTTCGCCGCCGTCGGCCTGCACGATCAGCCGGTCGCCCGCGGCCGAAATCGCCCCGCATTTCATCGGCTCCGACCACTTCACCTCGCCGGTGGCCATCTCGACGCACTGAAGGCTTCCGTTGCTGCCGCCCTGCCCGTCCAGGCCGTACAGGCAGCCGCCGATGAGCGCCGGGCCGTTGCACTGGCTGCGCATGATCTTCTTGTCGTAGAGGAGCTTCAGGCCGGCGCCGGTCAGGCGCAGCAGGCCCGCGCCGCGCCCGTAGCCCGAGCAGATGAAGATGTCGCCGCCGGAAACCATCGGCAGCGCGGCGTTCACGCCGTAAGACGTCTGCCAGCGGCATCGGGCCGCCTCCCTGCCGGTCGCGGCGTTCACCACCACCAGCCCGAAGCCATTGAACGAAGTCAGGTAATCGGCCGACCCGACCTTGAACGCCACCGACGACGAGTACCCGGCCGTGTCGTTTCCGGCCGTCCAGATCGGCCTGCCCGCGGCCTTGTCCAGCAGCAGCAGTTTGCCGACGTCCAGGACGATGCCCTTGTCGTCCAGCAGGGGCGAGCAGGCGATCTGCCATTGCCCGGCGGCGGCGCCGAAGTCGCGGCCGGCGTTGCACTGCCAGCGGACGGTGCCCTTGGCGGCGTCGAGGCAGCCGACCGTGCCGTCGCGGGCGACGGCGTAGACGGCGGTCTCGTCGGCCGCCGGCGTGCCGGCCGGCTCACCCCCGCCCAGCCCCCGCCGCCAGAGCAGCTCGCCCGTCTCGGCGTTGAGGCAGAACACGGCCGACCCGCCCCCGCCCGATCCCATGGTGTAGGCGCGCTTGCCCACGACGGCGAAGGAGGAGAAGCCCTTTCCGACGTCGGCCTTCCAGGCGACCTTCGGCCCGTCGGCGCCCCAGTCGGCCTTCCAGTTGGTTTCGGCCGACACGCCGCTGCGCTGCGGGCCGGCGTACTGCGGCCAGTGGGGCCCTGGGCCTGCCGAAGGGTCGTCGCCGCGCGCGACGAGCGGGCCGGCGGCGGCTGCGCACAGCGCGGCCGCGACCCATCGCCAGTGGTGTGTCGTGCTCGTCATGTCCTTCTCCGTCCGCCGCCTGGCAGTTCGCCGCTCGCGGCGCACAGGGCGCTGGCCGCTGTGGCTATCGAAGAGGCTTGACCGTCGTGGAACATGCGAATGACGATCCATTAGAAGCGGCAGATCTCAGGCATGAACGGCCGTCCGCCTCAGTCGAGGGAAGGCTTCCTCCGGCGCCTTGCCGGTGATCCGCATGTACAAGGCGTCCGGGCAGAGATCGACCTCGTCGCTCCATCGCAGCTCGCCGCCCTGGCCGATCCGGACCTTTCGGAACGCGTCGTAGTCGTCCCACAGCGAAAAGACGCCTTTGCCCACAAGGTGAGAAAGGTCAGCAACGCCGTGGACGCCGTCGGCGTACGTCAGCTCGACCCGGTAGGCGTCAAGAACCTTGACCTTCACAATCCGGAACATATTGACATTCTACCGCGCCGCACCGCCGGGGGGCCAACGCCCTTGCCCCATACTACATCGCCGCTCTGCGCCCATGACGGGCCTGGCGGCGGGCTGCGAGCCAGGCAACGAGCGCGCGTCCGCTGTTGCCTCGCGCCGCGCCCTGCTGTACTTTCGTCATGCAGGCAGATGCGGGAACCAGAGCGATGCCGACGGTATTGAGGCATGGGCCGTGCCGGTTCTTCTTCTACGCCGGGAACCGGGACGAGCCGGCGCATGTCCACGTCGAGCGGGGTGATCGCGTTGTGAGGTTCTGGCTTGACCCGGTAACATTGGACAGCAGCGGCGGTTTCACGCGGGCAGAGGTCTCCGAAATCCGCAGGCTGGTCCTCAGGCACCGCGGGCAACTGTTGGAGATTTGGGATGAGTACTTCCGCGACTGAGATCCGCGTTCCCTTCGCCCAGGCCGTCACGGTCACGGACGACACGCTCAGCGTGGAGCTGACCGACGGCAGGACCATCTCCGTGCCGCTGGACTGGTATCCCCGGCTCGTGCACGCCACGCGGGCCGAGCGCGGAAAGTGGCGGCTAATCGGCAGGGGGCGGGGCATTCACTGGGACGATCTGGACGAGGACATCAGCGTGGAAGGACTGCTGGCCGGCAGACCGTCGGGCGAAAGCCGCACATCCCTCGCCACGTGGCTCCAGGGGCGCAAGGGGCGATAGAACAGGCGCCCCGGCGCCTTGCCCGTGGTACGCAGGCGTGCCTCGGGCTGTCTTGCGAACCGCAAACGGTCACCTTGAGAGACGGGCGTCCCGCGCGACCCGTCTCCGATCGCTACCCGCCCGCCCGCAGGTCGTAGCAGCGGATGGTGTTGGGCGTCCGCACGTACAGCCTGCCGCCGGCGACGGCTGGCGACGTGCACTGCGAGAAGGCGATCTTCAGCCTGGCGACGACGGCCGCCTTGCCCTCGGCTCCGCCGACGACCCACAGCTCCTTGTTGCCGACGGGCACGAAGAGCGTCCCGCCCGCCGCCAGGGGCGAGGCCCACGTTTCCTTGCCGACCTTGCCTTCCCACAGCACCTTGCCCGACGGCACGGTGACGCACGCGGAGTTGCCGTCGCCCGCGGCGTAGACCAGGTCGCCGTCGAGCACCGGGCTGCACCCGCGCGCCGTGACGCCCAGCTCGCAGAGCTTCTCGGCACCCTTCGGCGAAATGCGGTAGACCAGCGTGCCCGGACCCTGGTCACGCCGGGAGCTGGTCTGCACGACGGCCACATCGCCGCCGACGGCCGGCGTCGAGTCGCCCCCGCCCGGCACCTGCCAGAGGACCTGCCCGTCGTTGGCGTCGACGCAGGTCAGCTTGCCCTGGCCGTTGACCAGCACGTAGCCCTTGCCGCCGGAGAGCCAGACGGCCGGGGAACTGTTGCCCGGCGAGGCCTTCGGCTGGCTCCAGAGCTGCTTGCCCGTGGCGGCGTCCAGCGCGACGAGGGGTCCTGCGCCGATGACGAGCCGGGCGGCGGGCTGCGCCGCGCCGGCCGCGGCGCCCGCCGGCACCACGGCGAACGAGGAGTGCGTCTCGCCGCGCTTGAGCGGCGCCTGCCAGAGCACCTTGCCGTCGGCGGCGTCCAGGCAGAACGCCTGCCCCGCCGAGCCGCTGCCGTAGACCTTGCCGGCGCAAACGCACACGGTGCTGGCCGGGCCTCGCCCGCCGGGGCTGCCCTCCATCTCCGCCTGCCACGCCGTCTTGCCGTCGGCGGCGTTCAGGCAGACCACCACGTCCTTGGCCCTCGGCGCCCTGGTGGGCACCAGCTCGCAGACGGCCTTCTTCTGCTGCTCGCTCAGCCCGCTGCCGGCCAGCCAACGGTCCAGCGCCGCCTGGTCGTCGAACTTCCTGTCGGCGACGGAGTGCGCCTTGGCCAGGGCCTCCAGCGGCCAGGCGGCCGGGCCGCGCGTCAGCCGGTCGGCGGCGAACGAACCGAACTTCTTGCGCTGCTCGTCGCTGAGGTTGTCGGCCAGCCACTTGTCGGCCCACTGGCGGACATTCTTGCCGTCCAGCTTGGCGCGCTGGTCGCCGGCGCGTGCGGCCTCGATCCTGGCCAGCAGCTCGGGCGGCACCTTCTCGGCGCAGGCTCCCAGCTTGCCGAGGGCCTTGCCGGGCACGATGCGCTCAGCGACGGGCACGCTGTAGCCCCGCCGGACGTAGAGGTAGACCTTTCCTCCCGCCATGACGGGGCTGCTGTAGCCCCCGCCGTCGATCGGCTGGCTTTCCCACAGCAGCTTCGCCCCGTTGGCGTCCCAAGAGGAGGCCAGCTTCGCGCCGGCCGCACCGGCGCCGCCGCGCGTCGGCCCGCGCCATTGGGGCCACTCGGGCGGCACCTCCGCCAAGGCCACACACGCCAGAAACAACCACGCCGCCGGCAGGATGTACTTCCTGAGCATCCGTTTCTCCTTGGACCTTGCACGTCGGGCTTCTACCAGAAACCCAACCGCTCAGGAAGCCTTCAGGTTCCGCAGCCGACGGGCGGCCGCGAGGCCGCGGCGTCCGCCGGCGGCGGCTGTGCTTCACATGCCCGCCGGGGCGCCCCGCCGCGCGCCCTTCGGCCACGAAGGCCCCCCCGTCCGAAGGACGCACGTTGGCCGAGGCGTGTGGCAGGTCGGGGCGCCTCGGGCACGGGGACCCCGGCGGGCTCAGGCCAACTCGCCGACGGCCCGTCGCCGCCGCGCCGAGGCAAGGCGCGCGATGAGCCCGACGACGACGAAACAGATGACAAACACCGCCGCCTGTTCGGGAAACGCCGGCCCCGCGCCGACGGGCGCAGACGGTCCGGCAGCCGGTGCGCTGGGAACGTAGGCGGCTCCCCCGACCGGAAGAACTGCCAGCAGCGTTGCGACGACCCCACTGACCCTGCGAAGCATGGCACCCACTCCTTGCCGTTGATTTCCCGCCGCGGAAGCGGCGCTGCCTTCGCGCACACCCATCCGCGGCCGAATCCTCCTGGCACCAGGAGGGAAGAGAGAACACCTGCGGGCGTGATTCCTCCGAGGGAATGCAACGGGAACATACGATCCGCGGCGACCAAAGGCCAACGGCGGTGGCGGGCGGAGGGCGAAAGGGGTGCGGCAATCACTCGATGGGCGGCGGCTCTGGATCGTCAACCGCTTCGGCAAGCCTGTCCTGCCAACGCTTCGGGTCGCACTTGAGGTGCATGATGCCCACTACCAGGATGCAATCGGACCGCACCTGGTAGATGACGCCATACGGGAAGCGCGAGACGAGACAACGCCTTGCGCGTCTCGACAAGGCAGGCCATGCGTTCGGGTATCGCCCGACACGTGCGAGGGTTCTACGCACTTCGGAGAGAAACTCGCCACCAAGCCCTGGACGTTCGCCGTCGTAGAACTCCACGGCCTCGGCCAGTTCCCGTTCGGCGCAGGACAGAAACCGGACAGTCATTTCCGCCTGATCCTCGCAAGCACGGCATCGGCCGAGTCCGCCGACATTCTCCCGCCATCATAGGCGTCGATGCGCAACTCGGCCTCCTGCGCCCAGGCCGTGTCCGTGCGGCGGTCCGTGTCCGGATCGAAGCTGTGGAAGAGTTCCTCGATCAACTCGGCCTTCTCGGCCGGAGTGAGACGGATCGCTTCCTGGAGGACCTGCCGTGCTGCATCTGTCATCGCGCCACCTCGGCCTTCTCGTCGGACCGATTCAGTCTACGCTGTTCCGCGCGGCCCGTCAAACTCCGCTCAGCAGGTTGCCGAGGGGGTCGTGGAGGGTCAGCCACTTCGGTGCGGCCAGGAGCCACAGGATGTTCAGGCCGGTGACGAGGTCGTAGGGGATCGTCATTCGCGGCCAGCGCCACAGGCGGATGCGCATGTGCCACGGTCCGCGGCGCGGGTCCGGCAGCGGCGAGCGTCCGGCGACGACGGCCCGCGTGTGGGCGATCCGCCGCAGCACCGTCAGCAGCGGCAGTGCCGCCTGCTGGATCACCAGCGCCGGGATGTTGCCGGCGAAGGTGGCGATGAGGATGGCGGCCGACCGCTCGCCCCGCTGCCAGTAGCCCACCTCGCAGGCTTCGATGATGTCTTCGGCCCGGGCGCGGGTGTAGGAGATCATGAAGGCGTTGAAGAACGCCACCATGCTCAGCAGGACGAAGGTGACGTTGGCCGGGCGCTGCCAGGCGTAGTATACGGCGATGCCGGCGTAGACGACGAAGTCGCTGAAGCGGTCCAGCGTGCTGTCGAGGAACGCGCCGAACCGCGTGGCCTTGCCGCCCAGGCGGGCGACCGCGCCGTCCAGCATGTCGCAGGCGCTGGCCGCCACCAGCAGCGCGCCGGCCAGCATGAGGTACAGCCCGCCCCGCCCCGGCCCCACCGCCAGAGTCCATGCCACCGGCGATCCGGCGCCGAGGGCGTAGCAGGCGCCCGCGCCCGCCGTCAACACCATGCCCGCCAGCGTCAGCCCGTTGGGCGTGACTCCCGCGGCCACCAGACCGCGGGCGATCGCGTCCCGCGACGTCGCGAAGAACCAGCCTACCGCGCGCCCGACCATGCGGCGGAATATACCGCCGGCGCAGGCGCAGGCAAACAGCCGCGCCGGCCCCCGCCGGGTTGACCCGCCTGCCCGCGGCGATACGATTGGCCCCATGAACCATGTGGAACGATTCCGGGCGGTGATGGCCGGCCTGCCGGTCGACCGCCTGCCGATGATCGAGTGGGCCGGGTGGTGGGACAAGACCATCGACCGCTGGCACGGCGAGGGCCTGCCGACAGAGCTGACCGACGCCGTCGACATACGCTCGTACTTCGGCCTCGACCCGTACAGGCAGTTCTGGGTGGGCGCCGTCGGCGAGCCGGCGCCTCACCAGAAGGCCCTCGTCGGCCACGTGGCGAGCACGGACGACTACCTGGCGCTCCGGCCGGCGCTGTACGGCCAGGCGCAGGCCGCGGGCGAGTGGCTGCGCCCGTGGTCGGCGGCGCAGGCGGCCGGGGAGCTGGTGGTCTGGCTGACGCTCGATGGGTTCTTCTGGTTCCCGCGGCAGTTGATGGGCATCGAGCGGCACCTGTACGCCTTCTACGACGCCCCGGAGCTTATGCACCGCATCAACGCCGACCTGTGCGAGTACAACCTGAGCGTGGTCGCCGGCGCCGCGGCGGCCTGCCGCCCGACCTTCGTCACGCTGGCCGAAGACATGTCCTACAACCACGGGCCGATGATCTCGCCGGAGCTGTTCGAGGAGTTCCTCGCGCCGTACTACCGCCGGCTGGTGCCCGCCCTGCACGAGCTGGGGGCCGCCGTCATCGTGGACAGCGACGGGGACGTGACGGCCCTGGCGCCGTGGCTGCTGGCGGTCGGCGTGGACGGCGTGCTGCCGCTGGAGCGACAGGCGGGGGTGGACGGCATGGCGCTGCGGGAGGCCCACCCGCGTCTGTGCATGATCGGGCACTTCGACAAGATGACGATGCCGCGAGGCCGTGGCGCGATGCGCGCCGAGTTCGAGCGCCTGCTGCCCCTGATGCGCAGCGGGCGGTTCGTCCCCAGCGTGGACCACCAGACCCCGCCGGGCGTGTCGCTGGCGCAGTACCGCCAGTACGTCGAGCTGCTGCGCCGCTACGCCGCGATGGCGTAGGCGAGGGACGGGCAAGGCGGCGGCGGGCGCGTCACTTGGCCATGGAGCGCTGGCTGACGGGGGCGCCTCGCGCGGCGGGCTGGTAACGGGCCGGGGCCCGGCGTCGGCGCGGCGGCCCGGCCGTCATCTCCGCGATGAACGCCTTGAGCATCTCGTAGGCCTCGTGGTCGGTGTACTGGACGGGCGGGTGCTTCATGGTGTAGGCGCTGACGGCCTCCAGCGGCCCGGCCAGTCCCGCGTCGCGGGCGAGCTTGCAGCAGCGGATGGCGTCGATGGTCTCGCCGGCGGAGTTGGGGCTGTCCTCGACGCTGAGGCGCAGCTCGATGTTCATGGGCACGCCGCCGAAGCCCCTGCCCTCCAGCCGCAGGAAGCAGACCTTGTTGTCCTTCTGCCAGGGCACGAAGTCGCTGGGCCCGATATGCACCTGCTCCGGCGGCAGGGGCACGTCGAGCTGGCTCTGGACGGCCTCGGTCTTGCTGATGCGCTTGCACTTGAGGCGTTCCTGGCTGAGCATGTTGAGGAAGTCGGTGTTGCCGCCGGTGTTGAGCTGGTAGGTGGCGTCGATGCGCACGCCGCGGTCGCGCATCAGGCGGGCCAGCACGCGGTGGACGATGGTCGCGCCGATCTGGGCCTTCACGTCGTCGCCGATGCACGGGATGCCCGCCTCGGCGAACCGCCGGCCCCACGACGGCTCGGAGACGATGAACACCGGCATGCAGTTGATCAGGCTCACCCGCGCCGCCAGGCAGCACTCGGCGTAGAACTCCACCGCCTTCTGGCTGCCCACCGGCATGTAGTTCATCAGCACCTCGGCGCCGCTGTCGCGCAGCAGCCGCTCGATGTCCCGCGCCGTCGCCTGCCGCTGCGGCGAGACCACGAACCGCTGGTGCTCGGGGTAATCGGCCATGTGCTCGGCCACGCCGTCCAGCACGCTTCCCATGGCCACCTTCACGCCGTCGCAACGGAAGCCGTCGTGAAAGACCTTGGTGTTGTTGGGCGGGGCGAAGACGGCCTCGTGGAGCGGCCGGCCCACCTTGCGGGCGTCGATGTCGATGGCGGCGACGAACTCCACGTCGCCGGCGGCGTAGCCCCCCAGCGTCGGGTGCAGCAGCCCGACGGTCGCCTCGCCGTCGCCGCCGGCGGCCGCCCGCGCGGCGTAGTAGTGCACGCCCTGAACGAGCGACGAGGCGCAGTTGCCCACGCCGGCAATGGCCACTCGGATCTTGTCCATAGGGTCCGTCTCTGCTTCTGCCGCCCGGCCGGACCGCACCCGGCAGACTCTTGCACGGCGAGACGCGATTCTATGCCTCCACCCGCGCCGCGTCAATCGCCCGTCCGGGGCATTGACCGTCCTTCTACACCTGCCGCGCACGACCCGTCAAGACTGCTTCCGGCCGGGGCCGCCCGGCCGCGACGCCGTCAGCGACAGCAGGAACTCCGCGCCGCCGCCCTTGCCCCGCAGCGGCGAGCGCAGCACGCCCCGCACCCGCACCCCGCTTGCCTCCAGGCGCAGGCACACGCCGCGGCAGACCTCCTCGGCCCGTTCGTCGTCGATCCGGCGCTTGGCGCCCGCCCGGCCGGCCTTCGCAAGCTCGTAGTGGCACTTCAGCAGCGAGACGATCCGCCCGCCCTCTGGGCAGTGGGGCGCCGGCGGCTTCAGCCAGCGCAGGGCAGCCGGGACGGCCAGCTCCTGCGGCGTCCAGCCCATATCGACGACGACCAGGTCCACCGGCTCGGGCACGGGACAGTATAGCGCGTTGGTCCGCTCCATCACGACGACGCGCGCGTCGCGCCGCAGCTTCCAGGCCAGCACGCCGTAGCCCGTCTCGACGGCGTAGACCTTCGCCGCCCCGCGGCGCAGCAGGCAATCGGTGAACCCCCCGACGTTGGCCCCGAAGTCGGCACACGTCCAGCCCGCCGGGTCCAGGGCGAAACCGTCGAGCGCGGCGGCGAGCTTGTCGGCCGCTCGGCTGGCGTAGCTCCGGGCGTCCTGTGCGCTCCGCCGGCGTGTCATGCGGTGGGCCCTGCGCCGCCGAACGCGCGGCGCCCGCCCGCGGCCGTCACCTGCCGGCGACCAGCAGCTTCCTGGCCAGGCGCGATTTCTTGCGGGCGGCGGCGTTCCTGTGGAGCGTGCCCTTGGCGGCCACGTGGTCGAGGGTCTTGTAGCACGCCTTGAGCTGCTCGGCCGCCTTGGTGAGGTCGCCGGCCTGAAGGGCGGTCTCGAAGCCGCGCACGGCGTCGCGGACCTGTCCCTTGCGCCAGCGGTTACGGGCGCGTCGGGTGGCGTTCTGGCGGATCCGTTTCTTTGCCGATATCGAATGGGCCACGCATCAATCTCCTGCGGTGCACACGGTCGTTCCCGCCTCCGCGGCGGAGGGGAGCATTATAGTCGCCGCGGCCGGGTGTGCAAGAGGCAAAGACCCGCCGCCGGCGGGGGCTGCTCTGCTCACGTCTGCGCCGCCTCGCGCAGCTTGGCGCGGAGGCCCTCCAGGCGCTGGCGGACGTCCTTGTAGTTGTAGTCCACCTGCGCGATGGCGGCGAACTGCTCGTCGGCGCCCTTCAGGTCGCCCATCTTCTCCAGCACGTCGCCCAGGTTGTAGCGCAGTTCCTTGCCGCGCTCCTCGCTCATCTCCATGCCCAGCGCCCGGCGGAACGTGTCGGCCGCGTCCTTGTACCAGCCCTTGCGGGCGAATGCCTGGCCGACGAGGCTGCTGGCGCGCAGGGCCCGCCGCGGGTCGCGCTGGGCCTGCTGGAGGGAGGCGATGGCCTCGTCGAGCTTCCCGGCCAGCATCTGGCGGCGGCCCAGCTCGAACTTGATGCCCAGGTCGGTGGGGTAGTTGGCGGCCCGCTCGGTGTATTCGTCCAGCTCGAAGGCGAGTTGGCGGCGGGCCTGCTCGGTGGCGCCGTCGCGGTCGCCGGCCTCCACCATCTGGCGGTAGCGGCGCTGCATCTGGCGCATCCGGATGTCGCCGGTGCGCATCTTGAACTGGTAGGCCCCCGTGTCGCGGTGGGCCTTGGCCAGCACGTCGATGGCCTCGTTTTCGTACGACTCGTCCTCGAACTTCAGCAGCGCGTCGGCCAGGGCGTTGATCTTGCCCGGGATCGTCGGCGTCTCCAGGTACTCCTGCCGGGCCTTCTCGATCTGTTTGGCCAGGAATGCCTGGTCCTGCACCATCGCGTCGCGCTGCATCAGCTCCTTCTGCTTGTCCATGTCCGCCACGGACCGCGTGAAGTCGCCTTCCTGGTCGTACTTGCCCGCCTGGATGGTGTACCTGGCCGACAGGTTCCGCTGCAGCGCGGTCAGCTCCCCGTCGCCCGGGTAGGTCTGGATCGCCAGGTCGCACGCGGCCACCGCCTTGCCGTATTCGGCCGCGGCTTCCATCGCCTTGGCGACAGTCAGCAGGATGCGCTTGCTCGGCTTGGACGCCTGGCGCTGGGCCTCCAGCAGAATCTCGCAGATCCACTTCGTCGTGGCGGGCAGCTCCAGCTTCTGGGCCGCCCGGAAGACCTGCTCCATGAATGTCACGCTGCCGGGGTCCTTGCCCAGCATGTACTCGGCGTTGACCATGTTCGTCAGCGCGTCGCGCCCCTGCCGGCGGGTAAGCTGGTCCTTCAGCCCCGGCCCCTTGCCCCCCGAGGCCTTCCGCTTGATCGCCACCTCCCGCAAGGGCTGGTGCCCCCGCTCCACGTTGTCCGGCTCACGCTGGATGCCCTCCAGGTACATCTCGATGGCGAAGTCCCAGTTCCCCGTGGCCGCCACCTCCTCGGCACGCTTGAAGAACTTGGAGCCCTTGCCGCTGTCGGGGGCTGTTCCGCTCGTGGTCGCCGTCTGCGTCATCACACGTTCCTTCGACACGTCCCTATCCTCGTAATGTACACGCTCGCGGGCGAACTGGCAAGCCGCCCGCGAAAGCCGTCACGGCTCCGTCGCGGCCGGCAGGGCGTTGGCCAGCAGGAGGTACTGCTCGGGCGGCACCTGCTCGGCCCGGAGGCACGGGTCGATCCCCGCGGCCTGCATCGCCGCGGCCAGCACGCCGCGATCCACCGGCAGGCTTGCGCGACGCGGCAAAGCCCCGAGCTGCTTGCGCCGCTGCCCGAAGGCCAGCCGCAGCGCGCTCCGCAGCGTCTCGGCGTCCCGCAGCCGCGACGCCGCCGACGCCGCGAAGTCGATCCGCAGGATGCGGCTGGCGACCTTCGGGCGCGGCCAGAACGCCGTCGCGGGCACGGGCGGCCCGGCGCGCAGCTCGCCCAGCAGCGCCGCCAGGACGCTCACCGGGCCGTAGGCCCCCTCGCCCGCCCGGGCCGTCAGGCGGTCGGCCACCTCGCGCTGCACGGTGAACGTCAGCCGCTCGAAGCGCGTGCAGGCCTGCCGGGCCAGCGAACGCCACGAGCTGAGCAGGCAGTTCATCAGCACGGGCGTGGCCGCGCCGTACGGCAAGTTGCTGACGAGCCGGGCCCGCCGCCCGACGGCCGCCAGCACCGCCGGCGACAGCGCGTGCTTGCCCGCCAGCACGTCGCCTTCGATCAGCGTCAGGCCCTCGCGCCCGCCCAGGCGCTGCCGCAGCAGCGCGGCCAGCGCCGGGTCGACCTCCACGGCCACCACGCGCGCGGCGCGGGCCAGCAGTTCCTCCGTCAGCGAGCCGGTGCCGGGGCCGACCTCCAGGACCGTCTCGCGTCCGGTCAGCTCGGCCAGGTCCAGCAGCCTGCCCATCAGGTTGCCGTCGACAAGGAAGCATTGGCCCAGGTGCCTGTTGGGGCGCCGCTGCGCCGAGGAGAGCAGCTCGCGAATCTCGGTCTGCGTCTGCATGGACAACAGACTAATCGCGGAGAACGCGGAGGACGCGGAGAAAAACGAAGCGATTGTAGTGCCTCAGTTACGGGGGGGCGGTCTTGTGGTGCGGGCGTCTCGCCTGCTCCGAATGTGCCAAGATGCAGGCAGGATGCCTGCGCCACAAAGTCGCTCCCGACCTCCGCCGCCCCCATAACTGAGGCACTACGGGCACTTACCGGCCGGCGCCGCGGCTGATGGCGAGGCGTTCGGCTGCCTCGCGTGCCCGCTCGGTGAGGTTGGCCCCGGCAAGGCCGTTGGCCAGGGACTCCAGGACGGCCAGCGCCTTGGCCGTGCCCACTCGCTCGAGGGCGTGGACCGCACGCATCTGGCGGATGACCTCGCCGGTCCGCTGCGCGGGGTCGTCAATGGCGGCAAGGAGCTGCGCGGCCCGGGTGCGGACCTCCTCGACGGGAGACTCCTTCCGGGCCTTGCGGAGGGCAGCCACCACCAGCACGCCCAGCTTCGACAGCTCCCCGAACGACCGCTCGCGGACGGCAAACTGGTCGCTGCCCAGACCCTCGATGAGCTTCTGGATCTCCTGCTCGGTCGGCCCGCGCGCGGCCTCAAGTCGCTTACCGAGGAACTCGGCCGCCTGGTCGCCCCCGGCTGCGAGCGCCACGGCGGCCTGGCGCCCCTTGCCGGGATCGCCGCTCGCCAGTTCGCCCCACAGCCTGTCCAGCGCGGCGTCGTCGAGCTTGGCCGCTGCCGGCCTGGGCCAGCGAATGTCGTCGAGTTTCCACATGATCGCCGTGGTGTCGGCGCTGCCGGACAGAAGGAACGTGTCGTCGGCGGAGAAGGCCAGCGAGGTGATCCGGTTGCGGTGTCCGGCCCGGCGGCCAAGCTGCTCGCCGCTCCGAACGCTTGCCAGGAAGATCGTCCCCTGCATGTCGCCGACGGCCAGGACGGCCCCGTCGTTCGAAAACGCCATGGCGCTCTGCCCTTCGTCGCCCACGGGCGTTCCCTTCGGGACGGCGATCTCGCGGCAGGGCCGGCCCGAGTCGATCTCGTAGATCACGACCTTCATCCCGGCGTCGGTGGCGTCCAGCGAGCCGACCAGTGAGCCGAACCGGTCCAGCGTCGCGCGGACCTCGCAGCCGCTCCCCGTGCCGAAGACGCCGCGCCGCCTGCCGCCGGCGGTCTCCCATACGCTGGTCACCAGGCCGGCGGCGCTGGCGGCCAGCCTGCCGTCGGGCGTGACGGCGATATGCCCGGCCACGGCGGCCTTGTCGGCCGGGCCGGCGGCGGTCACCTTCCCGACGGCCAGGTCGATCGTGCTGAGCGACCCGGACGGTCCGACGGCCAGCAGCGAGTTCCGCCCGGCTGCGAACCCCACGTAGGCGCTGGCGCCGTTGGGGACCCTGACCGACCGCAGCAGCCTGCCGCCGGGCACCTCGTACACGGCGGCGGTCTCTCCCTTGCCGGCCGCCGCCAGAAGCGCCCCGCCCCGCCCCCCCCCGAACGCCACGGCCGTCACGGGCATGTTCGAGTCCGCCAGCCGGCGCAGCTCCCGCCCGCCGGCGGCGTCCCAGAGCCTGGCCGTGCCATCCACCCCGCCGGTCAGGACGAACTTGCCGCACGGCGATACCGCCGCGTCGTTCACCTCCGCCCGGTTGCCCGATTCGGCGTGCAACTCCTTGTACGTCTGGCCGTCCCAGATGCGAATCTGCCCGTTGTCTCCCCCGGCCGCCAGATAGCGCCCGTCGGGCGAGAACACCGCCCGCTGGATGTACTGCGTGTAGGCCTGTATCTGGGCGACGGGCTTTTCCTTCGGCGGCTCGAGTATGGTGACGACGCCCGAGCCCCCCGCGACGGCCAGACGCTTGCCGTCGCTCGAGAACGACACGTTGCCACCGTCGCCGGCAATGTCCGCAACCTTGTGCAGCAGCTTGCCCGTGGCGGTCTCCCAAACCATGACCTGTCCGGGGGCGCATGCCTGGGCGCATGCCGCAAACCGCGCGCCGTCAGGGCTGAAGCAGGGCGCATGGAGCTGCAGCCCGGCCGTGTCGATGTTGCGGACGAGCTTGCCCGTGGCCGCGTCGTACAACGCCGACCTCTCCTTCGCCTCGCGGGCACCGGCGACGACCAGCACGTACTTGCCGTCCGGCGAGAACCTCACCCACTCGCCGCTGCCCAGGCGGTATTTCACCTGCCCCCCGGCGGTGTCCGCCACCTGCATGTTCCTCCCGACGAAGTTGATGGCGAGCATCTTGCCGTCGGGAGAAACGTCCATCCCCCGCCCGGGGATCTTGCCGGAGGCGAAGCCCGCGGCGTCGCCGCCAGTCTCGAGGTCGTAGAACACCGACCGCGCGTTGTCGAGGTCGACGAGCACCTTCGGCGCGGCGAAAGCCACGCCCATCCCCTGCTCGGTGCCGGCGAACTGCCGGACAAGATCGCCCGTGGCGGGGTCCCATACGCAGAAGATGGGCCGGGGCTGGTTGTAGCCCCTGCCAGCCGACACGAGCAGCCGCCCGTCGGGCGAGAAGACCAGGTACTGAATACACCCGCCGTGGTGGAGCCGGGCCTCGCCGAACCGCGCGACGGCGCCGGCCGGCAGCGGCTCGGCCCTGCGGGTCGCCGGCCCGGCGGGCGCGGAGGAACTGGCCGGACCCGTCGCCGGCGCGCCAACCGGCGCCGATGGCGGCGCGCCGGCAGGTTGCGCCGCGCCCGCCGCGACACAGATCGCCAACGCCCCCGACAACGTCATCTTGCCCATGCCAAGTTCCCCTTCCGTAACAAGAAGCGTCGGCCCCCCGGCGCACTTCACTCTTCCGGTCTTGCCTTCGCCGATGCGTCGCTCAGCGCGTAGCATACCAACTGGTTCACCACCCTCACGTAGAGCCGGCCGCCGGCGATCACCGGCACGGTCCAGGCGGGCCCGTAGCGCAGAGACTACCGCGCGGCTTCACTGGAGTCTATGGGGTTTCAAGCTGGGCGCAAGAGGCCTCCGATGCAGTGATTGGTAGCTGAACTGCTCGGAGGCCGCACTATGGACGCCGGGACCGTCTATCGGGAAGTATCGGCACTGCTGGACGATTATCTTGAGTCGTTGGGGATGCGGACGCC
>Ga0172362_10001994_pt1 | contig 17689 bp, 17 predicted proteins | sample LakKivs1_kivu2a2_FD_114534 | JGI IMG/M metagenome (GOLD analysis project Ga0172362, IMG submission 114534) | Sediment microbial communities from Lake Kivu, Rwanda - Sediment s1_kivu2a2 | ecosystem: Environmental > Aquatic > Freshwater > Lake > Sediment | place: Rwanda: Western Province, Lake...
CGGTCACGCCGAGCACGGCGAACACGAACACGAGCTGGCCGAGCTCGATGCCGACGTTGAAGGCGACCAGCGCGGTCGGCACGTCGCGCTGCGGCAGCCCGGCCTCCTCGAGCGCGCCGGCGAAGCCGAAGCCGTGCAGCAGGCCGAAGGCGAGCGCCGCGATCCACGGGAAGCGGCGCAGCAGCGTCCCGTGCGCGTCGGTGCGCGCGAGCTCGACCGCGAGCAGCAGCACGCTCGCCGCGATCAGCACCTCGATCGGGCGCGACGGCACGTGCGCGAGGTCGAGCACCGCCGCCGACAGCGTGATGCTGTGCCCGACGGTGAACGCGGTGACGGTCTCGACGAGCAGGCGCGTCGTCGGCACGAGCAGCAGCAGCCCGAGGACGAACAGCAGGTGGTCCGGGCCCGCGAGGATGTGCTCGATGCCGAGCATCACGTAGGCGCGCAGCACCGTCCAGCGCGACGGCTGCGCGGGCACGACGAAGCCCGGCGTGCGCGCGTTGAGCACCGTCTGCGAGGTCGTGCCGTCGGCGTGCTCGAGGAGCAGCAGCGCCGAGATCCGTGCCACCTCGAGGCCGTCGACGCCGACCGTCTCGCCGGTGAGGCCGTCCGGTCCGCAGTCCACGGTCCAGCGCACCTCGGTGCGGTCGTCGAGGTCGATCTCCTCGCCGGCTCCGACGGCCCTGCAGTCCGCAGGCAGCCGCGGCGCGAGCTTCGTTCCCGGCAGCCGGATCTTCGACGACTTCCACGTCACCGCGTAGACGCCGGGCGCGGTCGCGCGCAGCGACAGCAGTGCGGGCTCGAGCCCGTGCGCGCGTGCGTCCGTGGCGGTCGCGCCGAGCGCGGCGATCAGCGCGACGATCAGCGCAACGAGCGGCAGGGGCGCGCGCCGCGTGCGGGACGCGACACGGGTCATCGGCTGGCCTCCCGCTCCTGCCACGCGCGCGACTCGACCTCGAGCGCGTAGCGGCCGCGCATCTCCTGCACGGACTCCCTCAGCCGCCGCGCGCGCTCGGCCTCGCGCCACGACTCCAGCACGCGGCCCCGCACCTGCTCGAAGGGCGGCGGCGTGCCGGCCTCGCGTCGCTCGACGAACACCAGGTGCAGTCCCCAGGGCGACGCGAACGGACCGGCCCACGCGCCGGCGGGGCTCGCCAGCACGTCGGTCGCGAACGGCGCACCGAACAGCTTCTCGAGCTGCGCGGGCGACTGCGCGACGAGGTGCGCTGGCATCGCGAACGAGTCGCCCTCGCGCACGGCGTCGCGCGGCGCCGGGCGGCGCTCGCGAAGCGCGGCGAGCTGGCGCTCCGCGTGCCGCAGCGCGGTCTCGTCGCGGGCGTCTGCGGCGAGGAAGACGTGCCAGAAGCTGACGCGCTCGGGGAGCGCGTCGGACGCGTGCCGGTCGTACCAGTCGCGCAGCTCCGCCTCGGACGCCTCGCGCTCGTCGACGCGGCCGATGAGCAGGCGGACCTTGTGGATCAGGATGCGCCGCACGACGAGGTCGTGGCGGTCGAGGCCGAGATCGAGGGCGCGCGTGTAGAGCCCGTCCTCCGTGGCGTCGGGGTCGTCGCTCAGGACCTGCATCTGCTCGACGAGCCAGGTGCGTACGCTGCGGTCGTTGCGGTCGAGGCCGCGCGCGACCGCCTCGCGGAACAGCAGCTCCTCCTCGATGGCCTTCTCGACCAGCGCGGCCTCGTCGCGATCGTCGGGCTCGAGCCCGGTCTCCGCAGTGTACGCGGTGCGCATCTGCGCGACGTCGGCGGCGCTGACCACCACCGGCTCGAGAGGCGCGGCCGGAGACGCGCTCTCCTCGGAGACGACGGTCCGCGTCAGCAGGAAGAGCAGGGCGCCGCCCGCGACGAAGTGCAGCAGTGGGGCGTGGAGGAGGCGCAACGGGAAATCCTGCGGGACGGGCTCAGCCGATCGGTCGCCGCCGCGCGATGCGGAACACCGGTGCGGCGAGGTGGTGGCCGCGGCACTTCGGGCACGCCCCGGGGCGGGTGTGCTTCGTGCGGTCGCGGAAGACGTATCCGCAGTCGAGGCAGCGCGCCGGATCGATCTCGAGCCGCTCGTCGCCGTGGCGCAGCGAGCGCGCGAGGTGGTCGACGTGCGGTGCCACGTCCCGTTCCGGAACCCCCGCGCGTGCCGACAGCTCGTACGCGGTGTGCGCGCCCGCCGCGAGGAGGCGGCGGATCGCCTGGCGCGGCGTCTCGCTGGCCGGAGCGGGCGCGCGATGGCGCGGTGGGGCACCGTCGGATCCGGCCATGCGCGGACGGTAGCCTCCCGCCGGCGTCGTGAGAAGGGCGCGCCGCGGCGCCGGTCGGTGCCGGTGAGCGGTTCGGTTTGCGGCCGACCGCCCGGCCGGTCTACGAGCCGCGCCGGAGGTGAACGCATGGAGAACGCCGGCTTCGTCGCGCCCGTCATGGCGCTGGTGCTGTGGACCCTCGTGATCTGGCTGTGGATGTACGCGACGCGCATCCCTGCGATGCAGAATGCGAAGATCGACCCGCAGTCGGCCGCGCGCACGGGCTCGCTCGGCGAGTCGCTGCCACTCGAGGTGATGTACGTCTCGGACAACTACAACCACCTCATGGAGCAGCCGACGATCTTCTACGCAGCGGCGCTCGCGGCCCAGCTCGCCGGTCAGGCCGACGGCCTCAACGTCGGGCTCGCCTGGACGTACGTGATCCTGCGCGTCGTGCACTCGCTGATCCAGTGCACGGTCAACGTCGTGACGGCACGCTTCGCGGTGTTCTCGCTGTCGACGATCGTCCTCGGGGTACTGGCGATCCGGGTAGCCCTCGCGGTGTTCTGACCGCGCCGCTCGCGCCGCATCGGCCGCGGAGCCGCGCGGTCGGTCGTGGGCGACAGGACTCTTTCGCAGACCGGGCGTTCCGTGCTCCGATGGCCCGGGAGGTATTCGCATGCGCAACCGGGTGATGTTGGCCGTGGCAGCGCTCGCCGCGCTGGCGGCGGGGCAGGGCGACGGCGAGGCCGAGGCGAAGCGCCGGCTCCCCGGCGTGCGCGTCGAGTGCAGCTCGCTCAAGGACCGCTACGAGTATTGCCCCACGCACGCGATCGGTGCGGTGCGGCTCGAGCGGCAGCTCAGCAAGACGGCCTGCCGGCAGTATGCGACGTGGGGGGCCGACGGCGACGGCAGCGGCGTCTGGGTGAAGAACGGCTGCCGTGGCGTCTTCGTCGTGGAGCGCGGCGGCCGGCCCGGGGGGGGGCAGGCCGGCGGTGGCAAGGGCACGACGATCACGTGCACATCGAAGGACTACGCCTACGCGCACTGCGACGTGCCGACCTGGGGTCGTCGCATCTACGTCGAGCGCCAGCTCAGCGACCGTCGCTGCGTGCAGGGCGACAACTGGGGCGTCGACTGGCACGGCATCTGGGTCGACCGCGGCTGCAACGCGGTCTTCGCGGTACGCTGAGGGGGCCGGGGCTCCGGCCGCAGCACCTCGCCATGCAGCGGGACCGCGTCGTCGCGTGGCGGGTGCCGCGTCGCCGTCCCGCTCAGCAAGTCACCGGCAGGCTCTCGATGCCGCTCACGAAGTTCGACGGCCGCAGCGGCGGCGCCTCGTCGCTGGCGAGCTGGAGATCGGGCAGGCGCGGCAGCGCCTCCTCGAAGAACACGCGCAGCTCCAGGCGCGCGAGGTTCGCGCCCAGGCAGAAGTGTCCGCCGAGGCCGAACGCGATGTGGTCGTTCGGCTTGCGCGCCGAGTCGAAGCGGAACGGATTCGCGAACACCTTCGCGTCGCGGTTGGCGGACGGGTAGAGCAGGATGACCTTCTCGCCCTCGCGGATGGTCTCGCCACGAAGCTCGACGTCACGCGACGCGGTGCGCGACATGTTCTGGATCGGGCTCACCCAGCGCAGCATCTCCTCGATGGCGGTCGGGATCCGCGACGGATCCGCGGCCAGGGCGGCGCGCTGCTCGGGGTGCAGCAGCAGCTGATGCATGCCGCCGCTGAGCACGTGGCGCGTGGTCTCGTCGCCGCCGATCAGGATGAGCAGGCTCTCCATGATCAGCTCGTCGTCGGTGAGGCGTTCGCCATCGACCTCGGCATGCACCAGGATGCTGACGAGATCCTCGCCGGGGTTGCGGCGCCGGTCGTCGATCACGCGCCGCTGGTAGGCCGTGTAGTCCTCGAACGCCTTGCCGGCGGCCAGGGCGCGCTCGACATCCATGGCACCGGTCGCGTTCAGCATCGTCTCCGACCACTCGAGCAGGAGGGGGTAGTCGGCAGGGTCGACGCCCAGCATGTCGCCGATCATGATCAGCGGCAGCCAGGCCGCGACGTCCTTGACGAAGTCGAACTGCCCGCGCGCCTTCGCGCGCTCGATCAGGTCGATGCTGACCTCGCGGGCGCGCTGCTCACGGGCCATCACCTGGCGCGGCGTGAACCCCTTGCTCACGAGCGCGCGACGCTTGCGGTGGTCCGGATCGTCCATGTCGATCATGTACGGCATCGCCGGCGTGTCCGGACGGATGCCGCCGCTCGAGCGCCAGGTCTGGTTGTCCTTCGACAGCGTGAAGACGTCCTCGTGCAGCGTGATCCCCCAGACCTGTCCCACCTCGTCCCAGTAGACGGGCGCGTTCTCGCGCAGCCAGGCGAGGTGCGTGTGGGGGTCGTTGCCGTAGAACGCGCCGTCGGTCAGGCGGACCGCAGGGTTTCGGGGGTGAGCGGGCATGGCGCCGCTGTGTAGCACATCGCACGGCCGGCGCGCCGGCCGCGGGCCTCGTCCGCCGCCCGGGTCCGGGGCGAGCGGTCGGGGCCCGCCGCCCGCTGGCGAGTATCTCGTTGACAAGCAGCGCTACTGGACGGAATAGTCGCGGGCGATGATCACCGTCGAGGGGGGAAGACCGTGAGCGCCCCGGAGCCCGGACTGCTGCCGTGCATGCCGCAGCCGCCGAACGAGCGGTCGCGGCAGAGCCTGCTCGACGCCGTGATGAATGCCTCGTACGATGGCATCTGCCTGGTTTCCCCCGAAGGGACCTTCCTCGAGATGAACGGCGCCTTCGAGCGCATCACCGGGCTCCGCCGCGAGGACTGGATCGGACGTACGATCGGCGAGATGCGGACGAGCCCGGGAATGGCGCGCAACTCGGCGGCGCTCGAGGTGCTGCGCGGCAGCTACCCGGCCACGACGCTGGTGAACCTGCGCGACGGCGAGCTGATGCTGGTGACGGCCAGCCCGCACTTCGGCGAGTCGGAGGAGCTCGAGAGCATCATCCTGAACGTTCGCAACATCACCGAGCTCAACCACTTGAAGCGCAACCTCGAGAAGCGCCGGGGCGATTCGCTCCTCGCCGAGAACGAGGTCCCGGGCTTGCGCGATCGCCTGGCCAAGGTCGGTCTGGGCGAGTTCGTCGCCCAGAGCTCGGCGATGGTCGAGATCGTCTCGACGGTCATGCAGATCGCGGACTTCGACCTGACGGTGCTCATCGAGGGCGAGACCGGCGTCGGCAAGGGCGTGATGGCGAGCCTGCTGCACCGCCTCAGCCGACGCTCGGACAAGCCGTTCATCGAGGTCAACTGCGGTGCGATCCCCGAGTCGCTGATCGAGTCCGAGCTGTTCGGCTACGAGCCGGGGGCGTTCACCGGCGCCTCGCGCGAGGGCAAGCGGGGCTACTTCGAGGCCGCGAACGGCGGCACGATCTTCCTCGACGAGATCGGCGAGCTGCCCAAGGGGTCGCAGGCGAAGCTGCTCAAGATCCTCGACGACCGGATGCTGGTGCGCGTCGGTGGGACCCACGCGCGCCACCTCGACGTCCGCGTGGTCGCAGCGACCAATCGCCACCTGCGCGATCTGGTGCTGCAGGGGCAGTTCCGAGCCGACCTCCTGTACCGCCTCGAAACGATCCCCATCGTGATCCCGCCGTTGCGCGAGCGTCCACGCGACCTGAAGGCCCTGATCTACACCTTCGTCCGGACGCTCAGCCAGGAGTTCCGGTGCGACCGGGAGATCAGCAGCGAGGCGGTGGGGCACCTGATGAGCTACCCGCTGCCGGGCAACGCGCGGGAGCTGAAGAACCTTCTGGTCCGCCTCGTGCTCACCTGCCAGGAGCGCGAGATCGACGTGGGGCACGTGGCTGCGGTCCTGCGCCGCCAGAATGCCGGCGGTGACGCCGACGACGGCGCGGGCGTTCCAGACCTGGACGCGGACGGCCCCTCGCGTTCGATGCGCGACCGAATCGAGGAGTTCGAGCGTCGCCTGCTCGCGGAATGCACGCGCCGCTACCGCTCCACGTACGAGGTCGCCGAGCACCTCGGGCTGAACCAGTCGTCGGTCGTGCGCAAGATGAAGAAGTACGGCATCCGACCGCACGCGTTCCAGCGAGACGGCTGAAGGTCCGCCGCGCTGGCGGTGGGTCCGTCAGCCCACCGGGAACCAGTTCGCGTGGAAGCCCAGGGGCGCGCGCTGCGGCAGCTGCACGCGAGCGACCGGTCCGGCGGCGATGTCGCGGGCGTCGAAGATCAGCACCTCGCTGCGGTTCCGTCCGGAGTCGTGGGACAGGTTCAGGATCGAGCCATCGTCCTCCGCCGTCCCGGCGGGGTCCGGCGCGAACACAGCTTCGCCGACGTGAACCTGATCGCCGGCGTACCAGGTGGTCCGTGTGTCGGTCCGGAGGTCGTACTTGACGATGGTGTCGAACTCGCCGGCGAGCGCCCCCGGGCGGGTGAACGCCGGCATGTAGAGGCACTCGGTGCGCAGCCCGGTGCGATCGTCGTTGACGCGGCCGAACTCGCCGAGCATGTCGTCGATGGGTTCCCAGCCGGCGGCGCCCCGGGAGAGGTCGATCCAGTACTTTGCCGGCCGTGAGCCGATCGTCACGACACCCGTCTCCGCGTCGGCGTCGTCGGACTGCAAGCCGAAGTCCACCTTCTCGTAGCGGCATCCGGCGAGCTCGATCCGGTCGCCGTCGGCCCACGCGTTCCAGAAGTGCTGGATGTGGCTCGGCTCGACCTCGAACCAGCGGATCTCGTCGGGCCCGCCGCGGCGAGGAAGAACACCCAGCCGGGTGCCGTTCTCCGGGCGCCACGCGACCATCGGCTCGGACGTGCCCAGCGCCTTCATGTCGAACACCACCGGGCTGTCCATGAAGACGGCGTGCGTCTCGGTGATGACGAAGTCGTGCATCATGACCGCCGCCGGCATGTCGAGGTCGACGCGGTGCACGAGCGCGCCCGTCGCGTCGGCGACGTAGTAGGTCAAGTACGGCGGAAACAGGTTGTAGGAGAAGAAGAACAGCTCCCCGGTGCGCGGATCGACCCGCGGGTGCGCCGTCATCGCTCCGGTGAGCTTGCCGCCGAAGTCCCACTCGCCGACGGTGTCGAGCGCGGGCGTGACCTCGGTGGGAAGTCCTTGCTCCCAAAGTGCGAGGAGCTTTCCGGCGTGCCGGATGATGTGCGTGTTCGCCCTGTTCTTGACCGGCCCGGCGGCGCCGACCAGCGACGGCTCCGGGAAGTTCATGACGTCGCTCAGCCCCGGGTACACGGCACGCCCGAGCGCGATCTCCGCCATGAGGCCACGGGATCGCACCCAGCGATTCCGGTAGACGACGCGGTCCGCCAGGAACTCGATGCCGTGCAGCATCCCGTCCCCGTCGAAGGTGTGGTACTTCCCGACAGGCTCGAACATCTGGTTCGGGCCGTTGCGCACGAAGTGTCCCCGGAGGTTCGCGGGCACCCGGCCGACGATCTCGCACGCGGTCGGTCCGATCTCCCGCTCGACCGGGAACATCTCTCCCCTGAGGTCGAGGTGGTCCCCGACGTTCGTCACGTGGCCGCGGAGCTGCTCGGTCGTCACGTCGAATCCTTTCACCCGGCCCTGGGCGCGGTGGCGCCGGCCGGGAGCGTTCGCGCCTGACCCAGGAAGTCGCCCTTGCCGAGCGGCACGCCCTGCATCCGGAGCACGTCGTAGGCGGTGGTGACGTGGAAGTAGAAGTGCGGTACCGCGAACGAGAGGAAGAAGTCCTCCGTGGTGAACGGCAGCGTCACGTCGCCCGCCCGGAAGGTCACCCGGCCCCCCGACAGGGCGTTCACGGCGCCCGCATCGAGGGCCTCGATCTCGCCACGCGCGGCTCGCGCGTAGCCCTGCAGGCCGGCGTAGTCGAAGTTCAGCGTCAGATCGGGCGCGCCGAAGCTGCCCTCGCGCGCCGCCGCGATCGCGACCGACGACATGTGGACCAGCGTGACGATCTGGAAGTGCAGCGGGAGCATGTCCGGATGGATCCGGCAGTCGACGAGTTCGTCGACGTTGCGCCCGGTCGACGCGCAGTGCTCGCGGCCCTTCTCGAGACACCGTTCGACGCCGGGAAGGATCTGCGCGAACGGACGCACGACCGCGTCATACAGGGACAGGCTCATCGAGGTCCTCCATGGAACGGTTCGCCTTCGCCGGATCCCGGCGCGTTCGATCGCAGCTCGCTCCGCGCTGCGAGGCGGTAGTCACACGTGAGGCAGCGCCGCATCGCGGTGCGCATGCGCTCGTTCTCTTCGCGGAGTCGTGCCAGCTCTCGCCGCGCGCCTTCGAGCTCCCGCTCGAGCGCGGCGCGGTCGCGGGCGCGCGAGAAGACGTCGCGCAGCCTAGGCACGTTGCGGCTTCCACCACATGCGAACCGTGCACGATGTCTCGGGCAGGTGCGGCTCGAACTCCATGCCGAGTCCGTCGCCCTTGCCGTTGAACAGCGCTTCGAAGGCGCCCTTGCAGATCAGCTGGCAACCTTCCGCGGGCAGCTGGTCCGGGCGGGGCAGGGAAGCGGCCGGCGCGCAGGTGTGCCAAGCGCAGTCGGGAACGTACATCGTCATCGTTCCGGCGCCCTTGTCGAGGGATCGCACCTCGGCTGGGCCGGTGAGGAAGCCGGCGGGGTTGAACATGTCGAAGGCGAGCTTCTGCCACCGGCTCGGCAGATCGTTCCCGTCACTCGAGCCCGGGCCCTCGACGCGGTTCTTCTCGGACATCGAGTTCATCATCGCGAGGAAGTCCGCGGACGTCTCCTCGGAGAGCGCGACGCAGGTGCCGACGACGATCTCCTCGTACTGCTTCCGGGGAAACAGCGCGCGCAGCTCGAGCAGCGCCCATTCCATCTCGCGCACCAGGTTGCCGTAGCGCTTGCGCCACTTCTCGCGCGGCGAATCGTACCAGCGGACGATCTCGCGCCGCGACTTGATGTCGCGGTAGCCGCGATCGATCGCCGCGGCGTCGCCCGAGAGCCTGAGGATCGGCAGGAAGCTGTGGCTGACGATCGGCATCGCCGCGCGGACCAGCATCCGCTTCGACATCCACATGTCGATCCAGGCTTGCGGTCCCCACGCGTAGAGCAGTCCGCTCTTGCGTGGGGCGGCACTCGTCCTGCTCTCGCTCCGATCGAGAACGCTCACGTGCTCGGACATCGCACGACCTCCTCGAGATCCAGGCCAGGGGCAGCGGTCGCCCGTCGAGCCCGTTTGGCGGAATAACCTACCTCGAGTATATTTCCTTCCGATCGTGTTCCACAGCTGCGCGAAAGATTCAACCGGCGATCGTTTCCGACACCGGGGACGGGCCGGAACGTCGCGACGCGTAGGGGCGTCAGCTCGCCACGGGCGTCGCGGACTGCACGAGCTCCAGAACGGTTCCGTCGGGATCGCGAAAGCAGACGAAACGCGCGTTCACGCCACTGTCCGCGGGATCGTGCTAGAACGCTCTCGAGCGGTCGTAGTCGCTGCAGTTGATGTTCACGTGGACGAGACCTGTGATCGCCAGGACTCGACCTCATCCGATCGTCGTGCGAGCGCACGAAGGATCGTTCTCCGGCCGCGCGGCGCGGCGGTCCGGAGTCTCCGCAGGGATCGCGCCGGCAGAGATCGCGCAGAAGGAGTGCCCGCACATGCCCTGGGACTTCGAGACTGAGCCCGAGTTCCAGCGCAAGCTCGACTGGATCGATCGCTTCGTGACCGAGGAGGTCGAGCCGCTCGACCTCGTCTTCCGCGGCCCGTCGGATCCCTTCGATCCGGCGCGTCGCGGGCCCGCGCACGCGATGGCGCCGCTCAAGCGGATCGTGCAGGCGGAAGGCTTGTGGGCCTGCCACCTGGGCGCGGAGCTCGGCGGCAAGGGCTTCGGACAGGTGAAGCTCGGGCTCATGAACGAGATCCTCGGACGGAGCCGTTTCGCGCCGACGGTCTTCGGCTGCCAGGCGCCCGACACGGGCAACGCAGAGATCCTGGCACGCTTCGGCACGCCGGCGCAGAAGAAGCGCTACCTCGAGCCTCTTCTCGCCGGCGAGATCGCCTCCTGCTACTCGATGACCGAGCCGCAGGCCGGCTCGGACCCCGCCGAGTTCACCTGCCGTGCCGAGCTGGTCGGCGACCACTGGGTGATCAACGGCGAGAAGTGGTTCGCTTCGCACGCGGACTTCGCGCGCTTCCTGCTCGTCGTCGTGGTGACGGATCCCGCCGTCCCGATCCACCAGGGCGCGTCGATCCTGCTCGTCGATCGCGACGCGCCCGGCCTCGAGATCGTGCGCAACGTCGCGGTGGGGCCGCGCGACGAGATCGGTCGTGGCGTGCACGGCTACCTGCGCTTCAAGGACTGTCGCGTGCCGCAGGAGAGCATCCTCGGCCGTCCGGGGCAGGGCTTCGAGGTCGCGCAGTCGCGGCTGGGCGGCGGCCGGATCCACCACGCGATGCGCACCGTGGGTCAACTCGGGCGCGCCCTCGACATGATGTGCGAGCGCGCGCTCAGCCGCCGCACCAAGGGCGAGCTCCTGGCGGCGAAGCAGCTCACGCAGGAGAAGATCGCCGACTCGTACATCCAGCTGACGCAGTTCCGGCTGCACGTGCTCTACGCCGCCTGGCTGATCGACAAGCACCGGGCGTACACGCGCGAGGTGCGGCGCGAGATCGCCGCGGTGAAGGCCGCGATGCCCGGGGTGCTGCGCGACGTGGTCTACCGCGCGCTGCACCTGCACGGCTCGCTCGGCATGTCGAACGAGACGCCGCTGATGGCGCTCTGGCAGCTCGTGCCGGAGATGGGCATCGTCGACGGACCGACCGAGGTGCACAAGGTCACCGTGGCGAAGGAGGTGCTCCGCGAGCGCCAGGCGTCCCCGGGACTGTGGCCGACCTACCACCTGCCGGAGCGCGTCGCTGCCGCCGAGCGCAGGCTCGCCGCGTCGCTGGAGCTCGAGGTCGGGAACCTCTAGCGCTCCACGGGCTCATGGACTCACGCGTCCCAGCGTGCGCGCGGGCACTGCGCCCGGATCGTGTCGTCCGCCGTGAGGAGCGTCGCACCGGCGGCGAGCGCGTGGGCCACGATGAAGCGATCGAAGGGGTCTCGAGTCCACGCGAGCAGGCGTGCGCGTCCGGCGATGTCGTGGAGATCCCCCCTGGCCTCGGCGACCCCGTGGTCGTCGCGCAGGATGTCGAGGATCGCTGCGACCGGCTCTCGGATGCGACCGATCTCGCGCAGGATCTCCATCTCGACCACGGCGAACGGGGAGACGAACAGGGTGGCGCGCGTCAGGTGGGTCCGGATCGGCCGGAGCCGGCGCGTCTCACCCGCAACCAGCCAGAGCGCGACGTGCGTGTCGAGGTGCGCGTTCACAGGCCTTTCCCCTTCCTCCACGGCCATTCCATGTGAACGAGATCGTCGGGGTTCCCCACGATGAGCTTCGGCAGCGTTCTCGGTGACGGTTTGCGCTTACGCGGCGCGTCGCCCTTGCGGATGATGCACAGGGTGACGTCGCCGCGGACGACCTCGACCGGCTCCCCCGATTCGGCGACGTGGTCGAGAATCCGGTACAGATCGGCTCGCAGATCGGTTGCCGTCCGCTTCATGGCGGTCACGGTATCGTACGTACGTACGTACGTAAACCGTGGACGCGCGCGGGGATCTCGCTCGGCGGGCGATACGGTGGCGATCTCGATGCCGGGGGGCTGGCGGCGACGGCCACGGGCCGTGTAGAGGAGCACGTACATGGGATGGCTCACGACCGAGGGCGAACGTCGCATCTACTTCGAGCACTACCCGGGGAGTCGGGTCCCGATCGTGCTGCTGCACGGCTGGGGCATGAGCTGCCGTGTCTGGGACACCACGCTGGTCGCACTGCGCGCCGCCGGGCACGCGGTGATCGCCTTCGACCAGCGAGGCTGCGGCGCGTCGGACAAGGACTTCGCCGAGGTGAGCATCGTGGCCGCGGCGCGCGACGCCGTCGCGATCCTCGACCACCTCGGCATCGAGCGTGCCGTCGTCAACGGGTGGTCGCTCGGCGGCGCCGTCGCGGTGGAGACCGCACACCGCCTCGGCGCGCGCTGCGCCGGACTGGTCCTGACGGCGGCCGCCTCGCCACGCTACACGCAGGTGCCCGATTTCCCCTACGGCAACCCGCCGGGCAGCACCGCGCAGACGGTGGCGCGGCTGCGCGAGGACCGCGCGACCTTTCTGTTCGACCTGACCCGGGCGATCTGCGCGACGCCGCCGGCACCGGCCGTCGAGCAGTGGATGTGGTCGCTCTTCATGCAGGCGGCGCCATCGGCCGACGAGGCGCTCGCGGAGCTCGACGACCTCGACCAGCGCACGGTGCTCGCGGCCCTCGCGCTGCCGGTGCTCGCGATCATCGGCGGGAAGGACGCGGTGGTGCCGCCCGACGTCTGCCGCGAGGCCGCGCGCCTCGCGCGGCACGCCCGGGTGGTGGAGTTCGCGGAGAGCGGTCACGCGCCCTTCCTCGAGGAGGGCGCGCGCTATCGCGCGGTCCTGCTCGACTTCCTCGCAGCCCTCGGCTGACGCGAAGGAGATACGTCGCATGGCACGACAGGTGCGCTTCGGACTCTGGTACGACCTTCGCAACCCGGCACCGTGGAGAATTCCGTTCGAGCAGCTCTACGCGCAGGTGCTCGATCAGATCGTCGAGGCCGAGCGGCTCGGCTTCGATTCGGTCTGGCTCACCGAGCACCACTTCTGCGACGACGGCTACACGCCCTCGCCGCTGGTGATCGCGGCCGCGATCGGTGCGCGCACGCAGCGCCTGCGCATCGGCACCAACCTGATCGTCCTGCCGCTGCACGATCCCGTCCGGGTGGCGGAGGACGCGGCGACGCTGTCGCTGCTGACCGGCGGGCGTTTCGACCTCGGTGTCGGCGCCGGCTATCGCGCGCTCGAGTTCCGCGAGTTCGGCCGTGAGCTGCGGCACCGCCCGAGCCTCGTCGAGGAGGGGATCGCGCTGATCCGCCGCGCCTGGTCCGGGGAGCCGCTGGAGTTCCGCGGCAAGCGCTTCGCGCACGGCGACGTTCGGGTGATGCCGACGCCGGAGCATCTGCCGAAGCTCTACCTGGGAGCCATGGCGGAGCCCGCCATCGATCGCGCGGCGCGCATCGCCGACGGCTTCCTGTCCACCGGCGGCATCGGGCACGACGTCTATCTCGAGCGCCTCGCCCGTCACGGCCGAAACCCCGCCGACGGCGTCATCGTGGCGGGGCACTGGGCCATCATCGCGCCCGACCCGGAGCGCGAGGCTGCGACCGTCGGACCGCACGTGCTCCACCAGGCGAACCAGTACATCGAGTGGGGCGCCTTCGGCCCGCCCGAGTCGGTGCCGCGCTTCCCCGACGCCGCGGCCGCGATCGCCCAGGGACTCTACGCGCTGTGGGACGCGGACACCGCAGTTGCGGAGCTCGTCGGCCTGCTGCGGAAGTACCCGCAGATCCGCGACCTCCATCTCTGGGCGCAGTTTCCCGGCGAGCCCGTGGCATCGGGCCAGCGGCGCATCGAGTACGTGGCGAAGCACGTGCTGCCGCGAGTCCGCGCCGCACTGTGAGCCTCGGCCCCCGCCTGTTCGACCGCTGCGGGCTGCGCTGCGGGCGAGGGCCAAGGGCGCGCCGTGTGATCGCCGTCCGGGGGGCGACGGCGCGACGTGATCGCCGTCCGGGGGCGACGGCGCTACGTGATCGACGTCCGGGGGGCGGGGGCGCGCAGGGATCGCCGGCTACGATCGGCGGGGCTGCGCACGTCGCCGGGCTGCCGGCCTGGCTCGCCGGTTCGGGCCCGCACCGCGCAGTCCGGCCCACAGCAGGTCGGTCAGCTGGTCGGTGAGCTCGCTGCGGCTTCGGTCCGCGTCGCGCAGCCACCAGAGTGCGACGAAGTGCAGCATGCCGATCACCCCGTAGGCCCACGGCAGCGCAGCGGCCGGGGTGCGACCGCTCGTCCGGCGCAGGTCGGCGAGCGTCCGTGCCAGACCGGACGCCGAGCGGTCGGCGAAGGAGAGCACGCCGGGCGCGCCGCGGCCGCCGGCAGTCGCACCGGTCACGTAGAAGTAGAGGTTCCGGTCGGACTCGATCTGCACGAGGTGGGCTTCGACGAACGCGCGGATCGCCGTGGCCGGGTCGGTCACGCCGGCCACCGCCCTCCGCGACGCCTCGCCGTGGCGCTCGTTGAGGCGCCAGGCGAGCCGCTCGACGAGCGCGTCTTTGCCGCCGACGTGATGGTAGACGATCGGCTTGGTGACGCCGGCCTCCGCCGCGATGGCCTCGAGCGTGACGTCGGGGCCCTCGCGCCGGATGAGGCGCTCGGCGCACTCGAGCAGGGCCTCGCCGTCGGCCGCGGCCTCGCCGGCACTCGGCCGGCCCGGCCGACGGCGTCTCCTGGTCACCGCCATCGTTGACACCGTGAGCCTTCCATGAGTAAATTTACCATCGGTAGATTAAACGCAATCGATCGTCGCGGCGCCGCCCGCCGACGCGATCGGTGCAGGAGGCGATGACCATGAGTGCGGCGCCCAATCTCGTAACGAACTCGCGCAACCAGCCGTTCCTTGCCGGCGAGATGGCGCCGGTCACCGACGAGCTCGACGTGGCTTCCTGCAGGACGACCGGTGAGGTCCCCAGGGATCTGCTCGGGAAGTTCATCCAGAACGGCCCCAATCCGCGCTTCGAGCCGCTCGGTCGTTACCACATGTTCGACGGCGACGGCATGCTGCACGCGATCGAGTTCGCGGAAGGTCGCGTCTCGTACCGCAATCGCTGGATCCGCACGCCGATGCTGGCGGCGGAGATGCGGGCGGGACGTGCGCTGTATCCCGGTCTCGCCGACCTGATGAACTTCCCCGATGCGGCGCTGGTCGGTGACGCCGGGCCGATCAAGAACCCGGCCAACACGAACATCATCCGGCACGCGGGCAAGTACCTCGCGCTGTACGAGACCGGCCTGCCGGTCGAGGTCACTGCCGACCTCGAGACGCTCGGCATCCGCGACTTCGACGGCAAGCTGCCGTGCGGCATCACGGCGCACCCGCGGATCGACCCGGTGACGCAGGAGATGTTCTTCTTCGCCTACTCGCCGTTCCCGCCGTACCTGCGCTACTTCGTCGCCGACGCGCAGGGGAACCTCGTGCACGCGATCGAGATTCCGATCCCGGCGCCGTCGATGATCCACGATTTCGTGATCACCGAGGAGCACGCCGTCATCCTCGACTCGCCGCTCAAGTTCAACATGGACGCGATCACCGAAGGCGGCTCGATGATCAAGTACGCCCCGGAAGGGGGAACGCGCATCGGCGTCATGCCGCGGCACGGTCGCGCCGACGAGATGACCTGGTACGAGATCGAGAACGGACACGTGCAGCACTTCTGGAACGCCTGGTGCGAGAACGGCGTCGTCGAGCTCTCCGGCACGTTCAACACGAGCCCGGAGTACGGCATGGACACCGGCGGCGACCCGTCGGAGTCGAGCGCTTCGGCGAAAGCCGGCGTCGCGACGCGCTTCAAGGTCGACCTCGCGCGCGGTGCGGCCAAGGCCGAGCAGTTCGACGACATGGAAGGCGACTTCTGCCGCTTCAACGAGGGTCACAACGGCCGGCGCAGCCGTTATCACTACATGGGCGGCTTCCGCGGCGAGCGCGGCGTCATCGGCCAGTTCGACACCGTGGTGAAGTACGACGACCGCAGCGGCGCGCGCGAGACCTGGTACGCCGGCAAGGAGCACCACATCGGCGAGGCGCTCTTCGCGCCCGATCCCCGGGGCTCCGCCGAGGACGACGGCTGGCTGCTGTTCACCGACCACGACCACGCCGAGAACACCACCGACGTCTGCGTCGTCGACGCGCGGAACGTCGGCGCAGGCCCGATCGCGCGCGTGCACATGCCGCGCAAGATCCCGTTCGGCTTCCACGTGAACTGGTTCCGGGCCGATGGCTGAGGGCCGCGCGGTGGGACCGGCGTCGGCGGGGAGCGACGCCGGTGCCGGCCGTCGTCGTTCGCCCTCGGAGCTCTCGCGCGAGGAGGCGCACGACGTCTATCGCGGGATGCGGACGATCCGCGTCTTCGAGGAGACGCTCGACCGGCTGGTGAAGGCCGGCCGCCTGCCCGGATTCCTGCACCTCTATTCGGGTCAGGAGGCGGTGGCGGTGGGCGTTTGCCGTCAGCTCGTCGACGGCGACGTGGTGAGCTCGACGCATCGTGGCCACGGCCACTGCATCGCCAAGGGGGTCGACATCGGCGGCATGATGGCGGAGCTGTTCGGCCGCGCGACAGGGCTCTGCAAGGGCAAGGGCGGCTCGATGCACATCGCCGATCTCGAGCGCGGCATGCTGGGCGCGAACGGCATCGTGGGCGCCAACATGCCGCTCACGGTCGGCGCGGCGCTCACCGCGCAGGTGAAGGGGACGGGCGGCGTCGCGGTCGCGTTCTTCGGTGACGGTGCGACGAACCAGGGGCAGTTCCACGAGGCGCTCAACCTGGCGTCGATCTGGAAGCTGCCCGCGCTCTTCGTGGTCGAGAACAACGGCTACGGCGAGGCGACGCCGATGGAGCACGTCACGCCCGTCCGGGACCTTTCGGTCCGGGCGGGTTCCTATGCGATGGCGGCCGACATCGCCGACGGCATGGACTACTTCGACGTCGCCGAGAAGGCCGCGGTCGCGGTCGCACGCGCCCGCGCCGGGGAAGGACCGACGCTGCTGGAGTGCAAGACGTACCGCTACCACGGGCACTACGTCGGCGATCCGGTCACGTACCGCACGGCGGAGGAGACCACGATGTGGCGGACGACGCGCGATCCGTTGATGCTCTTCGAGAAGCGCGCCGTCGCAACGATGCTCGTCGAGGAGCCTTCTCTCCGGCGAATCGACCGCGAGATCTCCGCGGCCATCGACGCGGCCGTCGAGGCGGCGGAGAAGGCTCCGTTTCCGGACATATCGAGCGTCCTCACGGACGTCTACGTGCGTGGGTAGCGGCATGGCGCGAGTTCTCTCCTACGCGATGGCCATCAACGAGGCGCTGCACATCGCCATGGCGGCCGACCCCGACGTGATCGTGCTCGGCGAGGACGTCGCCGGCGGCGGCGGGCGCGAGGATCAGGGCATCGTCGACGCCTGGGGCGGGCCGATGGGCGCCACCCGCGGGCTGATCACGGCGTTCGGTGCCGGGCGCGTGCGCGACACCCCGATCAGCGAGATGGGATTCCTCGGTGCCGGCGTCGGCGCCGCCGCGACCGGACTCCGCCCCGTGGTCGAGCTGATGTTCATCGACTTCCTCGGCGTGGCGCTCGATCCGCTGCTCAATCAGGCGTCCAAGCTGCGCTACATGTTCGGCGGCAAGGCACGCGTCCCGCTGACGGTGCGAACCAACGTGGGTGGCGGCAACCGCGCCGCCGCACAGCACTCGCAGGCGCTCTACGCCATGACGACGGCGATCCCGGGCCTGAAGAC
>Ga0172362_10001996_pt1 | contig 17685 bp, 20 predicted proteins | sample LakKivs1_kivu2a2_FD_114534 | JGI IMG/M metagenome (GOLD analysis project Ga0172362, IMG submission 114534) | Sediment microbial communities from Lake Kivu, Rwanda - Sediment s1_kivu2a2 | ecosystem: Environmental > Aquatic > Freshwater > Lake > Sediment | place: Rwanda: Western Province, Lake...
ATACAAAATATATAAAATATATAATATTTAGGGAAATCAATAAGATAAAATAAATATTTAACTATTTAGTTTTTTTATATAATATTTTTATTTTTATTTCTAATAATAATATATAATAGTATATAATAAAATGGCAATGAATGCAACACAAATTGTAGATACAATACTAAATGATGCCGGTGAATTTAATCGATTTACGACGGGAATTGTTCGACAAATTGTAGGATCTGCTGATTTTTCGGAAGCGATTGTAGCTAGAGGAACAACTGACGCGGGTATGGTACAAATAGCTAACCATATTGCTGGAGATGCTGGTCTATCACAAGCAATTGTAAGAGCAGGAGCAGGAGCGCCAGTAGCACATGTAGGACATGCACATGCAGTAGGACCAAATGTTCCTTGCGGTTCTATTCCTGAACGAGGACAAGCCTATAATGTGAGACCGGGATTTTGTTTTCCAGATAACGACAGATGTAATGGAAGTATTTTGGAAAATCCGGACCAACCCAAAATGCCAATACGTATCAGAGATATATTTCTTAGAGATTCACTTTTTACCAACTTTGCTGATACGAGTGCTAGAGATTTAGGAGACATGATTGATCCCACCAATGCTGCATTTCAAATTGAACCAGACGCGGGGGACCCTAATGTTTTTAATTTTCGTAATTATTTTTTTACGAATTCTACTGATCAAGCATTATTAAGGTACAATGCTAATCCAGCTACGAACAGGAATTTGGTACGGTTGAAATATGATGTAGGATTTATATATGCACGTCAAGGAGGTCATTTAGATGTAGATATTATTAGTGGCGGGGCGGCGAATCCGAGAGAAATTGCTGAAAGAGAAGTGGGTTTAAAGTTAGTTCCCACGATGTCATTTAAAAAATCGTGGACACTCTGTCCTGAGTTTTTTACATATAGAATGATACCATTAAAAGCCGGTTTTATGAGTACATATGGATATAAGAGGCTTCTTAGTACGCGGGGGCGTACTAGTCAACTATCTGAATGTACAGGTGTAAAAGTATCAGATGAAAATGCTGTGTATATATATACATTTGTTGACGCAAATGGCAACGCTGTAACAAACAATACATTAATAAATGGAGAGACACGATCAGAAAACAACTCGTTTGCAGCCGGCGACCTTCCTTATGAAGACGGACTTTTTAAATTTCCTAAAAATCAAAACGGTGCACAAATGAAAGTAAAAATAGCTGCGCGATATCCTGATGGAATATTATTATTTCATTCCGATGATGGATATTTTGGTCCAGTACCTCCATTTGGAACTATAGTAAAAGTAGATAAATTACATAGAGGAGCAACCCCGCGGCCAGGTTATCCGGATCAAAGCGCACATAATACAATAAAAACTGCATTAGATGCTACAATCATTGACATAACTAACACCAATCGTGCAAGCTATAACGCCAAACAAATTTCATTTAATGGAGCTAATGTAGCTATTAACACTAAACAAAACATATCTGATCTCATTATAGGAGCGTGTGGATACATTTCAATGATGAACGCAATTAGAATTTTGTTGAGAGATGCGGTAGGAGATCAAACCATTGGTGGAAACGCTCGCAGTAGTTTCCGTAAGCGTCGCCATAATAATAATAATAAAAGTATAAAACGAAATAAAACAAAATCTAAATCGAAAGGACGGGGAAGAGCGAGAGCAGCGTCCATGTTAAAATCTGCAAAACAACGATTTTATAGAAGAGGAGGAGGTCTGGGATCGAGCGAACCGCAACCATTGCAATGTAATTCGCCACTTGTATCTCAAGCTTCTCCCGTTTAATCGCATTGTTATAAATTAAATTTACATTTTTTATATAAAAAATGTAAAAAATAAATTTTTAATTGACCAAAAAAAATTAATTGATTCGATTGGATTGAATGTCAGAAGAAACAATATAAATAGAGTTTTCGGTGATAATAATATACTCCGACTCAATTTTAAATATTTTTCCAATTGGACTCGTGTATTCCTCTTCACTTTTTACAAGAAGTTTCTCTCCATTTTCCTTGACACCAATAATAACTTTTTTTTCAATGGACTGCGTCCAATAGTCAAGCATAATGGGTCGATCTTCTACGATTGCCAATTTGGATGCGTGTTGCATGCACGTGTTGGAAGGCAGACGGAAACTTCCAGTAGTATTGTTATTACCGTTACCATCTGAGGAAGAAGAGGGTTTTCCAGAATTTTGGCTCATTTTTTTCAATTCTAATTTTATATAAGTAACATGACGATATTCTTTAAATACTTAAATTCACAAAATATAAAAATTATTTCAATTTATTTTGATTTATTTTTAAATAAATTAAAATGAAAATAAAATATTTAGTAATTCATTTTTATTTTTATTTTTATATTACGGTATAGTATAAAAATAATAATAGCAATAAAATGGCACGAAACACTCCAAGAAGTCGAAATGGCAGATCAGCAATTGCTCGAAAGGCAATCTTTAGCGCAACTGGAACTACAAATGGCATGTATACAAACACGGACAACGGCGGTGGCATGCGCAAAGGCGGAGCTCAACCCTCCGGAACCGGATTTATGATTCCATTCGGACGCAGACACATGATTGCAGTTCCGGCATTGAATGCCAACTACTTGTTCAACTGGACACCGTACATTGATGCGGGTAGACGCGCTTACGGAACAAACTTAGGATAAGTATAAGCGACCTTAAGCGAATCAAAAAACTATTTATGAAAAAATAATAGAGAGATTTTTTTCATAAATTGTAATAAAATAATAAAAACGAATTAGAAAAAAATGTTGCTGATTAAGGTAGACTATAGAGAAAAGGATCTTATTGCATTGCTACAGCTAATGACGGGTGATGAAAATAATGGCGAGCCAATCAAGATAAAAATCGATAATTTGAAAATTGGCGATGTTGCATTTATTAAAACAGATAAAGATGGAAATGAAGTGGATAACGAGTTGCTACTATTTGAGAGAAAAAGTTTAAATGATTTGGCGGCCAGCATTAAAGATGGAAGATATAGCGAACAGTCATTTCGATTAGACGGGTATCAACACGTTCACAATCATAATATTGTTTATATCATTGAAGGCGACATTTCAAGGTATCGAGAGAATAAATTTACTCGCATCAATAAAAAAACGCTGTTATCTTCCATGTTTTCCATTCTTTATTATAAGGGATTCTCTGTTGCGAGAACAATGAATGTTTTAGAGACATCTGAACTCATTTGGAGTTGGGCAGATAAGTTGCAACGTGTAATGACAGGTGGAAAAAAAATGCCATACTATACACCCACGCCCAAGTTAAATGAACTTCCAAACGAATCTGTTGCATTGAATTCTGCTGTTGTTGCACCTGTTCAGATTGAATTGGAATTTCGAGAGAACGAAGTAAAAACAAATGATAAAAATGCGGAAGAGTCGTACGGTTACTGCAACGTGCTAAAAGTAAAAAAAGAAAAAAATGCAAACGTGACACCAGAAAATATTGGCGTCATCATGTTGTCGACTGTGCCGGGAATAAGCTCGAAAACAGCAATTGCAATTATGAATGAGTTTAAAACGATTTCACGGCTTATAAAATCATTCGAACAAAATCCGCATTGTTTAAATCATGTATGCATTGAAACAGGTGGTGGTAGTAAATCGCGTAAAATTACATCTACATGTATTGAAAATATACGAAAGTATGTATTAAATATGTAAAAAATGGATTATTCATATTTTAAGGAATGTAAATACTCACTTGGTCGCCTTCATAGTACCCCGAATCAATCAAGTGTTGAGTGAATTTTGGACCTCCCCAGTTCGGATCCATCGGATTTGGACTCATGCCGGAATCTTGTTGGATGAAATTCATGAGATCGAGCGGAGTCACGTCGCCCATGTTAAACCCGGTTGCATCAAACCCGGGATACGAGTTTGTATTGTATGGCGGGTCATTTCGATTTGAGTCCATGAGCTTTGTAATGGAGGGCAAACGATTTCTTCCGGGAGTTGTCGTATCAATCATGGGCGGCAGTCCGCCCTGTAAATCTACTGGAGACGGGCGTATTTTATAAATGTTTTTTCCCTGTGCATCATTGGTTTGCTGGAGATACAAAACCGGGCACACAATTCCTTGACTTCGTTGCCATTTCATGAATTCTACATAATCTTCTAAATTGTTAAATTTAATCGGATTAACGCCTGGAACTTTAGCAACCTGCGAATTATACAAGTAAATTTCAGTGCCCTTTTGTATCAAAATATTTGGACATCTATGGGGTTGATTGGTAACAAACCCTTCTTCAGAAACAGAATAATTTATTGCAAAGTAAAGTCCGAGTATAAAAACGACAATTGTAAATAGTAGTGTATTTGATATTTGGCTTGATATTTGCGGAATTGAAATGTTTACCATATTATTATTATTATAAGTAAAGAATAAAATATATTTAATTTTATATAAAATATATTTTTACTTTATTTTGGTTTTATATATCAAAAAATGGTTAAACTTGCTTATGATCCTAAAATGAAAAATCCAAAAGGACCATATGTAATCGTAATACACGCGAGTTGGTGTGGGCATTGCAAAACACTCATGCCCAAATTTGAAAATAAAATTGTAACATCACAAGATTTTAGCAAAAAACTTGAAGGGTTGCTCACTTTAGGTTCCATTGAAGAAGCGGAATACAATAATCATCCAGAAAAAAACATATTCGGCAGTATTGGTGGTTACCCTACCATTCGATACATTCGTTTTAGTCAACACGGAAAACCCGTGAGGTCGTTTGATTTGCCAGATAATATACCTCGAGAACCCAAAGATATTATTGCATGGATTAACGGGGCGGTAAAGAATGACGTGGTAAAGAATGACATTCACTCTGATATAGCAGACAAAAAAAAACACCATACAAAATCAAAAAAACAAAACACAATGAATGGGGGTAAAAAATATAGAAAGAAAAGAACATTGCGGAAAAAAATATACAAGAAATAAAAAATAAAACAAAACAAACAATTAATAAATGATATAAATATTTAAAATGATTTAAATAAATTAAATAGAATACAAAAAACAATGGAAAAAGAAAAAGAAATTTATGCAATTGCCGTATTTACTGATGTAGTCAAAGGAACAGTTAAGTTTAGTGAAGATTTAAAAGAAAATAGAATCAAAATCGAATTAAATATTACGGGGTTACGAGTAAAAAGCAAACATGGATTTCATGTTCATGAAGCCGGCGATTTAACAGATAAATGCACGAGCATGTGTGCTCATTTTAATCCCTTTGGCAAAAATCACGGATGTCCGGGTGTAAAAGAACGACATGTTGGCGATCTTGGAAATATAGTAACAAATGGTAAAGGGGAAGCAAAGTATGTATTTTATGACAACGTGATAAAATTGAGAGGAACAAAATGTAATATTATTGGCCGAGGACTTATTATTCATGAAGATGAAGATGATTGTGGTATGGGTGGCAACACAGAAAGTTTGAAAACGGGAAATGCGGGAAAACGAATCGCGTGTGCTGTTATTGGATATTCAAAAGAAAATTTCAAATCATAAATTAAAATGTTAAAGCACTTTTTAAAATAATAAAAAATCATCGTTTTTATTATTTTAAAAATTGATAATAAAAACGATAGACCATATATTATATAGAAAAGATACTACAGGGCAACAAAAAAAAATAGAATGTATATCTCAATGAATCAAACACATTCAAATAAAATTGCACGACTCACTGGATTTGCGGCAGAAGAAAGTCGCAACTCTGTTCAACAATTCAAGCATGGTGCGGTATTATGTAAAGGGAGGAAAAAAATTTGTTGCAGTCATAACATGGATACGAGAACGTCATATCGAAGAAATTTATGCTGCAGCTTTCATGCAGAAATGGGCGCAGTCACCAAATTTTTAAATAGTTATATCAAAATACATTCACATTCAAAGAGAGATCCAGATAAAATCAAGAGGAAGCTGGGGAAGTTTTCAATTTGTGTTGTAAGAAGCATTATATCTGAAAACAAGATCCATTGTGTCAGTAGCGCGCCTTGCATGGACTGTTTGAATAAATTAAAAACGGTTGGTTTAAAAAATATCATTTATTCGAATCAAGATGGCAGTATAACCAATGTAAAACTTTCATCATTTCATCCGTCGAATTCATTTGTCACTGCTTCCATGAAAAAACAAATATTTATTGAAAATATGCGGATTAAACCACTAATACGGCTATGATACGAGTTTTACGAGTTTTACGAGTTTATTATACAAATATGGGACCATTTTTTTAAAAATTCTTACATATCCCAAAACTCCGTCTGTGCCATTGGCTTATTCCATGTTGTTTGATTCCATCCATGTGTTTTTTTGTTCCATATCCTTTATTGTTTTCCAAATCATATTTTTCTTGCAGTTCTGGATATTCTTTGCACATTTCCAGGATGTATTCATCTCTCGACACCTTTGCTAAAATGGATGCTGCTGCAATTGACGCATACGTATTGTCTCCACCTTCAATTGTTGAATAGTGTAAGTGCGCCGAGGAATCACGCGGTTGCGATTGTGGATGCGGGTGCAACATGGGTATAAAGTCATTGCCATCGATCAGCAAATAGAAATCTCCTCCAACTTTATTTTTACGAACATCGTCGCACACTTCGCGAATAGCTTTGTGCATTGTTTGAATGGTTGCTCTTCTTATATTCAATACATCAATCTCGCCATGTTCAGCATATGCAACGCTCCATGAAACCGCATGTGTTTTTATGTATTCGGCCACTTCTTTTATTTTTTTCTCAGAATGAAATTTTTTACTGTCTTTCATCTTTGAAAAATCAAACAATGCGGAGTGTCGAGGAAGAATAACCGCCGAAACATAGACTCGTCCAAACATCGGACCTTTACCCGCTTCATCCACACCAATTTCTAAAAACGTCCCGCATTCATTTTCGCCGTCATTACTTTGAAAATATGAAGTTTTTAATTGTTGTGCTTGTTTTCTTTTTTTTTTAGAATCGGTTTCTACATTCGTATCCATTTTTAGATATAGTATCTATATTATCTATATCATCTATATTTTAGGAAGACCTATTCAATTTTTATCTTTATTTATTTATAAAAATAAATAAATAAATAAATAAATTATAAATAAATACAAATAAATTAATTTATATAAATAATTTTATTCATTAGTTAGTTGGTTCCCAATTCTTCTAATATATCCATATTCTTAAAAATGAGTTTATTGTTTACACTTGGATACTCTTTCATTTTCACTTTCAATGTGGATAAAAATGTGACATTCGACACAATACTTTCCCATTTTTCATGATTCGACAGTATGCTTTTTCCATTGGTCAATAAAATAAAAATATTTTCATTCAATTCTTCCAACTCGTTCATTTTATTCGTTTGTTTAATGTATGCATTTACCATTCCTTGTAACTCCTTCACAATTTCAATTACACTATCTGCTTCCAATATTTCTTCCTTCATTAAATTGATAATAAACATACTCATTGCCTTTCTCTTATCATTCATTTTTGTAACCTCACAAAACCGATTATAGTCTACGCTCGGATCAACATATTCAATTCGTTTAAATAATCCCACAAATTCTGAATAGTTTTTTTCAAACACTTTTGTAAATATATCATGGCATTGTACCAACCTTTTGAAGAGTTTTGCATAAAGTCCCGAATAAAACATGTTGGAACTTGCAGTATTAAAAATAGAATGCGCAATTTTATGAATATTAATATTCTCTTGATTCGTGTCACTAGTACTAGTGCCATTTCCGTCTTCTTTACTTTCACCATCATCTTCTTCTTTGATAATGTTATTTACTTCAGAAAGTATTTCTGGCTCAATAACACCGTAGGTTGCATCTGTTAGCTTGTTCAACAACGCACGAACTGTATCGATTCGTTTTTCAATGCCTTCCGTCTTTTTCATTTCCGTTTTTTGAAATGTGCGAATAAGCGTCCAGTCTTCGTCACTTATTTGTGATGGTTTATGTTTATTGCGCTTACTTTGTGCCGAAACTCCACCATTTGAAGTTTGTAAATCTTGCGCTTCACATTGATCTCCAAATCCAAGACTGTTTGTTTTCTCTCGCTTCGGAAAAATAGGCGTCTTTATATACGTGGGAGCACCAACTTTATTTGCTAGTGATGATATAAGCTGAATTACATTACTATCTTTTAAATCGTATGAAAATCCTCCTATTAAAATATTATTAAAATCGTCAAGAGTATACTGTTTTACTACTTTTGCCATAGTTTTTGTAGTCGGCTACTACTTATTATACGGATAGTTATTTATATCAGTTTATATATTAATATTAATTATTTTACAAAATAATTCATAATAAATGGAATATATTTAAAATTTAATTATAATGACTGACTATAAAAATACCGGAGATACGTTTCGATCGTATGTCCTCGGGGTTATGAGCCCCGCGCGCTACCTCTGCGCCACCCCGGTTTAAGTGTTGCTCTAGTGCCTTGATGCACCGGTGCGATGTGATGATGATGATATTCCCCTGACATGTTTCGATCATGTGTCCTCCGGCTCATAAGGCGATAACCATCTTCAAATTCGGACATTTGCATGTCTTGGTGATAGAGGACGGTGTTTTACGGCGCGCTTCCACTGCGCTACAGGGGATAATACCGGCAATCTCGTATCGATCGGATTCCTCAAGGTTTGACAGCCTTGCGCACTACCATTATGCTATACCGGTTAATGTTTTTTTTTATATAGACCAGTGTTGTGGATTCTGATAAATCAAGCAGACCATTGCAAGATTCGAACCTTGGACAACACATTTTCTGATCGTTTTATTGATTGTTTGTTTGTTTTTTAAACCACAGAGATTACCAACTCGGCTATGCGCCACTTTCAGAATCACTGCTTGAAATGAATGCATCCAAATGCATATATAAAGACATCAACATAATTTTTATACTAATTATGATAAATTTTTCAAATAATTTTTATTTATCTTTATAATATATGGTTCAAACTATTGCGGGTTGGTAAAATTGCATAATTCTGTCAAGATTATACGAAATATCAGAAATTGGAAAATTTATGATAATAATTGGATTTTTTACCAATTTTTTTATACGATTGTATTTTTCTTGAATTAAATTTATATCATTTGATGACCATCTCACTTTTATTTTCAATGATGTATTGATATCAATTAGTTCTATAATAGTAAAGAATTGACTTTCTCCAATAGTTAGAATTGGGATATTATTTTGCTCCATTTTATAATATTTAAAAAATACAATATTTTTTAAATCATTTTTTATAACATATAATACGATTCTATTGAAATGATAAAAATAGCTTCATAAAATCTTTTTTTCTTTTTTCTTTTTATTTTTTCTTCCTCTTTGTATTTCATCATTTTCTCTCTAATCTCTCTACGTTTCGAAATCATAAACTATTATAAATATGGATGTTGAAACATTCTGACCTTGCATTATTCTTTTTTTGATTTTTGGGAAAAGGTATAGAGAGATTAGAGAGAAAATGATGAAATACAAAGAATAAGAAATAATAAAAAGAAAATATATTATAATTATATTATAATAAGTATGTTATAAACTACATTAACCTGTGTAAACTTCTAACCATAAAACTCATTGGGTTATAACTATAAACACTTTCTAAACCAATGTGAGAGAGTCCGTGAACACCTGCTGCAATAGAGAAAAGAAGAACTAAATAAATTTTCTTTTCAGGTGTCATCTTTTCAAGATAAGAATAGTTGGAAACAAGAAAAAATAGCGCTAAAACGACAAACATAATGTTTGCAAGATGTGCATAAAAAGACAAACTCAAAAAAACTTCTGGATTCATTTTTATAATTAATATAATATATATTGTTAATAAAATTTTATAAAAACATTAATAAAATTTTATAAAAACATTAATAAAATTTTATACAAATAACTACAAATAACTACAAATAAAAATATATTATATTATTAATTGTTACTGTAGTTGCATGCCGCATATGCTTTTTCGCGCGACATTTCGCGTGACGGAATACCGCCGCGCACCCATCCGTCTGCCGCCACACTTTCAACTAAATTTGATGGATTGGACACTGTAGAAGCAATCGATGGAATAAGCGGATAGTTCAAATAATTTGAATAGCACTGTTCTGATAATAAATTCACACTTCGTTTATTGATTGTCACATCACCTTGAATGAGTTTGGATTCAAGCAATGGATTGCATTCGCCGCGTCCGAGATACGGTACAGTTACAAACGGCCGCTGATTTAAAGAAATTCTACATTTTGGACGCGTAAGCTCGCTTCCATTGAATAGTTGAGAATTCACATCAATGTTGCAGCCACCTGCGCCGACCTGATGACCTCCTTCGTAAAAAATTCCTGGTTGACTGGTTGCAAATTCAATTGGTCGGGACATTGTGCAATCTGATGCAAAAAAATTTTGCAACATGTAGTTTCCTGAATTCAAATTCTGAACGTTTCGTTGACTTAATCCGCATGTATCATTTCCAATGCGCGCCATATTGTCAAATACATAATCTTTTACTGTTGCCATATGATTAATTAAACTAATGAATTATTATTTTATATATATATATATATATGTATAATAATATAAAAAAATCATTCTAAACTTGAATGTAATAAAAATATAATAATTGATTAAAAAATAATTAAATAAAAATGAGTTAATTCATAACACTGCCTAAACGTGGATTAAACCTTTGGCAAGCAAACTCGTTGCCTTCTTTGCATGAAATCATAGACCCGTAACAAAATTCTGCGAATGCTTTTTGGTCATTTGGAATGGTGGTGCTGGGATTTGTATAAAAGCTTCGCATGGAATCATCGAATTCGTATTTATCTCCTAAATCTGCAAATAATTTTTTTCGCAGCTTTTCCGCTTCCGTTAAAGTTCTTGGTTCAAAGTCCAAAACGGTTGCAACTTGTGTGCTGTGATTGATTTCCTTTTCAACCTCGGGATTATATGCCGGCGCAGCTTGATTTCGTTCGGGATCGTATGCTATTTCCGGAAGTAGCACATTCATCATCGGATTCGTAACACTCGGTGTAGTTAAATTCGGCTTTAATGCGGTATACATTTTTGAATTTACAAATCCTTCTTTATTTTTACCATTTTCGTTATTTGTATTATTTGTATTATTATTTTTATTCTTGGCACCATTTTTGGCATCATACTCTTCTTGATACTGCAACTTGTACATCATGACAAAGATTGCTAAAGTAATTGCTCCGGTGAAAAGTATATTTATATTTTTTGTAATTAAAAATCCTAAAAGTGTCAAAAGAATCACAATTCTTGAAATTGCATTCAGTTTTTGTTCAATGGACATGAGTGGAGCAGGCCATATATCCATCATTTCTTCTCTCTTAAACAGTACCGTTGGATCATTGACCCAAAAGGGCGTTGACGACAATTCTTTATCCATACTTGGAACAGGTTGAGGATAACTATAATTTGCTGTTATTCCAGTATTTGAGTTTGTATTTAAATCGTCATTTTTGTTTGATTTACCTTTATCCATGCTGTTAATAGTGTCTGCAAGTGACAGTGACACATCAGATGCTGACTGTGTTGTTGTTGTTGTTGACATTTTTTAGTTGTTCTTGGCGAATACAATGAATTATGAAATACTATAATGAATAATTATAATACTTGTATATAATATTATAATTATTTATTATTATTTTTGTAGTCGAACTATTTTATTAACATAACATCTCTCAAAAGAATATATTGAAAAAATTATTTCTTAACTTCATTTATTCTTTTTTTTCTTTTTATTTGAACCTGAATTTGTTGGTCTCAATGTGTCAACTGGAGTCCTTTCAACAAGTTCACCTGTACTAAAAACTTGTGTCGTTGAAGAAGCAAGAGCCGCGTCTCGTTGTGCTTGTTGTGCTTTTAATTTTTGCTGCATTCGCTCCTTCATTTGAGAAAGTTTCATGTTTCGTTGTAAATGACTTTGCATGGCTCCAATATTTACTTTACTTTTTCCACCACCACCACCCATTCCACCCATCATACCGCCCATTCCCATTTTGTTCAACATATCAGCTAAATTGTTCATTCCTGGCATCCCCTTCATTTTACCCAACAAGTCGCTTGCTTCTTGCATAAGTTCGCTCTCTTTAATTTCACCCGATTTGAATTTCTGATCCAATTTTGAACCCACATTTTTTACAAGCGACATCAATTTTCCTGGATTTTTAAACATTTTTTGAAATACGTTTTTAAAATCCAAATTCTCTCCATTCTCTCCTCCAAACTCTGCGTTGAAATCCACATCCTTGGCCGTTTCTTCGGCAATTTCCTTGGCGAGTTTTCCAATTTTCCCGTTCAAAATGTGAGAGATGTGATCATGTATCGACTCCGCATTTGCATTTGGTTCTGCAGTGGTTCCATCCTCGTTTTTATTTACATTTTTTGCCCAGTCGAAAAAATTAAATTCGTCTGATGTTGGTTCCGAATCTGACGATGATGCATTCTTCGTATTTGAATCATTTTCACGATTGCCTTCAAACATGTTATACATTTGCTGAATGGTCTCTTCCAATTTGTTGCGCAGCTCATCTTCATTAATCGCTTCAAATAAATTCGCGGCATCCCCAAATGATTTTCGATCCTCAATATTTGTTATAATTGTCATTAAAATCAACTGCAAATACTTCCAAATCGTTTCGCGAGTGGCATCGCTAATCCCTTCCGTATTCCACAACGTTTTAAAATCAATATTTGGTAAAAAATGCGTGTTAACATTCGCATAATCACTTGAATTTAGATCAAAAATTTTATCATTTTTATACAGAATATCAAAAAATCTCTCGGGATACACTTTTGAACAGTAATCGTATAGAATTTGGACTACTTTTTGTGTGTCAGATTCAGAATCGGCAGCATTCGAAGTGTTGATTCCATTTGAATCCAAGAATAAACTCAGCGTGTTTTTATATTCTGGAAACGTGTTTGAAATATCAGCAAGAAATTCAAAAATCACCTTTTTAAACTCGTCTGGAATTTGTTTTTGTTTTTTTGATGACATGGATTTTTTTTATAAATAAAATATACTATTTATAAAATACTTGTAATGAATTATTTAAATAGTTGTAAACAATAATAATATATTATTTTTATTCATAATATAGTTTTGTTAAATTGCACAAATTCTGAATATATTTCATCGACTTTTGTTGATTTTCTTCGCTCATGTTTTTGACATAACCTCTTAAACGTTCAATAAAACTGGAAATGCTGTCCGTCATTGTAACATCCGCCGAATAATCTTTATTTATAAAAAAAGAAATGTCACCATTTTCAATAGGTTCTTGATAAGGTAACCGAATACACGTGTTCCAATACTCTAATACCAATTTGGGATTTGTTTTTTTGAATACATATAAAATATTTTTCATCGTCTTTACTTCATCGTCTTCTGGAAATACACTTTGCACATCTTCAATAAATTCGTCAAAGTGTTTATTGAATCCTTTTACAATAAATGATTTTCCAACACCAAAATCATTTGTATTTTTTTCATTATCACTATAATTTACTTGAGATTGAGAGTTCATTACTATATTTTTACTATTACTGTCTTATTTCTGTGTATAATATATATAATATAATATAATATACACTTGTATTATTTTTATATTATTTTTTATAATGTTTATTTTTATTCATTATAATGCAATTTTTTAGTTTAGCTTTTAGAGCAATCACGATGTTGCAGAAAACTGTTCGGTATTCCAGGTGTATTTGCAAGTACTGCACATGTAAACGAATTTCAAATTTGTGTCGTCGTATCGAATGTATAAAACCGTGCACGGCTTGTCTAATTCCGTATTTGTTTCGCACTCAACGTTCGGACACTTCATAGACTTGATTCGCGGAAGCGTTGGATCCAAGTGTGTGTATTCATTTACCACGTCCGCCAAATGAACATCGGATTGTTTGAAATACGTTTTTGATACGCTAATTGTCGACTCAGTATTTTTTTCTTCATTTCCGCAATTTCTGCACTTGTGAATAAGAATCTTAGTTGTCGGTTCTTCCGGGGTAGATCCTGGAGCATCTCCCATCGTAATATAATACATGTTTCTACACACGCTGCAAAACTTCATTTATTTATGTAAGCTTCTATTCTATTACTTATTGTAATTATATAATAAAATACATTTAAATTCAATTTTATTAAAAATAAAAAAGAATAAATTAAACATTATGTAATATCCAAACCGTTAAAAAGTTGAATCAACTCTTCGTAATTCACTTTGAATCCAAATAAATAGAGAGATGAATAAAAATATTCTGTATGTAAAACCTTTTCCCTATTGGCTTGTAGACGCCGCATAATCGCATCTTTATTCTGCAGATAATGCGTCTTCATAATGTTGTAAAAATGCTGACAAAATTCTTGGCTCATCCCGGGTACAACTTTTTGGAAATTTTGAATGCTCGACACAAGTTGATAAATTGAAAACGATAAATTTCGATACTCAATTAGCGAATGATAATTTTTAAAATCTTTATTGAATTTAGTTACTCCGGGCTCATTCAATATTGGTTCATTATCCATAACAGAAATTAGCGTGAGTAACACCGACGAAATGGTTTGACATCCGCTCCATTTCTCTCCGCGCCACGTGTTTAAAATATCAATACATACTTTTCCCGTTTTATAAAAGTTGGGATGAAATCGCGTGGTTCCGTCATTCGTACAATATTGCAACACAGGTGGCGAATGCGGATAATCAGGAGGAAATGTGAATTTAAAAAAATAATAACCGTTGCAATAGAGAGAATCTTTAGGACCAATAATAAGCGCCCAACCTTCCAACATATTGGTTTCGCTGTGCTTGTAATAAATGCCCTGATCATGTAGCGGATTTTTTACAATTTGTTGTATATCTTTTAGCAAACGTTTTACGGCATCTTTTGATATTGTGATTTGGACTTCTTCTTTTGACGGTTCATTCGCAATTTTGGTGTTGATAGTTGGCATTATGGTTTCCGATGACGTCATATTATTAATTAAATTATTAATTAAACAAATAAACAAAATACAAAATACTATGAATTAATTATTATTGTGAATTAATATTTATATTGTATTTGTTATTAATAAAATATTAAACAAACATATAAACATACATACATAAATAAATATTATACAACTATATTCGTATATGTATATGAAATGCTGCTATAACGGAAGAGTCGTGTATGCGTCATTTGCTGCACTCAGTTTATTGGGTTCATATTATGTTTATAAAAAAATGATATCTTTAAAACAAGTGTGGAAGAGTATTCCATTCATACATAAAAAGGTAGAAAGTGAAATACATAAAATGAAAGAAAAAAATGACGAGGATACTGAAAAATACCACCATAGTCTTATTGAAAAACTCCAGAAAAATGGAATAACAAATATAAGTGTAAAGGAATTAAATACGATTCAAAATACAGGTTTGAATCATCAAACTCTTGTTGCATTTTTGCATACATTAAAGGAAATGGATACAACACCAAAATTAATAAGCGGGACAATGTATGACGACCATGAAAATCAACACAAGGAAATTATGAAAACGGCGTACAATTTATATGCGTACACAAACCCGATGCACATTGATTTATTTCAATCGGTGGTATTCATGGAAAAGAGCCTAATCACCATGATAAGTAAACTTTTAGGAAACACGGAACACCAATGCGGTTCAATGACAAACGGAGGTACTGAAAGTATATTTTTGGCTTTAAAAACATATAGAGACATGAAGCGCGCAAACATGTCGACGAATGGATTTTTTAACGACAGTGCTAATAAAATAAATGTGGTTGCGCCAGACACTGTACACTGCGGAGTAGATAAATTGTGTCACTATTTAAACATACAGCTAATTAAAATAAAATCAAATCCCAATCATCGAGTTACACTTTACGATGTTCTTAAAACGGTGAATCATTATACAGCATGCGTTGTTCTTTCTGCACCGTCGTACGGTTTCGGCATTATGGATGACGTTGAAATCATTGCTCCAGCGTTGAAAGAACGAAATATACCGGTTCACGTGGATGCGTGTTTAGGTGGTTTCATTTGGATGTTTCAAGAAAAAAACATGGCATCAAAATATTCATTTCACATCGACGGTGTGACGAGTGTGTCAGCATGTTTTCATAAATACGGGTATTCGCACAAAGGTGTTTCTTGTATACTTTATCGAGATGAAAGCTTTTTAAAGTATCAATATTTTGTAACGTCCGACTGGGATGGTGGCTTATACGTTTCTCCAACCTTTTTGGGAAGTAGAAGCGGGGGTTTAATCGCACAAGCGTGGGCCGGATTTTTATCGCGAGGATATAATGAATATCGAGACAGCTCAAACCAAATCATCCAAGTCGCAAAGTATGCGCACAAAAAGTTACAAAGTGTTCATGAGTGTCGTATATATCCGCTTGATTTACATATTGTTTGTTTTGATGTGGGCAAAGACACGTATAAATTATATGACTATCTGATTTTCAAGGGTTTTAATTTAAATGCGCTTCAACACCCACCTGCAATTCACCTATGTGTTACAAAAACACATAATGAAACCATTATAAATACAATGGTTGAGGAAATAGAAACATTTATGAAATGTAAAGATACGTTGGACTATAAAGAAGATCTAGCACCAATTTACGGAATGAAGGCGTCTCTTCCAGTTTATCAAAATGAAATTTTGAATGAATGCATTTCTTCGTTCTTGATCAATAAATACTCATGTTGATTCAGATTGAATTAAATTTTTATTAAAAACGGGTGTAAAAATATTAAATATAAGTTTATGATTAAATTATATTTGATATATATAATTACAAGGTAATAAGTTTTTTTTAATAAAAATGTCAAGTACAAAAAATCCCATTGAAGAAATATACAAGTGTAGCATATTGAAACGACATCAAAGTATAGCGGGTGGCGTACCTTCACACATTCTTGTTTTTTATGGCACAAGCGGCGGCGGTTTTGCAGAAGAAACAGGAATATCGTTGAAAGATTTAACACGTCTTTATAACGCTTACATTGATGACGGTTCCAATTCAAGAATGTTTGAGGACATTTTTAGCAAAATGGAACTACGAAATATTGCAACTTATGACATTCAAGTGCACATGGTTCCATTTAAAATATATTCTGATGATTCAGTTGATGTTGTAAAACGAAAAATAATGTTGGCTATAAAAAGTGTTCCCGATCTGCTTGAATTCGGCTATGCATACGATGAATTGTTTTTGTTTTCAAAAACACCAGTAACATTTGATTCAAATGTGGTGTATCATAAAATGACGGAATTTACAAACGGCGAAGGCGAACACAAAGATGATTTGGAGTTCATAAAAACGTATTTAATGGGTTACACTTCATCTACGGGTGAAGCACAACCAAACGCTTCTGGAAACATATTATCAACATTGAGTCAATACAATGGAAAAAACATGTTCAAAGATGTTCCAATTGGACAAAGTATGCATGCTAACCTGTTTGTAAATCCATTTTTTAATACCAGCATTGAAAATGTAGAACTTTCAAAAATAAATTCAAAAGCTCGTCC
>Ga0172362_10001999_pt1 | contig 17682 bp, 16 predicted proteins | sample LakKivs1_kivu2a2_FD_114534 | JGI IMG/M metagenome (GOLD analysis project Ga0172362, IMG submission 114534) | Sediment microbial communities from Lake Kivu, Rwanda - Sediment s1_kivu2a2 | ecosystem: Environmental > Aquatic > Freshwater > Lake > Sediment | place: Rwanda: Western Province, Lake...
AGGGGTCGCAGTACTTGACTGGATTGTCCCTTTCCCGGAGCGGCCAGGCTGCCGCAGTGCTCTCGACCTTCCATCGGCCCGGCTATCTGATTACCTTTAGCCTGGCCAAGCCCGCAGTCCTCAAACCGCTTGTCGACCTCAACCAGGATGTGCTAGCTGGTGTCAAGCTGGGCGAGGCCGAAGAACTCTGGTATAAATCCGCCGACGGCTGGGATATCCAGGGCTGGCTGATTAAGCCGGCCGAGTTTGACCCGGCCAAGAAATACCCTCTTCTTCTCTGGATCCACGGCGGGCCGTGGGCCATGTACACTGTCGGCTTCAACTGGGAATGGCAGAATTTCGCTGCCAGCGGCTACGCTGTCCTTTATACGAACCCAAGGGGAAGCACCGGTTACGGACAGGATTTTGTCAACGGCATTCAGCACTCCTACCCCGGAAAGGATTATGATGACCTCATGGCCGGGGTTGATGCAGCCATAGCCAAGGGCTTTATCGATAAAGATAATCTTTTTGTCTGCGGCGGCAGCGGCGGCGGAGTCTTAACGGCCTGGATTGTCGGCCAGACGAGCAGATTCCGGGCTGCTGTCTCGATGAGGCCGGTAATTAATTGGCATTCGTTTGTGGGGACAACAGACGGTCACATGTGGTACCGGCAGTTTAAAAAATACCCCTGGGAAGACCCGCTGGAATATGCTGTGCGCTCGCCCCTTCATTATGTCGCCAACGTCACCACGCCAACCATGGTCATGACAGGGAAAGCGGACTTGAGGACGCCGATTGGCCAGAGTGAGGAGTATTACCGGGCCCTTAAAATGCTGAAGAAAGAGACCCTCCTGGTGCGCATGCCCGAAGAGTACCATGGTTGGCGCCGGCCTTCCCATAGGCTTCTTCAGCAGCTTTATCTGAAAGAGTGGTTTGAGAAATATCGGCTTAAGGAGTCAGGCGAAAAAAAGTGAGACCCCGGGTATTGGCTATAATTCAAGGAGCGTATTGATGAAGCGCCGCAATCCCCAAGTCCGGGCATTCTGCTATCTTTTTGTCATCTGCTTCATCATCTTTCTAGCCTCCTGCAAGGCGGAGAACGAAAAGAACCCGATTAGCGCCTCCGGCACAATCGAGGCCGTTGAAGTTGCCGTCGCTTCAAAGCTCGGCGGCCAGGTCGAAAAGATTCTGGTCGGGGAAGGAGATCAGGTCAAGATAGGGGATACACTGGCCGTCATCGATAGCTCCTCTTTAGAGATTCAGCTTAGGCAGGCCGAAGCAGGAATCAGGCTGACCGAGGCCCAGCTCGAGCTTCTTCTCAAAGGAGCTCGGGCTGAAGATATTCGCCAGGCGGAAGAAGCTTTGAACCAGGCTGAGGCTAACCTGTCGGTAGCTGAGGAAGACTGGAAGCGTCTGCGAACCCTCGCTGAGAAGGAGAGCGCGACGCAAAAGCAGAGAGACGACGCCGAGGCCCGCTACAAAGTCGCCCTCGCTCAAAACGAAACAGCCAGGCAAGCCTTGCAGAAGGCAAAACAGCTGGTCAGGCCGGAGGAGATCAAGGCAGCGCGGGCCAGGCTTGACCAGGCCGTGGCCGCCAGGGACCTGATTAAGAAATCCATTGCCGATTCAGTCCTCCTTTCTCCAGCTTCCGGAATTGTCACCTACAAGATTATTGAGGCGGGTGAATTCATCATCCCGGGGAGCCCTCTTCTGACAGTGGCTGACCTGGCCAACGTCCATCTGGAAATTTATCTTCCTGAAAAAGAACTCGGCCGAATCCGGCTCGGCCAGTCCGCCGAGGTCAAGATTGATTCCTATCCTGACCGCGTATTCACCGGCAAAGTGATCTTTATCTCTCCTGAGGCAGAGTTCACTCCCAAGAATGTGCAGACCAAAGAGGAACGAGTCAAGCTCGTCTTCAGGGTCAAGATCGAGGTTCCCAATCCGGGTTATATCCTCAAGCCGGGAATGCCCGCCGATGCCGTGCTTAGGATTGAACCTTCTGATCTTGAAGGTGGAGGGGATTGACCATTCGTGCTGGCCGTTGAAGCCAAGAGGTTGAGCAAGAGCTACGACGGGGCTAAGGCTGTCGAAAACCTCACTTTTTCCGTTTCCAGGGGTGAGCTGTTCTGTATCGTCGGTCCGGACGGCGCGGCAAATCGACCGCTATCCGGCTACTGAGCGGAATCACCAAGCCGACAGCCGGTCGAGCCACGATTCTGGGCCTCGACCTGATTAAGGAAATTGCCGAGATCAAGAAACGCGTCGGCTATCTCTCCCAGCGGTTTACCCTTTACGGCGACCTGAGCGTGGATGAGAACCTGGAATTTTTTGCTGAAATTCACGGGATCAAAGACTTTAAAACCCGGCGGGAGGAGCTTTTAGGCTTCACCCGGCTCGAGCCTTTCCGGCGCCGTCTAACTGAAAACCTCTCCGGAGGAATGAAACAAAAACTCGCCTTAGCCTGTTCTCTCATCCATACACCGGAACTTCTCCTTCTCGACGAGCCGACCACTGGCGTTGACCCTCTTAGCCGGCGCGATTTCTGGAAAACTCTGTTCGGGCTTCTCCAGAAAGGAATCACGATCATCATGTCCACGCCCTATTTGGACGAGGCCGAGCGCGCTTCTCGGGTAGCCCTGATGCACAAAGGGAGTTTTCTGGCCGTCGAAACACCTCGCCGGATGAAAGACCGGATGGAAGGGACGATCATCGAACTCGCCGGAAAAGACCTCCGCAGAGCCTCTGAACTGGCCAAAAAGATGCCTGATGTCATTGAAGTCCAGGCCTGTGGCGATAGGCTCCACATTGTCGTCCGCAAAACTCAGAAAGATCTGTCCTCTGTTCAACGCCGTTTTCAAGACAAGGGAATCGATGTCACTCATTGGCGCCAGATCCCTCCATCGCTCGAGAACGTCTTTATTTCTTTGACCCGGAGTTCGTAGGAAAAGACAACCATGGCCGAATACTCGATCGAAGTCCATAACCTGACCAAGGCCTTCGGAAATTTTGTGGCCGTGAGGAATATAAACTTCGACGTGGCCAGGGGGGAAATAGTCGGCTTCCTCGGGGCTAACGGCGCCGGAAAGTCGACCACAATCCGGATGCTCTGCGGGCTGCTCAGCCCGACAGCCGGGACGGCCAGAGTGGCCGGCTACGACATCGTCACAGAACCAGAGCGGATCAAAGAGCGCATCGGCTACATGTCTCAAAAATTCTCGCTCTACGAGGACCTTACGGTTGAACAAAACATCCGCTTTTATGGAGGAATCTATGGTCTCTCCAGTTGCTCGCTGAGCGCCAAATTGCGTTGGGCTCTGGAGCTTTGTGGACTCAGCGGAAAAGAGCGCGCCTTGACAGGGGAGTTGCCGGTCGGTTGGAAGCAGCGCCTGGCCCTGAGTTGCGCCCTGCTTCATGAGCCGGGGATCGTCTTTCTTGATGAACCGACAGGCGGCGTCGACCCCGTCTCGCGGCGGAGATTCTGGGAATTGATCAACGACCTGGCTGCTTCCGGGGTGACTGTCCTCGTGACGACTCATTATCTTGACGAGGCCGAATACTGCCACCGGGTCTTGCTCCTTCACGCCGGGCAGCTCGTTGCCAGCGGAAGTCCCGAAGAGCTCAAGACAAAGTTCATCCGCCATCCCATTCTCGAAGTCGAGTGTGAACAAACAGGAGAAGTTCTGGCCCTGCTCGAGGCAGAGGATTGGGTCTTGGCCAGCTCGGTTTTTGGAGCTTATCTTCATGTTCAGGTCGCGGATGAAGAAGAGGGCCGGGCCAAAATCAGCGCTTTGCTCAGAAGCCGGGGGCTCATCCTCAGACGCATCGACGCGATCAGGCCTCGTCTGGAGCATGTCTTTATTCAGCTTATTGAAAAGACCGAAAAGCTGGCGGAAGCGTCAGTTTAGGGAACATCTATGTGGGCCCGCATTAAGCCAGTAGCGAAAAAAGAGTTCCGACAGATTCGAAGAGATAAGCGCACCCTCGGGATGCTGCTCTTCATCCCGGCTTTTCTCCTCATCATGTACGGCTACGCCCTGAATTTTGACGTCAAGCATCTTGGCCTGGCTGTTTTTGACCAGGAAAAGAGCCAGGGCAGCCGCGATTTCACCGAGCGATTTCTGCTCGCCGAGTATTTCGACCTCAAGCGCTTCGTCGAGAGCGACCGGGATATCGACAGGCTTATGGGAGAGGGCGCCATCCAGGTTGCCCTGGTGATTCCTCCCGATTTCTCCAGGTCTTTGCTCGCGGGTCGGCAAACAGCCATCCAGGTTATCATCAACGGAGAGGAAACGACTATCGCCGGCACAGCCGCGGGTTATGTGAGCGCCATCGCTCAAGGCTATTCGCCTTCGATCCTGATCCAGCCGCTCGACCTGCATCCCCGCATCTGGTTTAATCCCGAGCTCAAGAGCGCCCGTTTCCTTGTGCCTGGACTTATGGCTTTCGTCCTAATGATCACCGTTGTCATTTCGACAGCTTTTTCTGTGGTCAGGGAGAGGGAGAAGGGGTCGATCGAGCAACTCATGGTTTCGCCGCTCAACCCGGTCGAGCTGGTTGTCGGGAAGACCATTCCTTATGTTCTGATTTCTCTGGTTTCGGCGCACTTTGTCCTCCTCTTCGGCAGAGTTCTTTTTGGCGTCACCATAAAAGGCAACTACGGGTATCTTCTGGCCGGAATGGTTCTCTTTCTCACCGGCGGGCTGGGTGTGGGACTCCTGATCTCGACAGTCGCCCGCACGCAGCAGGTGGCTTTTATGATCGCCATCATCACGACGATGCTGCCGACTTTTGTCCTTTCCGGCTTCGTCTTTCCCATTCGCAACATGCCCGTCGTGATCCAGGCTATTACCTTCATCATCCCGGCCAGGTATTTTCTAGCCATCCTGAGAGGCATCATGCTCAAGGGTGCGGGCCTCAATGCCCTGTGGAGCCAGATGGCTTTTCTCGTCGCCTTCGCGGCGCTCGCTCTGGGGCTCAGCTCGATGCGGCTGGGGAAGATCCTCAAGAAAGGCGGAATCTCGTGAGAAAGGTCGGCCGCATCATCCGCAAAGAATTCATCCAGCTGCGCCGGGACCGGCGGATGCTGGCCATCCTTTTCATCGCGCCCGTTCTTCAGCTCATCCTCCTCGGCTACGCTGCCAACCTCGATATCAGGAACATCCCGATCGTTTTCTGTGACCTCGACGGCTCAGCAACCAGCCGGAACCTCATCTCCCGCTTTCCTAATTCGGGATATTTCACTCTCGAAGCCGTCCTCAGCCGATTGGCCGACATCGACGACACCATCATCAAAGGCCGGGCTTCGCTGGCCGTCGTCCTGCCCAGGGGGCTGGGCCGAAGACTGGCCGGCGGGGAGTCGGCCCGCATCCAGATAGTCGTCGACGGCGCCGAAAGTCAGTCGGCCGTCATTGCCCTCCATTATGCGTCGATGATCGTCACGACTTACTCCCGGCAGATTCTTTTAGAGAGGCTCGAACGTTTTTCGCCCCGCGCCTCAGCGCCCATTGTCAGCCCGGAAGTCCGGGTCTGGTACAACCCCGAGCTGCGGAGCCGCAACTTCATGATTCCGGGAGTCCTCGGTCTGCTGTTGATGGTCATGACCATGATGTTGACTTCGTTGGGCATCGTCAAGGAAAAAGAGATGGGCACTCTAGAACAGCTCATCGTCACGCCGGTCCGGCCCAGAGAGCTCATCCTGGGCAAGCTCTTGCCCTTTTTTCTCATTGGCCTTATCGACATCCTCTTGGTCGTTTCCGTGGCTGTCTTCTGGTTTAAAGTTCCGATCAAAGGAGATGTCTTTCTTCTTTTCGGCCTCAGCCCCTTTTTTATGCTCACAACCCTGGGATTAGGTCTTTTTATCTCCACTGTCTCGAAAACCCAGCAGCAGGCGATGCTCTCTGCAGTTTTCTTCATGATTCCGATGATCATCCTCTCCGGGTTTGTCTTTCCGATAGAGAACATGCCCAAGCTGATCCAGTTCTTCACCTATCTTGTGCCGTTGCGCTATTATCTTGTCATCATCCGGGGGTTGTTCCTCAAGGCAGTTGGCCTGGACGCCCTGTGGTAGGAAGCCCTGGCCCTGCTTGTCTTCGGCCTGGCCATCCTGGGATTAAGTGTTCTCAGGTTTAGAAAAAAGATCGAATGATAGGGGGATAAGAAAGCGCTTTTCGTCTGCGCTGGTGAACACCGAAATCAATTTCATTTAAAGCACTAAACTATGTTAAAATAAAATAAATGAAGCCTTTGAGACCGTTATTTTGGGACATCGACTGGTCTAAAATTGACCTTGAAAAACATAAAACATACGTCATCGAACGGGTTCTCGAACTCGGTGACCCGGAGGCTGTGGGCTGGCTTTTTTCTGTTTATTCAGACGCGGAGATCAAGAGAGTTCTTGAGACCAGTCGGAATATTTCTGCCAAGAGCGCAAACTATTGGACGATTATTCTGGAAGCCCGTTAAAAAAGCTCTCATGTTTGAATCCGTCTTAACGTCTGAAACTCAGGCCACAATGGAGGTCCTATCTCGCTGGCCGTCCCTCCCTGATTTTTATCTCACTGGAGGGACAGCCACTGCGCTCCAAATCGGGCACAGGGTCTCTTATGATCTGGATTTTTTTTGTCAGGATGAGTTTCGTCATCAGGACCATGTTCGCTCGCTCAGGGCTTTAAGTCGGTTCATTGTCGATTATACAGACTCAAATACTCTTGTCGGGCGGCTCAACGAAGTCAAGGTCGGCTTCTTCCACTATCCTTATCGGTTGATCAGGCCGCCGCATCGTTGGCGAGGTTTGAAGATCGCCTCACTGGAAGATATCGCCTGCATCAAAGTAGATGCCATCTCCTCCCGCGGCAAGAAGAGAGATTTTATTGACCTCTATTTTATTATGAAAGCTCTGCGTCTCAGCTTGAGTGAAGTTTTTCAGGTCTTCGAACAAAAGTATGGCGGCGGGCAATACAATCTCATCCATGTTCAGAAAAGCCTCATCTTTTTTGCGGATGCTGAAGGAGATCCAGATCCTCAAATGCTCGCCGAGTACTCTTGGGAGCAATGCAAATCGTTTTTTATCCGCCAGATCAGGGAACTGGAATAAGTTGATCCGCTACGCCATGCATTTTCGAGAATTACGGCCGGTTCATTCCGACTTGAGCTGGGCACCGCAGTGCGGGCAGACTTTCCAGCCCGTTTCCGTCGGCTTGCCGCAACTCGGGCAGGTCTGCCGAAGCGAAGCGCCGCAGTGCGGACAATAGGCAAAGCTCGGCTCTACGGCTTTCTGACAGGCCGGACAGGTTATCGGCTTTTTTCCCGCGGCCTCCGACGCTGAGGGCGGGGACGTATTGGCGGAGCCCGCCAGCTCGGAGCAGACAGGGTGGTCCTGGCGGACGATGAGGTAGATCAGCAGGCCGATCAGGTTGCCGATAAATACCAGGAGCGCCCAGAGCAGGCCGCTCATGCGCCGCCGTTCGGCGTCCTTATACACCCAGAGGATGACAGCGAGCCAGATGATGACGAACAGGAGTGAGAAAGACCAGAGCGGGATAAAAGGGAACCAAGGGATATGGTGCCAGCCGTTGAAGAAGACGTCTCTCGTTCCCCTGGCCAGCCCGGTGAATACCCCCAGAGGGGCCAATATCAGCGGTGTCAGGACAAAGGCCAGGAAGACCATCACCAAGACGAGAATGACCAAGGCGCTGATTTTTCCTTTTGGTTTGGCCATGATAGACCTCCTTCGCATTTCGTTAGGATTGTCGAAACCGGAATGGAGATAAACGGCCGCGGCGCATGAGCAGCGGCGCGGCGAAGAGCATCAGGGCGTTCTGAAAAATAATCAGCAGGACAAGGACCGTCCCGAGCGTCAACTTCTGGCTCTGCCTGAATTCTTCCACTCCGGGGATCAGGAAATAGAGCGTTAGACTTGTCAGGACGAGGAGCGCTGCCCAGATCGGCCAGGGAACCCCCGCTGGTCCCTTTGAAAGCGCCGGCTTCCGATGGGACGGGAGCTTGAGTTCGAGCTCGGCGCGGCAGCGGAGGCGGACATTGTCCGAGAGCTCAGCGGAGAGCGTCGGTCCGGTCGCCTCGCGGAGTCGACTCCGGAGGTCTTCCCAGAAGCCCCGGAAAGCGGCGCAATCGGGGCATGTCTTCAGATGCTCTTCCAGGGCGAGCCTTTCCTCCCGGAGGAGTTCCCTTTCGCCCGATTCAAGCATCAGACGCTCAAAATCTTGGCATCGCATTTAATTTTCTCCCCTTTGGGATTATAGTCGGCCAGCTCCCTCTGCAGCCTCTTGACGGCCCGGTGGAGCAGGGATTTCACTGTCCCCACCGGGATAGCCATCGTCCCGGCGATTTCCTTTTGCCTCATGCCCTCGAGTTCGGAGAGCAGAAAAACGCGGCGCTGTTTCTCCGGCAGTCCCGCGACGGCCTTGTTGATATCCCGCTGGAGCCAGGCCTGCTCGGCTACCTGGGCTGGCTCCGTCAACGACGAGGCGTATCCATCAGGACGCGAGTAATCAGGCTGTTCACTGTGATATTGCCGGAGCAGGAACATGCGCCGGACTCGCTTTCGGCGCAGGGTGTCCCGGTGCAGGTTGAGGACGATCTTCAGGAGCCAGGGCTTCAGGTTCTGTCCGCCCAGGCGGAGCGGCCCGTGCCTGACAACCCGAAGCCATGTCTCCTGGAAGAGGTCTTCGGCCTCGGTCCGATTTCCTGTCAGGTGAAAAACAAACCGGAAGATATCGGCCTTGTGCAGGTCGTAGACCGTGTCGAACTCACCACTGCCGTTCATCTCAATACAAAAGACGTATCAGATGGAAAAAGGTTCAACCCCAGGCCCAGGTCCGTGGCCGGCCAGAATCAGCAGGATTATTATTACAAACGCAATATGTAATTTGACAAGATATGGGGGCCACCCATTTATTATCATTTTATTTAGTGATTAGTCTATGGCTTTTGTTTCGAGAACACAACATGCATCATCTCTGCTCGATGGGTCGACAGACCAATCGAGAACTGGCGTTGTTTCCTGAATTGTGGGAAAATAGGCTGCACAAGGACGCGCTGATGATCATCAAAAAAGCGCCGGATATCCGATATTCCGAGGTCACGCCGAGAAAGCTCTATCTCAGCCGCCGCGAGTTTATCGCCGCGACAGCGGCTATGGCCGCGTGTGCCGGGGCAAACCCGTTGCTTTCACGCGGCTTGACCGAAGAGCGCCAATCTGCCTCTTCTGGCGCTTCCGGGGCACCTCAAGTCCCGCTAAAACCCGTCGTCGCCAAACGCGGGGAATTCACGCTGCCAGACGAAAAAAACACTTCCTATGCTGACGCCACCGGTTACACGAACTTCTACGAGTTCTCGACCGCCAAGCGAGATCCCACGGTGCTCGCCCGGAACTTCCGTACCCGGCCCTGGACTGTGGCTGTGGAGGGGCTCGTCAAGTCGCCCCGCGAATTCGCCATCGACGATCTCATGCGTCTCTTCCCCCTCGAAGAACGCATCTACCGGTGGCGCTGTGTGGAAGGTTGGTCGATGGTTATTCCCTGGATAGGGTTTCCCCTCGCCGAGTTCGTCAAGAAGTGCGAGCCGAACCCGTCGGCCAACTTCGTCGAGTTCACCACGCTGTTCGACCCGGAACAGATGCCTTTTCAAAAGACAAAAGCCCTCGAATGGCCGTATATCGAGGGCCTGCGGCTGGACGAGGCGATGCATCGCCTGACGCTCTTGGCCGTCGGCATGTACGAAGATTACCTCCCCCCGCAGAACGGAGCGCCCATCCGGCTCGTCGTGCCCTGGAAATATGGGTTCAAGAGCATCAAGTCCATCGTCCGCATCCGGTTCGTGGAGAAGATGCCCCAAAGCGCCTGGATGAAGGCCCGGCCCGAGGAATACGGTTTCTACGCCAATGTCAATCCGTTCGTGTCCCATCCCCGTTGGAGCCAGGCGACCGAGCGCCGTATCGGCGAGGAAGGAAAGCGCAAGACCATCATCTTTAACGGATACGAAACGGAGGTCGGGAGCCTCTACGCCGGGATGAACCTGAAACGATACTATTGAGTCCTGCCTGGAATCCTCGGCGTTCTCAGCGTGGCTTCTGGGCAACGGCCAAAAGCTGCGGCGAGATACCGAGGATGCTGGGTTTGTCCTCGGTCCGTTCGATTACCGGTCTGTTTATGTTGAAGACCCTTCTCTCCTTGGAACTCGGGGTATCATCCCAAGAGAGGAATTCGTCGCCCGCTGGCACGATTACCGGGGTGAACCTCCCTATGATCCATCGGATCGGCCTTATATTCACCTCGGGATATTCATCGTCGGACAAAAAGCAACTGAGAAGCCGGCCTTCACCCGGGTTGAATGAGCGTTTGTCCATAAATGTCGCCGCGGAAAATATCAAATTGGGAAGTGAATGTGGAAGATCTGCTGAAAGGGTACAAATGAGGCAAGACTGCTCTGCCGCTATTCCCAGATCAGGCTGTATCTTCTGAGCAGGTCCATGCCATGGGCCTCTTCCTCCACTCGGACATACATCTTGTTTTTTCTGAAGGCCTGCGCCGTCTCGGCTCGAGGATGGTAGAACTTGGCGATATAGCGGCCTTCGGGATCGAAGACGTCATAGCGGTCGAGTTGGTCCCCCTCCTTGTTGATATAATCATAGGTGCGAACGTAAATGCGGTCTTCATCGTCGACATAGAAGGTTCGCACAGGTGGAAAATATTTGGGAATGTCAAATTTGTAGCCCGGCCGAATCCCCTGGTCGCCCCAGGTCTGCTGGATAAGCCTCTTTTCGTGCGCCTCGGTGATTTTCACAGGATCGCAATGCTTGATAATCCTCCTGAGGGCCTTCCCCTCCCTGTTCATAAGAGTGAGCTCGTAGTTAAGGGGATCGAGCCAGACAAGGTTTTCATCCTGGGTTATCTGAACGAAGGGGGCCGGTTGAAAGGCCGGGATGACTTGGGGCGTCCTCGTGAGTTCGAAGGAAGCAAAGGTCGCCAGCGGATCGAACGTGGGGCTGAACTTCTTGAGTTCAAAGGTGATCTTGGCTTCGTCAACAGTCCTCGAGATCGTGTAGAAATTTCCTTCCGAGTCCACTTTGAATCTGGTGATTAACCTGTATTTTCCCATGGGAATTTCCTTGAGCAATTCGCCCTCGCGGCTGTAGATGATGAACTTGGCGTTCGTTTGGTCATTGACGACAATTTTATTTCCCTGAAAGATCCCCAAGTAAAAGGGAAGGCCGATCTCGCCCGGCCCCTGGCCTTTCCGGCCGAAGCTCCGCACATGTTTTCCGTTCTTGTCATAAACCTTAATCAAGGTCTCCTTCCAATCTGCGGCATACATATATTCCTCTTCGTCCACCTGCGCGTGCTGTAAACCGGAAAAAATGTAATTCACGTCTTCCGTATCTTTTCCGATGGTCAGGTCCTCCCTCAGAGTGAGCTTGGCGGGCTGGCCCTTGATCGGGACCGGCTCCTTGGGATTATAGACAACAGGAATGCCATTTTCGGTTTTGATTTTGATCTCCTGTGCCAGGAGTCCGTTGGCCGTTAGGAAAGCGGCGACAATCGCGATCAAGGCAATTCCAAGAAAAGGAAGATGCCGATTTATTATTGATCTCTCCTCATTCATTTTGGGACAAAATTGCCGATGCTGTCTTGAATTTTATTCCATCAAGATTTATCACTTCCTGGAACTTTTTACAACGATTGTCTGAGCGTTGCACAGAAATTTCCATAAACCCTGCGTTTGCAGGCACCTTATTTGCGTCCCTTGCTTTTGCTCTCGGCTGGAAGGAAATTCTCCATCACCCAGACCTGGGATTGTTGGGGACTCGCCCCTATGGATGAAAAGGCGAAATGCTGCCCGTCGGGGTGGACGCTAAAGTGCCGGAACCGAGCCATCGTCAGGTCGATTTTCTGCGCCTCGCCTCCATCTACTGAGACCCGGTAGAGATCCATCATGGCTCCGGAAACCTGCTGTAGCTTGGAGAAATAGATGTAGCGCCCATCGGCGCTCCAGGCCGGCGTCATAATCTGGGATCCTTCTTGTTCGAAGCTGTAGACTTCGCGAGGATCACCGCCCGATGTCGGCATGATCCTTAATACCCTTTTTCCTTCTCGATTCAGCAGGGCCAGCCATTTCCCGTCCGGGGAGATGTCGATATCGTGGGCATCAGAAGGAGAACCAGAGAGCCTTTCATTCCGTCCACTTTCGAGATCGTGGACGAAGACAGAACATGTTTTTCCTATCGGATCGCCTGCTGTATAGAAAATCAACAGGCCGTCCTTGGACCGCCGGTGCGAGAATATCGACGTCCCTTTATCGATCAGGACGATCGGGACGACGTCGCTTGTTTGAACATCGACCCGGTATATCCCCGGACGACGATCCTTGCCGGTTCCCTCCACGGAAATGAAACGTCCGTCCGGTGACCATCGGGGATACCCATAGCTTGGCAAGTCAGGTCTTAGCTCGCGAATTTGACCTGTCTCCCGAGAGAGAATGCCGAGGACCTGCCCGGAAGGAATCCCAGACAGGCCCGGGCTGAAGATATAGGCTAACAGCTTCCCGTCAGGGGAGTAATCCGGGTACACGTTGTGCCCCTCATACTGCAAAACCGCTTTTTCTGCCGGGCTCAGGATTTTTCCCGTCTGGGGATCGATCCCAACCTCGTACACATCGCTCGCATTTCCCGAGAGCCCGTAATACAGCTCCCCCCGGGACGTAATCCCCAGCGGATGGATTCGGCCGACGCCGGACTTGATCAATCGGGGGCTTCCAAGAGCTTTTCCTCCAGCGATGGGGATGAACCAGACATCCTGTGATCCTGTCCGGTCGCTGCTGAACAGCAGACCTTTGCCGTCGGGCGACCAACCGATGACCGTGTCGCGGGCGGGGTGCTCGATCAGTGGAACCTCCCTGCCTCCCTCGGCCGAGAGCAAGAAGATATCCCGCTCTTCATCCTTGTTTTCCTGCGGAATGTCATAGGCGATGTATTTTCCGTCCGGCGAGAACACAAACCCCCAGGGTTTGGGATTGTCCGGATGAGTTTCGAATTGGGTTTTCAGAACTTTTACCGAACCATCGGCAACGGAAATCAAACCCAGCCGAGTTATGAACTCTGCGCGTAAATTCTCTACCCTGAAGGTCCTTGCCAAAATGCCTTTTCCGTCAGGAGACCAGCCGAACGGATGGACATAGTTCTCTTTATCTTGATCTCGATAGAGGACATGCGGAGTTGGATCGTTGATATCGATAACGCACAATTCATAAGTTTCGTCCTTGTTGTACCATTGATAGACGATTCGCCGGCTGTCCGGGGACCATGTAGAAAATAGGGCAAATTCCGGGGATTGCATCCAGGAACCCTTGTTCGTCAGACGCCGTTTCGTCCCTTTGGCGAGCTCTCTCATCGCTAAGTCTCCCGTCTCCCAATCCACAAAAGAGAGGTACCGGCCGTCAGGGGGGACGGCACCAAGAATATCCACTCCGGGCCCCGACCAGACTTGGCGAATGGTCAATTCCTCCCTGCCTTTTTCGATAAGTGCTCGAGCTCTCGTCAAGGCTGACAATTTTTCTCTGGCGACTTTGACGGCCGCTGCTTGATCCGGATAGTTTTCGACGACTTTTTGAAACGCCTTTTGGGCTTCTTCAAGGCCAAGCTTTTCGTAGCACAGGCCGATGTGGAGCTGGGCCTTGGCGGCGATTTCACGATCATCCGGATGTTGAGTCAGGATTTTTTCGTAGACTCCGATCGCCTTTTGTAGATCTCCCTGGGCCTCTTCCAGGTACAGGGCTTTTTCGAATAGCTCTGCCGCTGTCTGCTGCGACGAAAGGCCGCTCGAAAGGAACAGAAGACCCAGGAGGCAGATAAAAAGAAATAGAGTTTTTGGTTGTTTTTTCATGATTTGCCTCCATCTCGTTTCATTAACCTCAATATACGGTTTTTTGAAACGAGATGTGTTCAGGAAGTATGAAGAGATCGTGATAGTTCAGCAATGTCATTGTTTCTAATCGGAGAATTTATACCCGACGCTCCTGAGGCTGAGGATGTGCTTCGGGTGAGAAGGATCGTCCTCGATCTTTTTCCGGATATTGGCGATGTGGCTGTCGACGGTTCTGAAAGACACTGAAACGTTTTCCTCTCCCCAGATGTGATCCAGAAAATCATCCCTGGAGATAACCCGGCCTTTTTTCTCGATGAAAAGCTTCAGCATCCTAAATTCAAGGGGCGTCAGTTCGAGCTTTTTGCCTTTCTTTGTCGCTTCGTATTTCCTGAAGTCAAGCTCGATCTTCCCGAAGCTGTAGTTGGCCAAATCCTTCGTCCGCTCCTCCGCCCTTCGAAATACGGCCTTGACGCGGGACGTGAGTTCTCTGAGGCTGAAAGGCTTGGTCACATAGTCATCCGCTCCGAGTTCGAGGCCCAGGACCTTATCCACTTCCTTGTCCTTAACGGTCAGCATGATGATCGGCGTTGTGTCTCCTTCCATCCGGAGCCTCTTGCAGACCTCGTATCCGTCCAGGACGGGAAGCATGATGTCCAGGATGATCAGGTCCGGGCCTTGCCCCTTGGCCATCTCGAGAGCTTTGTCCCCGCTCTCGGCTGTATGAACTGTATAGCCCTCGGATTCGAGCTCGTCCCTCAGACTCACCAAAATGCCCGGCTCGTCTTCCACGACAAGGATTTTCTTGGCCATGCAAACCTCACTCCTTTTTGACTGGCAGAATTAAGGAAAAAATGCTTCCCTCTCCGACCTTGCTCCTGGCCGACACCTTTCCCCCGTGGGCTTCTGCTGTATGTTTGACCAGGGTTAATCCCAGTCCTGTTCCTTTGGCGGACTGTTTGACCGCGTTTTTTCCTTGATAGAACTTATCGAAGATTTTTTCCAGCTCGTCCTGAGGGATTCCTATTCCCTTATCCGCGACCTCGATGACCACATTCTCTCCGTCTTTCTTGACGTGGACCTCGACCTCCCCGTCGGCAGAGGAAAACTTGAAGGCGTTGTCGAGAAGATTGTTGAGAGCCTGGGACAGGGCTTCGCGGTCGACAAGCAGGGGAGGGATATTGCCGGGAATATGGGCATGTATCCGGGCGCTTTTCTGGACATCATTTTTTCCAACATCTTGAATCTGCTGGGTCACAAGCTCAGCGATGTCGGTCAGGACAAAGTTATACTCGATTTTCCCTTCTTCTATTTTGGAGAAATCCAGGAGATTCTTGACCAGGCGGGTCAGTTGATCGGCATTCTGGGAAATCAGAGAAAAGTATTGTTTCATCCTTTCGGAGTCGATGACTTTATCGCCCTGCAGTCTTTCGGCCAGAGCTTTGATCGAGGTCAGGGGGGTTTTGAACTCATGCGAGACTGATGACACGAAGTCCGACTTCAGCTTGAGAATTTCCATTTCATGCCCAATGGTCCTGGCTATCAGGACAGCGCCAAAGGTCAGGACGATGACCAGGGTGAGAATCGTCCAGAAGTAAAAGTTGCTCCTCAGGTCGGCGACCCCGATTCCTCCCGCCATGCTCCTGTAAAATTGCATTTTCCAGGGAGGGAAGTTGTCGTCGAAAAATTCAGTGATGGTCGCCTGTTCCGCAGAAAGGTTTTCCTTCCCGACCAAAACTCTCCCCTCGAGGTCGGAAACGACGACCTTGGTTTGATCGACGGACTGATTGTTCGCCGCGACTTCAGACAGGACTCTGTTCAACAGAAGGTCTTCTTTGATCTTGAGGCCGATGAGCCCGACGGCATCTTTTTCTGGGCTTTCGACGATGGGGGCTGCCAGGACGAGAAATGTTCTGTTTCCTATCGTCTTTGAGTACCTGAGAGGAAGGATGACTTGAGGAGCGGTTTGCCTGCGGCGAAGGTCGGGAACGACCTCCTTGCGGATGGCGCTTATGACCTCCCACTCCGCGTTCTTATCTTGGAGCAGGATTTTTAGCTGGGCATATTGATCCGACCAGCTCTCTTCCGGCGGAGCGGCTGTATTTTCCGCTAAAATTTCTTCGACGGCCTCTTCGACAAGGCCGGTATAACTTTTAAACTGGGCCTCGCTCAGGGCCCAGCGCATCTGGATGATATCTCCGTACAGGTCGAGGCCTGTTTCTAGAGAGCTTGGAATGTCATTCAACGCCCGGTAGCAGTTGACCATCTGCAATCGGGCAGCGAGGGCGAGAGGCAGGCCGGAGTCAGTGACGGATTCGGGATAATCTTTATCGATCTTCTCAAAAGCCTTGATGGCCTCAGCGTATTTTTCGAGTTTCACCAGGCACCGGGATTCGTAGTAAAGCGCGTGGGCCTGAATGTCGTGATCCTTCGTTTGACGTCCAATGCCCCGGTAAAGGGTGATGGCTCGTCCGTAGTTCTTGGCTGTGAATTCCTGCTCCTGGGCCATATTCAGAGTTTGTTGAAGCGGTCCTGCCAGAACTGATCGCGGCTTCAAAGAAGGCTGGGTTGACGCGGGATGAAAGGTGGGAAAGCGAGGGTCCTCGGTCTCAAAAAAATAGAATACTGTCTCCACAAGGGGGTTATCTGCGAGCTGGGCGCGTGCCAGGCTTGCAATCGCCTTTTCATCCTTGACTTTGAACTCCGGGGAAATCGCCAGGTTGCGAAGCACCAACTCCAGGTCCCGGAATTCCGCAGATATGCGGGACCTTAGCCGTGCGGCTTCCCTCCTGTGCTCGTTCTCGAGCTGTTTCGCCTGCCTGAATCTTTCATTCTTTATGGCTCTGATGCCGAATATGCCAAGTGACAGGGCTGGAAGGAAAATAGTCAGAAAGAAAATGAGGATCAGCTTTCGTTGTTTCTTGAGGGCAATTATTAAGTTTTCGAGCATTTAATCCCTTGGCCAGGACAAAAGCCCTATCTATAATTTATCTCGAATCCTTTGGCTAAACGTTAAGCAACTGTGAAGATTCTGTCAAGTAATTGTGGAGGGCGGTCTTGACTTATCGGCCGAGCTGCGGAATGATAAATTTGAAGGTTTATCCATGAGAAAGCATGTGATCGTCATCATCGGGTTTGTTTATGGCGTTATTTGCTTATGCTCCTGCGGATCGCAATCACAAGACCGAGCCAAGCCGGAGGAAATCGGCCTGTCCTCCCGCCATCTCCGGCAGCTTGATACAGTCGTCGAGGAAGCCGTAACTCGGAAAGATTTTCCCGGCGCGGTGCTGCTCGTCGGCCGGAAAGGGAAAGTTGTGTACCGGAAAGCTTTTGGTAATAGCCAGTTGATTCCGCAGCGCCGGCCGATGGAGGAGACGATGATTTTCGACTTGGCCTCCCTCACCAAGCCTGTGGCTACAGCGACCTCGATCATGATCCTCGTCGAGCAGGGGCGGTTGAGTCTCGATGAAAAAGTCAAGGACTACGTCCCGGAATTTTCTCCTTATGTCGATGAAGCGGGCAAGCCTGCTGAAGATGCCAGAATCTGGCATCTTCTGACTCACACCTCAGGTTTGCCTCCCATCACAGATGCTTTAGAGGTTGAAAAGAAGTATGGGAGGCCTTGCTCCTTGGATAACCTGGTCAGCCATATCTCCCAGCTTAAAAAAAGTGACCCTCCTGGTGCCGTCTTTAGTTACAGTTGTCTGGGATATATCACGCTGGCTTATGTTCTAAAAAAAATCAGCGGCCAGGACATCGCGACGTTTTCCGAGGAGCATATTTTCAAGCCACTCGAGATGAAGCACACGTTCTTCGTTCCGCC
>Ga0172362_10002002_pt1 | contig 17673 bp, 13 predicted proteins | sample LakKivs1_kivu2a2_FD_114534 | JGI IMG/M metagenome (GOLD analysis project Ga0172362, IMG submission 114534) | Sediment microbial communities from Lake Kivu, Rwanda - Sediment s1_kivu2a2 | ecosystem: Environmental > Aquatic > Freshwater > Lake > Sediment | place: Rwanda: Western Province, Lake...
AAGGAAAATATTTTTTACCTCAAAATGTAAAAGTTTTCTCTTTAGGTAAAGAAACTGGAAAATTAAAGATAAAATATATTTTCAGATTCTACAAATATATTTGGAGACTAAGGAAAGATTATGATGCGGTTTTTGTTCACATGAATCCAGTTTACGTAGTTTTGGGAGGGATATTTTGGAAAATCTGGAATAAAAAAATTTTTTTATGGTACAACCATCAAATTGGAACAGCAATTACGAGAATAGGAATAAGATTGGCAGACAAAGTTTTTTACACTTCGCCATTTTCTTTTGCCTCAAAATTTAAAAAATCAAAAATTATGCCAGCGGGGATAGATACAGAGATTTTTAAAAGAAATGACAAAATTCAAAAAATACCAAACTCAATTCTTTATTTAGGCAGAATTTCACCAATAAAAAACCTTGGTGTTTTAATCGGGGCAGTAAAATTATTAGATAAGGAGGGGAAAGATTTTATTTTGAATATCGTTGGTGAGCCAGGAGAAAAAGATTTAGAATATTTTAAGGGAATAAAAAATTTATCGAAGAATTTAGAAGCCAAAGGAAAGATAAAATTTTTAGGAAAAATTCCCAATTATATGACCCCTGTGGTATATAATCAAAACGAGATTTTTATTAATCTTTCCCCAGCTGGTTCATTTGATAAAACAATTTTAGAGGCAATGGCTTGTCAAAACATAGTCATTGTTTCAAATAAATCTTTTCAAGGGATTTTGTCAGATTATTTAATTTTTGAAGAAAAAACTCCAGAAGACTTGAAAAATAAAATTTTAAATATTTTCAATATGAAAAAAGAGGAAAACGAAAATCTGGGGAGAGAGTTAAGACAATACACAGTTCAAAACCACAATTTAGATAATCTTATTGAAAAAACCTTGCAACCCTTTTAGATATGAAAATTATTTTTCCTACGGCCCATCGCTATCCTAGTAAAAATGCGCATGCGCGTCACAGCCTAGAAATGACTCGAGCTTTCACTAAAATATTAAAAGAAGATTTTTTATTTATAATAGGCACGACCTTCGATCCCAAAATTTTAGAAGGTGTAAATTACAAAAAAACAAAATATCCTTTACTTTTGCATAAACTTCATTTGCGAACAGTATTTTATTTTTTTTGGTTGTTAAAATTCTTCTTCGAGCAAAAAAATCAGAAAAATTTAGTTATTTTTGTTAACGACCGAAGATTAGCTCAAGTTTCTATTATTTTAAGACCACTTTTTAAATATAAAGTAATTTTTGAGTGTCATGGGCTATATCATACTTTTACCGAGAAGTTTTTAGCTAAATATTCAGATGGAATAATTTTTACAACTAATGGAATTTTAAAGCAATTGTCTCGAGAAATAGAAATCCAGCCGGAAAAATGGATAGTTTTACCGAATGCTGTTGATCTTGAACATTTTAAGAATACACCCAATTCTAAAAAAGAATTAAGGGAGAAATTGGGGCTGCCAAAAGATGTTGTTTTGGTGGGTTATGTAGGTCGTTTTAAGCCCCTTGGTATGGATAAAGGAATTGAGGGGATGATGGACGCATTAAAACATTTGGATGAAAATATTTTGATGTGTTTTATAGGAGGGACAGAAAAAGAAATTGAAGAATATCAAAGGTTAGCAAAAGTAAAAAGGGTGGAAAAAAGATGTATTTTTATTGGCTATGTTCAACATGAATTAGTTTCTCATTACATGAAAGCGATGGATATTTTGGCTTTAACCCCACCCCGTAATGAATTCTTTACCTACCACACTTCGCCTATGAAAATGTTTGAATACATGGCTTCAAAAAGACCAATCATTTCTTCTGATTTGCCTGCCCTTCGGGAAATTCTTGATGAGAAAATGACCCTATTCATTAAACCAGCAGACCCCTTTGAATTAGCACAGGCAATAAATAAAATTTTGAAGGAGCCCAATTTAGGAGAATCTTTGAGCCAGGAAGCTTTTAATAAAGTCCAAAACTATACTTGGGAAAAAAGAGCCCAAAAAGTCATTTCTTTTGCCAAAATTCTTTAAAAAAACATGGAAGACCAAGAATCTTTAACAAAAACAATTGCCAAAGGAGGAATACTTTTTTCAATAAATAAGTTGATAGAGATAATAATTTCTTTAGTTTCCGGTTTTTTGGTAATTGAATTATTATCGGTTTACGATTACGGTCTTTGGAGATTGATTTTATCCGCTCTTTCTATCTTTTTAATATTTACTTTTCCGGCGATAACCCAAATAACCATTTATGATACTTCAGTAGAATATGGCAAACAAAACTTTAAGAATTATAAAGCCATTCTTAAACAGTATTCGTATCTATCTTTGGGTCTTGGAGCTTTACTTTGCTTAATTCTATTCTTTTTTGCTCCCATAATAAGCATTGTTACTGGTAAAAACCTAACTCTTTTTTTTCAAATTGTTTCCTTTTCTATTTTAGCCGGAGGAATTATGAATATATACTATGTTTTTTTCTACTCCGATTTAAGACTTAAAACCATAGCTGCCCTTAAAATTTTATCGCAAGTTTTAAACACAGTATTAATATTTATTTTTCTTTTATTTTTAAAGATGGGACTTAAGGGAATGGCCCTGGCTTATACCCTTCCTTCTCTTATTATTGTTTTTGTTTTTTTACCAATTTTTATTAAGAAAGCTTCTTTTTTGAGAAAAATTGAAGAGGGAGATAGAAAAATTTTTTGGCAGGGGTTAAAGAAACATGGTAAATGGGCATTGTCCGAAGATTATTTAACCGAATTTTTGGCAAATCTTAGGCCCTGGATAATCGGTTATTTTTTAGGGGTAAATAGTGTAGCTATGTTCTCCATAGCCCAGAGTTTTTATGGGGTAGTTGCCTCTTCTTTACCCTTAGATCAGGTAATGAAATCTGTAATTCCTAGAACTATTGCTGATAAAGAAAAATTTAATCGTCTTTTCCAAAAAAGTATAAAATATTCAACCTGGATATATACTGCTTTCTTAATTTTCTCTTTTATTTTCGCTCCCACATTCATCCGAATAGTTTTCCCAAAGTATATCCCTGCCACTCCATTATTTTATATATTTCTCTTTAACCTTTTACCTTTAGGAGCTTCAGTTATTTTAAGTGAAGTATTTTATTCTCTAAAGGCTCAAAAAGGACTATTTACCTCTTCTTTAGTTAAGGTGTTTTCAACCAGCATAATCTTACCACTTTTTATTTTACTTTTCGGTGTAAAAGGTGCAGTTTTAGAGTTTACTCTTTCGGCTTATCTCTTATTTTTAGCTCGCTATTTTATGATAAAGAAATTTAAACCCGACATAAGCATTAATTTATTAGAATTGTTTAAATTCGATGAATATGATAAAATAATGCTTTCGAGAATAATTAATAAAATTAAAAGAGGTTTTAAATGAAAAATTCCCCTCAAGTTTCCAAAGAACACTACTTTCAATTAGGTTACGATAATAAACGGAGATGGCTGCATTATTGGTACCAAATCCACTTGGTTTTAAAACTTAAACCAAAGGAGCTGTTGGAAATTGGTATTGGCAGTGCCATAGTCTCAAATTATCTTCGCGATCGGGGAGTGAAGATAACTACCTTAGATATTGATCCAAATTTGAAACCCGACGTTGTGGCCTCTGTACTGAATATACCTTTTGAGAATAATTCCTTTGAACTAGTACTAGCGGCCGAGGTTTTAGAGCACCTGCCTTTTAAAGATTTCATTCCAGCGCTCGAAGAAATAAAAAGAGTAACAAAAAAGTACGCTATAATCTCTTTGCCCGACAAACGTCATGTTTTAATTTATTTAGGACTAAAGCTACCTTTTATTGAACAAAAAAACATCTTCATAAAATCTCCCTCTCTTAAAAAACATGTTTTTAACGGTCAGCACTATTGGGAGATCGGGAAATTGAGATATTCGCTAAAGAGGATAAGAAATGACATTAAAAAATCCGGTTTTAAAATATCCAATGATTTCACTCCCTTTGACGCTCCCTGGAACCACTATTTTATTTTAGAGAAATAAAAAGATTTTTATGTTTAATGCTTATTTATTGAAATTATTATCCTGTCCTAAATGCGGTAGGAGTTTAAAAGAAAAAGGAGACGATGTTTTTTGTAATAAGTGTAATAGTTCATTCCCTGTAAAAAATAATAAAGTTTTCTTTATTAAACCTCCTGAAGATGCCCCTAAGGTTTTAAATTTAGAACCAACAAATCAAAGGAAATGGAGTAATTGGCGAAGGACAAACTATCAATTTTTTAAAGAACATCTAGAGAAATTGTCCTCTTCAAAGACAATTTTAGATTTAGGAGCAGGTCCCTCCCAATTTCGAGATTTAACTAAACACTTCCAAAATTCCTTTGCCGTTGATTTTTTACCTTATGAATTGGTGGACGTGGTAGCTGATTTAACTAAAAAACTTCCCTTTCTCGACTTTTCTTTTGATATAGTTTTACTTTCGAATGTTTTAGAACACATCCCTAATGTTGAGTTTCTTTTGAAAGAATGTTTTCGTATTTTAAAACCAAATGGTATCTTGATTGGGACCTCCCCATTTTTAATGAGAATTCATCAAAAACCCTATGATTTCCATCGTTTTACAAACTATATGTTAGATAAACTTTTAAAAGACTCCGGCTTTAAAGGAGGAGGGATTCAAAATCTAGCCACCTCTTTAGATGTTTATCAGACGATGCAGCGCCACTTTTTTTATTATTTTTTAGTTACTAATTTTTCTGAAAATAGAGTTATAAATTTCGCCTTGAAATTTATTGCTCGGGGCATTTGGCAAATTCAAAAGTTACTTATGGCTATTTTCTCACCCCTTTATCGTAAATGTATAACTAGCCCCGAATATACCCAGGGCTACGGATTTCTGGGGTTTAAATAATAATCATGAAAACAATCTTTTTTACCATTTATGATGGTGATACGGAAAAGGTTAATTTGCGCTCAGACGTTTTCCCTACTTTAAAAAGGGCTGGTCTTAAAATTATTATTTTAGTTAAAAGAAAATTTGTTGATTATTATCGGGCGAATTTCGGAGATTCTCGAGTGCTTATCGAACCCCTTCCCAATGCTCGCGCTTTTTCAGAAAGAGTTTTTTATTGGCTTGGCTGGAATACAATTCCAACCTTCTCAATTTATTTAAGAAGAAAAGAAGCCTATTTAAAACATCACCGAAATTTTATTCGTTATAGAGTTGAACAAGTGGTTAGTTTTTTTGGTCGTTTCCGGCTTTGGCGCAATTTTTTAAGATGGATTTATTTTCATATATCGGATGATTATGGCAAAGAACTTTTCCAAAAATATAAACCCGATTTACTTTTCGCGCCAAGTATGTTTTCTTTTGAAGATGGAAGGTTGTTACGCCAGGCAAAAAAATTAGGAATTAAAACCATTACAACGGTTAAAAGCTGGGATGTTTTAACTACAAAAGCTTTTACCCGAGTTTTGGCCGATAAAATTTTGGTTTTTAATGAATATAATAAAAGAGAGGCGATTGAAATAGGGGATTATAAACCAGAACAGGTTGAAGTGGTTGGTTTCCCCCAATTTGATATTTATACTAAAAAAGAAATATTTTTGTCTAGAAAGGAATTTTTCAAAAAAATTGGCGCCGATCCAAAAAAGAAACTGATTTTGTATGCCTCGCCAGGCGATTGGAAAAATCCTTATGACCACGAGGTTTTGTTGGGACTTCACAAAGCTATTGAGGATGGAAAAATAAAATTTCCACTTCAAGTTTTAATTAGATTTCATCCAAAATATCCTTCAAAATCTGAATATTTAAAAGGGTTTTCCAATTTTATTTTTGATAGACCAGGAACTTATTTAGTGAAAGGCGCAGAGAAATCTTTAGAAGGAGCCGATCAAGTTTTTCTTTGGACATTTACTGATAAAGACATAGTTCATTTGGCAAATTCAATTTATCATAGCGATATCACAATTAATACTGAATCAACAATGACTTTAGATGCCGCTGTTTTTGACAAACCAGTGGTTTTAATTGGCTTTGATGGATTTCAAAAGTTGGATTACTGGAGTTCAATCTTAAGAAAATATGAAAGAGAGCATTATCAAAATGTAATGAGAACTGGAGGAGCAAGATTGGCCAAAAATTTAGATGAATTTGTTGATTACATTAATGCCTATTTAGAAAACCCTTCCTTAGATTCTGAGGGAAGAAAAATTTTAAGAGAAAAATTAATCTACAAAGTTGATGGCAAATCAGGGGAAAGAATTGCCAAAATAATTCTTAATTATTTAGAAATATGAAAATTGTAGCAATTATCGGGGCAAGGGCTGGCTCAAAAAGCGTGAAAGATAAAAACATTCGAATGGTGGCCGGGAAACCGGTGATGGTTTGGGTTATTGAAGCGGCAAAGGGATCAAAATATATTGATCGGGTTGTTGTCTCTACTGATTCTCAAAAATATGCCGAGATTGCCAAAAAATCTGGAGCCCAAGTTCCTTTTTTGAGGCCAAAAGAGATCGCTAAAGATACTTCTCATGACTTGGAATATTTAACCCATGCCCTAAATTGGTTAAAGGAAAATGAAAATTATATCCCAGATATTGTTTTTAAGGTTTCGGCCTGTTGTCCGCTTTTGAGAAGTTGGCACTTCGATAAATGCGTTGAAATTTTAAAGGAAAATCCAGATTTTGATTCGGTGAGGCCAGTTGCTCCCTCCCCAAAGCACCCATACAAAATGTGGAAGGTTGAAGGAAATATTTTAAAACCATTTTTAACAAAAGAATTTACTGGTTTGGATGAGCCCTATAATTTAGCCAGGCAATTACTTCCAAAAGTTTATATTCATACCGGAATTATTGCCTTGAGATACAAAACAATAATTGAAGATTATTCTCTGGTTGGAAAAAAATCTGGTACCTTCATTATCTTGGAAGAAGATGCTTTGGATATAGATTCAGAACTCGATTTGAAATTGGCTGAGATTTTATTGAAGGAAAGAATGTCGAAGGAAAAATTTCTTTGAAATTAAAAATATTGTATTATAGAGATATGAAAAACTCAATTGAGAAAATCTTTAATTTGAAAAATAAAATTGCTGTAATTACTGGTGGGATGGGAACGTTGGGAACTGAATATACAAAGACATTGGCAAAAGTCGGAGCCAAAGTGGCAATTTTCGATATTGTCGAAAAACCAAATAAAATTTTGGCTAAACTCTCTAGATCCTATCCTATAAAATTTTTTAAGGTCGATATTACAAAAAAAGAGGAAGTTAAAGCTACAACAAAAGAGTTAGAAAAAATTTGGGGAACTCCGCATATTTTAATTAACAATGCTGGAATTGATGCCCCGCCAGATTCAAAAGAGCTTTTCTCCGGTTCCTTTGAGAATTATCCCCTAGATTCCTTTTGGAAAATTTATAATTCTCATGTCATTGGGGCAATAAATTGTTGTCAGGTAATTGGTGGAAAAATGGCAAAATTGGGCCGGGGGTCAATCATTAATATTGCTTCTCATTATGGAATAAATCCGCCAGATCAGGAAATTTATCAATATCGAGTTGAAGATGGGAGAAAGCCATTTATTAAACCAATTGCCTATTGTCTTGCTAAGACTTCTATGATTTATCTAACAAAATATTTAGCTGCCTATTGGAAAGACAGGGTGAGAGTAAATACACTTGTTCCGGGTGGAGTTTTTAAAGGTCATGATCCCAGATTTGTTAAAGCCTATAGTGCCAGAACTATTTTGGGGAGGATGGCAAGAAAAGATGAATACAATGGAGCAATTTTATTTTTAGCCTCAGATGCCTCTTCCTATATGACTGGAGAAATGATAGTTGTCGACGGTGGTTGGACAGCAAAATAAAAAATAAATATGAATTACCCCAAAAAAATTTTACACTGGATTAAAAATGAAGAAGTTGAATCTTCGAGCAAAAATTTTTTCCCAAAATATAATCCGATAACCGGTGAAGTTTTGGCAAAAGTGACTCGGGGTAATAGCGATGATGTAAAAAAGGCAATTGAAATAGCCGAGGATGCCTTTGATAATTGGTCAAGCATTCCTGTGATAGAAAAAGCCGAGATCTTAAGAGAGGCAGTGCTTCTTATCCGAGATCGAAAAGAAGAACTTGCAGAAATCGTCGCTTTAGAAAGTGGGAAACCAAAGAGAGATGCAATCGGAGAAGTGGAAGCAGCAATTGAGTGTGGATTTTTCTTTGCTAGTGAAGGAAGGAGATATTTTGGTCAAGTTTTAACTTCGGCTCAGCAAAATAGGCATGTGGAAATGATAAGACAACCAATAGGAGTTGGAGCATTAATTACTCCCTTTAATAATCCAGCAGCTAATGTTGCCTGGAAGATTTTCCCAGCTCTTTTGTGTGGAAATACTGTTATTTTAAAATCTCATGAATACACTCCTTATATTGCAATTTGGTATGCCAAAATTCTAAAGGAAGCTGGTTTGCCATTAGGAGTGGTTTCAATATTACAAGGTTTAGGAGCAGAAGTTGGTGGTCCCCTTGTTGAGGATAAAAGAGTAAAATTTGTCAGTTTTACGGGTTCTTTGGCAACGGGCCAATATATTCTCAAAGCTACTGCCGATCGCCTTGCCAAAGTTTCTATTGAAGCCGGTGGCAAAAATCCATTTGTGGTCTGCGATGATGCAAATTTAAAAAGGGCAGTGGATATGGCAATTTCGGGCTCATTTGTCGATGCCGGCCAGCGTTGTGCAGCAACAAGCAGAATTATTGTTTTCGGCAAAGTTTATGATGAGTTTAAAAAACTTTTTCTTGAAAAAGTCAAAAAACTTAAAATTGGAACATCCAATAATGATGACTTTGGCGCAATTATAAGCGAAAAAAGGTTAAATGAAATTTTAGAGGTTGTTAATGGGGCAATAAAAAGGGGAGGGAAATTGCTTTTTGGAGGGCATAGGCTTTTGGACGGGAGTCATAAAGATGGCTATTTCATGGCCCCTACAATCTTGGAGAATGTATCTCCTAATGATGAAATTTCATATAAAGAACTCTTTGGACCGGTGGTTATACTCTATCGAGTCAAAGATTTTAATGAAGCAGTTGAATTGGCAAACAAATCCGACTTTAAACTCACTGGTGCCATCCACACAAAAAGCATCCATAGGACAAGGGAGTTTATTGAAAGATATAGAGCCGGAGTGGTAAGGGTTAATGGCCCAACTTATGGATCGGAACCTCATATGCCCTTTGGAGGAATAGGACTTTCCGGAAATGGCTGGCGGGAACCGGGAGAAAAAGCCCTTGATTTTTATTCTGAATGGAAACAAGTAAGCATTGATCATGATCCAAACAATGTTTAAAGAGAATCAAAATAATTTATTTTTTTCAAAATCAGCCTTTGAGAAAGTAAAAAATTTATCTTTGGACGAAATTTCAAAATTAAAAATAATCAGCGAAATGATTCGCTACAATACTTTGACCGAGATAATGATTGCCAATTCAGGTCATTTAGGTGCTTCTTTAAGTCTAATTGAAGCTTTAACCCTACTTTATTATAAGGTGATGAAAATTAATCCCGAAAATCCATTGGCTGAAGATCGGGATATTTTTATTTTATCAAAGGGCCATGCTGCTTCGGCTCTCTATGCAATTTTAGCTTCACTTGGTTATTTTTCCGAGGATTTACTTTATAAATTTCGCCGATTGGAAGGATTAGAAGGTCATGCAGAAGTAGTTACGCCGGGCATTGAAGCCAATACGGGGTCGCTGGGAATGGGAATTTCGAAAGCTAAAGGCCATGCCTGGGCTCAAAAGTATAAAAATTTAAAAAATAAAGTTTTTGTAATGTGCGGGGATGGAGAATTACAAGAAGGACAAAATTGGGAGGTTTTGCAATCGGCTCCAGCTTTCAAATTGGGGAATTTAGTTTTATTAATTGACAAAAATGAAGTTCAAACAGATAAGAAAGTAAATGATCTTTTACTAATGCCTCCAATTAAAGAAAAATTAATTAGCTTTGGCTGGCAAGTTTTTGAGGTTAATGGCCATGATGTTAAAGAACTTATTGCAATTTTCTCAAAATTGGATTACGAAGATGAAATTCCAAAAGCAATAATTTTAAAAACAATTAAGGGGAAAGGGGTCTCTTTTCTGGAATCTACTACTATGGAAAAGACAGGTGGAAAATATCTTTGGCACGACAAAATTCCAAACGAAGAGGAATTCCAAATTGCAATTAAGGAACTCAGAAGGGGAATAGAAAATTTATTGGAAGGAATTGGAATTAATGAGAACTTTTTTCCTCAAATTCAAGAACATTTTGAAAGAATCTCTTTTGAAAGAGCAAAGGAATCAGTTGTTGAAGGATATTCAAGGGCCTTGTTGAATTTGGCTGAAAAATGGAAAGACATTGTTGTCTTGGATGCCGATTTAGCTGTAGCTTGTGGAATAAGATCCTTTGAAGAGAAATTCCCGAAGAGATTTATTGAAGTTGGAATTGCTGAACAAGACATGGTTTCTATGGCTGGAGCCTTAGCTAGACAGGGTTTTTTGCCAATTGTTAATACCTTTGCCTCCTTTTTGACTTCGAGGGCAAATGAACAAATTTATAATAATCAAACAGAGGGGAAAAAAATAATTTATGTTGGTCACTTGGCAGGTCTTTTACCAGCAACTCCAGGAAAATCCCACCAATGCTTAAGGGACATTGCCTTAATGAGGACAATGCCAAATTTAATTTTGGCAGAGCCTTGCAATAGTTTGGAAGCAGAAAAATTGTTCTATTATTTGGTTGAAAAAATCCCTCAAGGTTGCTACTTAAGATTGGCAGGTATTTCTGGTTTGGGTGAAATAGATTTACCAAAAAATTATAAAATTAATTTAGGTAAGGGAGTAATTTTAAAAGATGGAAAAGATTTAGCCCTAATTTCTTATGGTCCAATTATTCTTCCAATTCTTTTACAAGTAGCTGAAATTTTGGCCAAAAAGGAAATAGAAGTAAAAGTAATTAATTTTCCTTGGCTGAACCGAGTTGATATTGATTGGTTAAAAGAAAATCTTTTTTCAATTCCAATCTGGATCTTTGTTGAAAATCACATGACCTTCGGAGGACAAGGGGAATTTGTTAAAAAGGAAATAAAAAAAGACCCTCAATTAAAGGGGATAAAATTAGAAAAAATTGGAATCGATGAGCTTCCGAGGTCTGGAAATATTCCTGAAATTTTAAAATATTTTAAATTGGATCCTGAAAGCCTGAGTCTGGGGATCGAGAAACTTTTGAAATCTTAAACTTATCTTTTCCACCAGGGAGCCCTTGGCCAATTAAGGGCTTCCGATGGAATAAATTTATCCTTTTCAATATCAACCTGGGCAACCCTTCCGATTACTTCTCTAATTAAACTTGGCTTTATTCCTGAACCAGGTCCTTTAATCGAAAACATTTCTTCAGTGATTACTGTTCCTTTTGGAATATCTTTTTTAGAAACAATGCTCTTTGCTAATTTTTCTCTTATTGGCTTTAATTCCTCATAAATTATCTTTTTGGCTTCCCCTCTAATTTTTTCTACAGTTTTGATTTTTTCTATTAATTCTTTTAACTCTTTTGGTTCAAGGCTGGCAGCATGGTCTGAACCCTTCATTTTTTTATTTAGAGTGAAATGTCTTTCCACAATTGGAGTCCCCATAGCGACAGCAGTTAAAGTAGGCAAATATCCAATTTCGTGACCGGAATAACCAATTGGGAGGGGCTTATATCTTTGTTTTAAAATGTTCATAAAATTGAGGTCAATTTTATCATCGGGGCAGGGGTAGAAAGAAACGCAGTGAAAAATAATTAATCTTGAGTTGTATTTTAAAATAACTTTCACTGCCTCATCGATTTCTTCAAGGGTGCTCATACCGGTTGAGAGAAGAATTGGTCTATCTTTTTTTGCCACATATTCGAGTAAGGGCAAATTAATTACGTCGGCTGAAGGAATTTTATAGGCAGCGACTCCTAATTTTTCCATAAAATCGGCACTTGAAAAATCCCAAACACTGGCAAAAAATAAGATTCCAAGGTCATCAGCATATTTTTTTAATTTGTAATATTCCTCTCCTGAAAGCTCAAGTTTTTTTCTATGTTCCCCATAAGTGCGACCATAGGCATTGGGGGAATTATAAGGTCTTTCCAGCCATTCCTTAATTAAAATTTCCTCCGGATTTCTCTTTTGGAATTTTACCGCATCGGCTTTAGCCAATTTTGCTTCTTTTATTAATCTTTTAGCCAACTCAAAACTTCCATTGTGATTAATTCCAATTTCAGCTACAACAAAAACAGGTTGCCCTTCTCCCATATATCTTTTTCCAATCTTAACTTTTTTTGGTAGACCCTCTAAAATCCTTTTTATTTTTGCTTTGAACTTCATATCACAGAGAATTATAAATTATGTTATCGCCTTTTGAATTTTTAAAATAACCCTTAATGTCAATTAAAATTGGTGGAAGAGTGGAAATTTTTTCAAAGATTTTTGGATTTAGATTTTTAAATTGATTGTGGATGACAGATAAAATTATTGCATCGAATTTTTCTCGATTTTTATTCAAATTTAAAATTGATTTTATTCCAAACGTTTCAATTTCTTCCTTTTTGAGCAGGGGATCAAAACCAAAAACTTTGCAACCCCTGCTTTTTAATTTTTTAATCGTTTTTTCAATTCGTGAATTGCGATAATCTTTGCAATTTGCTTTAAAAGTTAAACCCATTACTAAAATTCTTGAATTTTTAATTTTCTTTTTCGCCTCCTTTAAAACTTGAAAAATTAAATTAGCTACATAATATGGCATGAATTCATTCACTTTTCTTCCAGATAAAATAATCATTGGATAATGTCCAAGCTTTCTTGCTTTATAGGTTAACAAATAAGGGTCCTTCGGAATGCATCCGCCACCTACCAAACCAGGTTCGTAATATTGTATGTTCCACTTTGTGGCTGCTGCCTTCATTACTTCCCTGACATCCAATCCCATTTTTGAAAAAATCAAAGAGAGCTCATTCGCCAAAGCAATGTTCAAATCCCTTTGGATATTTTCGATTACCTTTCCCGCTTCAGCAGTTTTAATATTTGGGGCTCGATATAATCCAGCTTTGCAAATTAAACCATAAACTTTCTCAATTGTGTCTAATGTTTCTTTGTCTTGAGCAGAGATAATTTTTACTATTTTATCAACGGTGTGTTTTTTGTCACCGGGATTTAATCTTTCTGGAGAATAACCCAATTTAAAATCTATTCCTGATTTCAATCCAGAAGATTTTTCAATTATAGGAGCTACAACTTCTTCGCTCACTCCAGGATAAACGGTTGATTCAAAAACAATAATTGACCCCGGATTTAAATTTTCACCAACGATTTTTGAAGCCGATTTAATATAACTTAAATCCGGCCTTTTAAATTTATCAATTGGCGTCGGTGTAGCCACGATTATAAAGTTTGCCCATTTTAAATCTTTAGGATTAAAAGTATATTTTAATTTAGACTTTCTCAAATCTTCTTTTTCTACCTCTTCAGTTCTATCAAAATTCTTCTTTAGTTCTTTTATTCTTTTTTTTGAAATATCGAATCCCAAAACCGGAGCGATCTTAGTCTCGCCGAAAGCCACTGCTAGAGGAAGCCCAACGTAACCCAAACCAACTACCGCTAATTTTATATTTTTTATATCTTTATTCATATTTAAAAAACAATTGAAATGTTTTAAGCAAAATTCCAAGATCGAGTAAAAAGCCTCGATTTTTTAGATAATATAAATCATACTCAAATTTTTCTTTGCTGTCCATAATCGACCTGCCATATCTAAATTTTATCTGGGCCCAGCCGGTGAAACCGGGTTTAATCAAGTGTCTCAAATGATAGTGAGGAATTTCTTTTTCAAGCTGGGCGACAAATTCTGGTCTTTCCGGTCTTGGTCCAACCAAAGAAATATCTCCTCGAATAACATTTATCATCTGGGGAAGTTCGTCAAAATGTATCCTCCTTAAAAATTTTCCAATTTTTGTTATTCTCCTATCTTCTTTTTCCGCCCATTGGGGACCCCTTTTTTCTGCCTCTTCAATCATTGATCTGAATTTAATTAATGAAAAATTTTTTCTATCCCTACCAACTCTCTCTTGTTTATAAAAAATTGGACCGCCGTCTTCAAATTTTATCGCTATAACAATCAATGGCCAAGCTGGCAAAGTTAAAATTAAAATGATTGAAGCCAAAATTATATCAAAAATTCTCTTAAATTTGTCATAAAAAATTTTTTCTCCCTCTTTTAGATTTTCCAAGAACCAAGAATGGGAAATCATTGAAACTGGAATTTTTTCAGTGATTATTTCATAAGCCCTGGCAAAATCTAAAAAATTCACCCGGGCTGGCAAACAAAAATAAAGAGCTTTTAATAATTTTGGATCGGTTTCATATTCCTCAGTAAAAATTACCGTATCAATATTTTCTTTTTCAATTTGAGAGAGTAAATCTTCATTTAAATTAATTTCAATCAGTTTATATCCCAAATATGGCCTTTCTGAAATTTCCTTTTTTAAATTTTCAACTTCAACACCCCGGCCGACTATTGTCAAGCGATTTAAAAAGTGGGCAGAAAATAAAGAATAGAAAAAATTTCGCCAGAGAATAAAAAAGGTTCCGAAAATTAAAGCATTTAAAACCAAATTTGTTTTAGGAGTAATTCCAAAAAGAGGAATAAGATAGAAAAATCCCATTCCTAAAACTAAATTTAACAAAATCGCTCCCAGAACTCGAGGATAAAAAGAGATTTTGGTTTTAATTAAATAAAGGTCATAGAGACCAAAAATATAAAAAATAACTAACCAAAAAAAATATAAAATTGAAAATGGTAAAAGATGGGCAAAGAAAATTTCAAAAGAAAATTCTCTAAAAAAACCAAAAAATAGTGTTATTAAAAGGGAAAGATAAAACAAAAGAACATCACCAAAAAGAAGGAAAATTTTCCTTGAATTAAGCATACATTTTTATTTTAAGGAAAATACTGGATAATTTCAAGCCCCTTGTTATTTTATTTGAAATTATTTAGAATGAAAAAATGGCCAAAAAATTCAGAGGAAATAAAAACTTGGAGAACTTTTGCCTTTCAATAATTAGATGGGGGACCTATTTAATTTTATTTACTCCCTTAATTATTTGGCGAGTTTCCTTTTTTCCCTTTGTTACTCCAAAAACAATTTATTTTCGAATTTTGGTTGAAATTATTTCCGCCGCCTATTTGTTTTTAGCAATATCTTTTTCTCAATATCGACCGAGAATTGATAAATTATCAATAACTATTTTCCTTTTCCTTTGCATTTTAGTTTTAACTTCATTTACCGGCATCAATTTTGTGAGAAGTTTTTGGTCAACCTATGAAAGAATGACCGGACTTTTTACAATGTTTCATCTTTTAGCCTTTTTTATTATTTTGACTTCTGTTTTCCAAAAAAGAGAAGATTGGGAGAAAATTTTAGCCACCTCAATCATTGTCGGAGTTTTGTTATCTCTTTATGTTTTATTGACTCCCCAACAAGTTTCAACCAGGGGAGGAGGAACAATTGGTAATACTTCATTTATGGCCACCTATTTGCTCTTCGACATTTTTTTTGCCATAATTTTGTTTTTAGCCAAAAGAGGAAACTTACAGATTTTTTCTGGCATATCTTTGGCAATTTTACTTCCAACTTTGCTAACTTCTAGTGCCAGGGGGGCAATTATTTCCTTTTCTGGCGGATTGCTTTTGCTCATTTTGGGATATTTACTATTTTCTGAGAAAAAAAATTTAAAGAGAGCTGGTATTATTTCAGTTTCCTCATTAATAATTTTTGGAATAATTTTGGTAATTTATCAACCCTCATTTATTAAAAACAAAATTGGAGAAATTTTGAGAGATATGGGGCCGAGGTTTGTTGTTTGGAAAAGGGGCTGGAAAGGATTTTTGGAAAGACCAATTTTGGGTTGGGGTCCAGAAAATTTCAATGTTGTTTTTCTCAAATATTTTAATCCCTGCATGTTTTTATCGGAATGTGGAGGAGAAATCTGGTTTGACAGGGTTCATAATGTTGTTTTTGATACTTTAGTTACTACCGGAATAATTGGCTTTTTGAGCTATTTATCTATTTTCGCCGTTTCAATTTTTGGACTTTTTAAAATTTGTTTAAAAGAAAAAGACTACAACCCACCCGCCACCCTCCCGCCCGAGGGGCGGGCCCCTCTGTTTTTCGCCTTAGGAATGATGGTCTTATTAGTGGTGTATTTTTTCCAAAACCTGCTTGTTTTTGATATGATTTCTAGCTATACTGTCTTTTTCTTGAGTTTGGGATTTATTAGTTTTTTAACAAAGAAGAAAGAAAATTTACCCGAGGAATTTAGAGAAAGACAAATCAATTCCTTTTTAGGTTCATTAATTTTAGTCTTTACTATATTTTTACTTTATTTTGGAAATATCCAACCAGCCCAAAGCGCAATCAATACAGTAAAAATGATTATTCCCGACACCAATTTAGGAGAATCAATAAATTTCTTTAAAAAAGCCTTAAATACTTTTATGGAAAAATATGAAATCAGGGAGCAATTTGCTCAAAGGGTTTTACAAGAAGGTTTTAAGTTAAAAGAAAATCAAGAGGTTTTAAGATCCGCTTTTTCTCTGGCTGAAGAAGAAATGGAAAAAAGTATCAAAAAAAATCCCTTGGACTTTCGCCCTCACCTTTTCTTGGGTCAACTTTATTTTAGTGATTACTATTTTAGTAAAGATAATACAAAATTAGATTTAGCAGAAAAAACTTTAGAAAAAGCAATCACGCTTTCTCAAACAAACCAACAAGGCTATTGGCATTTAGCTGAAGTTAAATTTTCAAAAGATGAGAGGGAAGAAAGTTTCAATTTATTTCAAAAGGCGATTGATTTGGAGCCAAAACTGGGTAAGTCCCATTGGTATTTAGCTATGGTTTATAAGGCGGCAGGTCTTAATGCTCAAGCCCTTGGAAAAATAAAAGAAGCACAAGGTCTGGGCTATAATTGGAAAGAGAATCTGGAAGATTTAAAAAGGGTAATTGAAATTTATCAGGCATTAGGGGATGATCAAAATTTAATTTTACTTTACCAAAAAGCAATCGAATTTGATTCAAAAAATGCAAGTTTTTGGGCAAATTTAGCCGCGAGTTATGCCAATTTGGGGGAATATGAAAAAGCAAAAGAAGCGGCTAAAAAAGTAGAGGAGCTCGATCCAAATTTAGCTCCTAAAGTGGAAGAATTCTTAAAGAGTTTGCCAGAATAAAAATACGAATTAATGTGAATTAGATATGCGAATGCTGCGAATTAAAAAATTTTTATTTCTTGGAATAATTTTTATTTTTCTTTTAATTCCCTTTTTGACGAAAGCTGAAGAAATCTTAGGAAAATCAGTCAATTTTTATATAGAAAGCACTTATGACGCCTTAAAAAGAGAAGAAGCCTTAGCTACTCTCAGAAAAATTTCTCCGAAAGCCTATTGGTATGTTGATGATGATTGGTGGAATAATTTGACAGAAAATGAAAGAGAAGTGGTGAATGGGGCTTTAAATTCTCTGGCTGATGAATTTGAAACTAAAATTTATCCAGTTTTAACTTCAAATTTTGGCACCGAATGGACGCCGGGAATTGATAAAGATACCAGAATTACAATTTTAATTCATCCAATGATTGAAGAAAGC
>Ga0172362_10002004_pt1 | contig 17664 bp, 19 predicted proteins | sample LakKivs1_kivu2a2_FD_114534 | JGI IMG/M metagenome (GOLD analysis project Ga0172362, IMG submission 114534) | Sediment microbial communities from Lake Kivu, Rwanda - Sediment s1_kivu2a2 | ecosystem: Environmental > Aquatic > Freshwater > Lake > Sediment | place: Rwanda: Western Province, Lake...
ATGTCGCCGCGGTGCTTGAGGTTGAAGGCGAACGTTGCGTAGGTGTTGCCCAGCGCGGGCTTGCTGATCAGGCTGGGGTGCTGGTCCAGGCAGATGATCGCCTCGCCCAACTCGCGGATCTCTCGCAGCAGCACGTCGGTGACCGCCTCCTCGCCGGTGGTCTCCTGCTTCTTGCGGAGCAGGATATGGTGGGCCTCCTCGATGACGATGGCGTGCTTGAAGTCCTCCCGCTGCGGCTGGGCCAGGCGGTAGTGGTGGATCCACAGCAGCAGCGATTCGATCAGGAAGGTCTTGTCCGCGTTGGTCAGCGCGTCCAGCTCCAGGACCACGCGCCGGTCGAGCAGCCTGACGATGTCATACGGCCGGGCGCTGTTCAGCACCGTGCCCATGTCGCCGTAGCAGAGCACCTCCACGGCGCGCATGGATGCCCACGTGCTGGATCAGCTCCTCCTCGCGCAGGCCGAAGGGATGGAAGCCCTCCTGGCCGTAGTGCACGGTGCCGGCCGGGTAGCTCCCTGCCGCCAGCTCGCGCGGCGGCGGCTTGAGCAGCACGTGCCCGCTCTCGAACGTCTCCCGCAGGCGCTGGGCGAGCAGCACGCAAAGCATCCGCTCGATGGTCTGGCGGCTCTCGGCGTCAGCCACCAGGTACTCCTGCCAGAGCGTGTCGAGCTGGGGCCCCATCACCGGCCGCAGCTTGCGGAACACCTCATCGATGTTCATCCCGCGTCATCGCACGGTTGAGGGCATGGACTCCCAGGCCCGTCCTGCCGGCCAAGCCCCTGGTGACGAGCCGCTGCCGGTACCTCAGGAAGTCATCCGGCGCCAGGTCGCCGACCAGCCGTTGCGGCCTGAGGCAGCGTGCGAAGTCGCCCAGCACACGGCGGCAGTCCTCGAACCATCGGGCCGATATCTCGCTGGCCTCGACCTTCTGGAGCTGATGGGTCAGGAAGTGGTTGCAGGCGTCCTTGACCGTAAGCCCGTGCCCGGCTACATTGGCTTGCGGTTCCCGTCCCGCGTGAAGGTCCGCGGCCACGCGAAGGTAGCTGTCCAAGGCGCCCTGGGGGTCGTCCCAGACGCCGAAGAAGCGGACGCTGCCGCGGATCTTCTTGCACCACTGGCCGTTGTTGTGGGCGGTCAGCGGGAACGACGGGTACGGCTTCGACGGCTTCGTTGGGCGTTTGCGTCTGGTGGCAGCCATGGTCGCGTCCTCCTTGACGAATCGGTGCATCGCGTCGTCCAGCAGTATTGTAGCGCCCAGCCCGGTTGTCGTCGCCCGAAATGCCCGTTTTTCTGCGATTCGTAAGTGCTTATTACAATGCTGGTTGCGCCCGTAGCTCAACTGGATAGAGCAGCGGTCTTCTAAACCGCAGGTCGCAGGTTCGAGTCCTGCCGGGCGCGTGCGGGTTGGCGCCTGGGTCCGCGACCTGCGCCATGGAGACGCCACGCGGAGACAACCCGGCCGCCCTGGGCCTCACCGTCGGCCACGCGGATGGGCGCCGGTCTGGCCCCACCGTTCAAGGACAGCAGCGATGAGCGAAGCGGCGAGGAGCGCACCTGCCATCTCGGTGGACATGCTGCCGGCCATCCGCGCGGTGGTCGTGCGGCGGAAGGTGTGGGCGGCAGTGGGGATTCTGCTGCTCTGGGGTGTCATCAACATCGGGCTGGGCGTGCAGCAATACTCCGACGTGGATCGCCTGCCCACCGAGGCCGGGACGGCGGCAGCAATGGCGCGGCTGGTAGCGTGCGCGGGCATCGTCGCCGGAGGCGTCCTGGCGGCCTTCGCCGTCTTCGGCGCCGTCACGCGCCATCCGCGAACGATCATGCTCACGGGCGTCTCGCTGATCGTGGCAGGCGTTTGGAACGCGGCGTTTCCTTTGATTGTGCAGGCGGCGCTCCGCGTGCGGGTCCAGGGCGAAGCCGGCTGGGCGGTCTTCGGCTTGCTGCAGGTCCTCACCGGCCTGCGCGAGGCGCGCAAGTACCGCCGCATCGCCTCGTGGCTGCCCGAGATGCGGGCGGTCGGGCGCGAGGGGCGGGCCGCGGCGGCCGCTGCGCTGCGGCGCTTCGTCCGCCTCGACGAGGACTACTTCACGTGTCTCCTTCGCGTGGGCGCTGCCGATCGAAGCTTCCTGAGCGCCTCGCCCCACCCGGTGCTCTGCCGCGGACAGCTCTTCGACGAGCAGGCCGTGCTGGTCTCGCGGAATCGCGCCGAGTGCCTGACCATTTCGCGCGACGCCGCTGCCGCGGGCGTCTACAAGAAGGACGGCAAGGCGCGGATCCGGACCGACGCGGGGCGCAGGCAGCTCTCGTTCGGCCCGCTGTCGGCGCTGAGCTTCAAGGCGTGGGCGGGCGTGGCCGTCACGCCGGCCGACCTGCACCGCGCGGTGCGCACCGGCAACGGGACGCTCGGTCTGCTGGGCGCCTTCCTTGCCGCGGGCGACCCCGCGCTGCGCATCGAGGCGCTGGGCAACCTGCCCAGGGTCTCCCGCGACTAGCCTGCCTGCGCCGCCGCAGCCGGCGAGCTTCTCGGCGATGGCGACCCCGCCGTCCGCGCCGCGGCCGTGCGGGCGCTCACTGACCTGCACGCCGAGCCGGCCGGACCGCAAGTCATCCCGCTGTTGGCCGACGTCGCGCCGGCCGTGCGCGTCGCCGCGGCCGACTACCTGGGCCGCTTTCCTGCCCCGCAGTGTGCGGCGTCGCTCCAGAACGCTCTCCAGGCCGAGCAGGACGACAAGGTTCGCGGCCGCATGGCCAGGGCCCTCCAGCGGGCCTCGAGCAGGCCCGACGCCAACCCGTATGCGCCCGCGTGAGCCGCGCGCGGGGAAAGATGAGAAGGACAGGATGGCCCGGCCAGGTAAGGCGTGCGGCTACTGGTTCACCGCTTCCCCGCGGCGGCGCCCGTCGCCGCAGCCGCCTTGAGGGCACGGTCGATCTTCTCGATGGTCGCTACTGAGGGGGTGTGCCGCCCCGGCTCGATTCGGCAGAGGGTCTCCACGCGGATTCCCGCTCGCCGGGCGAGCTCCTTCTGGCTCAGTCCCGCGCGCACGCGGTCCCGGATGATCCCCCTGGCGATTGTCGCTCTTGCGTAGGGAATAGCGGGGTACCTCCCGTCCCTATCGGGCTTCGGCAGCGGGGGCAGCTCGCCCGCCTTCGCCAGCGCCCGCAGGCGTTCGTACTCCGCGCGGTCCATCAGCACGTAAGGCTTGCCCGCCAACTCGATCGCCTGAACAGCCATGCTCTCACCCGTCGTAGACGTTCTCGCGGTGCCCCATCCGTTCGACCATGACGATGGCGGCCTGCCCGCCCCGCACCCGGAACCGCACTCGGTAGTCGCCCGTGCGGATCCGGTAATGCCCGACCAGGCAGCCTGTCAGCGGTTTGGCGCCGCTGGTTTCGGGCCATCCCGCCAGCCGTTCGAAAACCTTCAGCATCCGCGTCTGGATCACGCGCGGCAGTTCCTGGAACTGCCTTCTCGCCCCTTCCGTGATGCGGACCTACGCCGCCATGTCACCATACTGCTGCCAGTTGGCTTCCGTATCGAGTCTTTCTCGGCAGTTGACTCCGCGGACTGCCGGCTGCCACCGCTGGCAAGGCGGGCGGGCGGCTGTACAATCGCCGCGATGATCCTGCCGGAGCGCGTCGTCGAGCTGAACGGCCGGGCCGAGCGCCCGGGGCGGTACGTCCTGTACTGGATGCAGGCCTCGCAGCGGGCGGCGTGCAACCACGCGCTGGCCTGGGCGATTGGCGCGGCCAACCGGCGGCGCCTGCCTGTGGTGACGTGCTTCGGCCTGACCGACGAGTACGGCGAGGCGAACGAGCGGCACTACGCGTTCATGCTGGAGGGCCTGGCCGAGACGGGCCGCTCGCTGGAGCGGCGGGGGGTGCGATTCGTCCTGCGTCGCGGCAGGCCGGCGGCGGTCGCGGCGGAGCTGTCGGCCGAGGCGGCGCTGGTCGTGACGGACATGGGCTACCTGCGTCACCAGCGGGCATGGCGGGCGGCATTGGCGCGGCGGGCGCGATGCCGCGTCGTGCGGGTCGAGAGCGACGCCGTGGTGCCCGTCGCCGCGGCCAGCGACAGGGAGGAGTACGCCGCGCGGACGATCCGCCCGAAGCTGCGGCGGCAGTGGGACCGCTGGCTGGTGCCGCTGCGGTCCCGGCGCGTCCGGCGCGACGCGCTGGGGCTGGACATCGGCGGCGAGGGCGCCGGCGACGTCGAGGGGCTTCTGCGGCGGCTGCGGATCGACCGTTCGGTGGGGCGCGTGCGGCGGTTCCGCGGCGGCACGCGGCAGGCGCGGCGCCACCTGCGGCGGTTCCTGCGCGGCGGGCTGGCGCGCTACGCCGACGAGCGCGGCGAGGCGGGCGCGGGCGTCGAGTCGCACATGAGCCCGTACCTGCACTTCGGGCAGATCTCGCCGCTGGAGGTCGCCCTGGCCGTCCGCTGCGCCCGCGGCGCGCCGCCGGCGGCGGTGGAGGCCTACCTGGAGGAGCTTCTCGTCCGCCGCGAGTTGGCGATCAACTTCGTGTGGTACAACCGGCGGTACGATTCGTGGGCCGCCCTGCCCGCCTGGGCGCGGGCGACGCTGGCGGCCGCCGCCTGCGACCGCCGCGATCGCGTCTACACGGCCGCGGAGCTGGCCGCGGGCGAAACGCACGACCCGCTGTGGAACGCGGCCATGGCGGAGATGCGGCTGACCGGCAAGATGCACAACACGATGCGGATGTACTGGGGCAAGAAGATCATCGAGTGGACGCCGTCGCCGCGGGCCGCCCTGCGCGTCATGCTGGCGCTGAATAACCGCTTCTTCCTCGACGGGCGCGACCCGTGCTCCTACGCCAACGTGGCGTGGTGCTTCGGCAAGCACGACCGCCCGTGGGGGCGGCGGGCGATCTTCGGCACCGTCCGCTACATGTCGCGCGACGGGTTGCAGCGGAAGCACGACATGGACGGATATGTGCGGCGCGTCGCCCGGCTCGCCGCCGCCGAGGGGCAGGCCGCCGGGGCGCGGCAGCGGGAGTGCACCGCATGATGAAGCTGGCGTTCACCACGCTGGGCTGCCTGGACTGGGACATCGAGACGATCGTGTCGCGGGCCGTGGAGTACGGCTACGACGGCGTGGATTTCCGCGGCTGCCGCGGGCAGCTCAACATCTGGACGATGCCGGAGTTCGCCGCCGACGCGGCCCGCACGGCCGGGCGCTTCGCCGAGGCCGGGCTCGAGGTGCCCTGCTTTTCCAGCGGGGTGGTGCTCTGCTCGACGGCGGACGGCGCGGAGGCCGCCATCGAGGCCGAGATGCAGGCGTACCTGGCGCTGTGCGGGACGTTCGGCGCGCGGTTCATCCGCGTTTTCGGCGGGGCCATCGGCGAGATGGGGCGGGCGGAGGCGATCGACCTGGCCGCGGCGCGCCTGAAGCGCCTGGCGCCTCTGGCCGCCGAGCGCGGCGTGCGCATCCTCGTCGAGACACACGACGCCTGGACCACCAGCGAGCACCTGGCCGCCCTCATGCAGGCCGCCGACAACGACGCCGTCGGCGTGCTGTGGGACATCCACCATCCCTACCGCCAGCCGGGCGAGCCGCCGGCGAAGACCTGGTCGCTCCTCGGCCGCTGGATCGCCTACACGCACTGGAAGGACGGCACGATGGAGGCCGGGCGCCGGAAGCTGTGCCTGCCCGGCCGGGGCGACCTGCCGCTGCGCGAGTTCCACGACGTGCTGGACCGCGGCGGCTACCGGGGCTACGCCGCGTTGGAGTGGGAGCGCAAGTGGGTGCCGTCGCTGGAGCCGCCGGAGGTGGCCTTCCCCGCCTTCGCGGCGTGCATGCGCGACTTGACGAGGAACGACGCACCATGAGCAGCGAACGGACCGACCCGAACCGGAAGCTCGGCCTGGCCGTCGTCGGCTGCGGCCGGATATCGCAATCGCACCTGAAGGCCGCCAAGGCCCTCGGCGACGACGTGGAGGTGGTCGCCGTCGTGGATGCCGTCGAGTCCAAGGCCCGCGCCCGCGCCGAGGAGTTCGGCGTCGAGACGGTCTACACCTCGCTGGACGCGGCGCTGGCCGACGAGCGCGTCGAGGCCGTGGATATCTGCACCCAGCCGGTCTTCCACGCCCCGCTGGGGATGCAGGCGGTCCGCGCCGGCCGCCACGCGCTCATCGAGAAACCCATCTGCCTGAGCCTGGCCGAGCTGGACGCCCTCATCGCCGCCGGGCGCGAGAACTCGACGGTGGTGATGAGCGGTCAGAGCCGGCGGTTCAACGACCTCGTCGCCGCCGCCCGGCGGATCATCCGGGCCGGCGAGATCGGCCGGCTCGTGCACATCAGCATCGTGGCCTCCTCGCACGTGCCGCAGGGCCCGCCCATCGCCTGGTGGGGCGACGCCGCCCTCACCGGCCCCAACGCCTTCATCGCCAACTGGGCGTCGCACTGGATCGACCAGGTCGTCTACCTGGCCGGCAGCAGGCCCCACCGCGTCTACGCCGAGGCGGCCGACCACGACCGCCGCTACGCCGGCGCCGACGAGTGGAGCATCCTCGTCCGCTTCGCCGACGACCTGATCGCCTCCTACACGCACAGCTTCAACGTGGGCTTCCACGCGGCTGCCGGGTTCGCATATTGCGGCACGGCCGGCACGCTCAACATCGCCGGCAGCGAGCTGCTGCTCAACGGGCGCAAGGTCGAGGGCGTCGGGACCGAGACCAACAGCTTCCGCGGCGAGATCAAGGAGTTTGCCGACGCGATTCGCCAGGGCCGGCCGCCGCTGTGCTCGGCCGAGGAGGTCCGCCCGGCGGTGGCAGTGTGCGAGGCGGCGCTGGTCTCGGCGCGGGGGCATCGAATGGTAACGCTGGCGGAACTGGGCGCCTGAAAAGAGGACACCATGCGGAAAGGCTTCTCGCTTCCCTACCGGCAGGTTCACCTGGACTTCCACACCGGTCCGGACATCCCGGACGTGGGGCGCGACTTTGACGCCGCGGCCTTCGCCCGCACCATGAAGCGGGCGAACGTCAACAGCGTCACCGTGTTCGCCAAGTGCCACCACGGGCACCTGTACTACGACACCGACCGCCCGGAGCGCCACCCGCACCTGCCGCGGGGGCTAGACCTGCTCGGCCAGCAGGTGGCCGCCCTGCACGCCGAGGGCATCCGCGCGCCCATCTACATTTCCATCCAGTGCGACGAGTACGCCGCCAACACCCACCCCGAATGGTGCGCCCGCACGCCCGCCGGCGGGCAGGTCAAGGGCGGCGGCAGCGTGTTCCTGCCCGGCTGGCAGATCCTCGACATGTCCAGCCCGTACCAGGAGTTTCTCGCCGAGCAGACGGCCGAGGTGCTGGAAAAGTTCCGCCCGGCGGACGGGGTCTTCTTCGACATGTGCTGGGACCAGCCCTCGACGACGAAGTGGGCCATCGCCGCGATGCGCCGCCAGGGGCTCGACCCGGAGGACGAGGCCGACCGCGGCCGCCACGCCCGCCGTGTCGCCCTGGCCTACATGAAGCGCTTCCGCGACATGGTGAAGCGTTCCAGCCGCGACGCGACGGTGTTCTTCAACTGCCGGCCGTTCTTCAATCTCGCCGAGGACATCGCCTTCCAGGAGCAGGTGGAGATCGAGGCCCTGCCCACCGGCGGCTGGGGGTACGTCTACTTCGCCAGGAACATCCGCTACGCCCGGACGTTCGGCAAGCCCTGCATGGGGATGACGGCGCGGTTCCACAAGAGCTGGGCGGACTTCGGCGGGCTGAAGCCCTACGCCGCGCTGGAGTACGAGACCAGCCAGATGATCGCCCACGGCGCGCGGTGCAGCATCGGCGACCAACTCCACCCGCGCGGCACGCTCGACGCCGGCGCCTATGAGCTGATCGGCAAGGCCTACGCCCGCGTGGCCGAACGCGAACCGTGGCTTCACGGGGCCGAGCCCGTCGCGCAGGTCGGGCTGTTCCAGCTCCCCACCGGCGTGCTGGGCACCACGCAATCGACCAGCGGCACCGAGGAGGGCGCCACGCGGATGCTCACCCAGCTCCGCTGCCAGTTCGACATCGTCTCCGAGGCGACCGGCGACCTCGGCCGCTACGAGCTGCTCATCCTGCCGGATGCCCTTCGGTTGTCGCCGGCGCTGGCGCGGCGCCTGCGCGACTATCTCCGCCGCGGCGGGCGCCTCCTCGCCACCGGCACGAGCGCCCTGTCGGCCGACGGCGCCGAGCTGCTCCTGCCGGAGCTGGGCATCCGCCCGCACGGCTTGTCGCCGTTCACGACGACGTACGTCCGTTTCGGCCGGCAGATCGCCGCGGACGTGCCGCCCGGCGATCACGTGATGTACGACCGCGGCGTCCGCGCGACGCCGGCCAGGGGGGCGAGCATGCTCGCCCGCGTGGTCGAGCCGTACTTCGAGCGGGCGTGGAACCACTTCTGCTCGCACAAGCAGACGCCGGGCGACAGGCCCAGCCGCTACGCGGCCGCGGTGCTCAACGGGCGGGCGGCGTACATCTGCTACCCGATCTTCAGCGCGTTCGCCGAGCACGGGAACTACCCGTTCCGCCTGCTCGTCCGCAACGTGCTGGACCTGCTGGGGCCCGAGCCCCTGGTCCGCCTGGCCGCCCCGACGAGCGCCGAGGCGACCGTGATGCGACAGGGCGGGCGGACCATCGTCCACGTGCTGTGCTACTGCCCCGAGCGGCGGGCGAAGAACCTGGACATCATCGAGGACATCGTCCCGCTGCGCGACGTGGCGATGTCGGTGAAGCTGCCCGCCCCGCCCCGGCGGGCGTACCTCGCGCCGCACGGCGAGCGCCTGGCGCTGGACTGCCGCGACGGCCGGGCCGGCGTGGTCATCCCCGTCGTCGCCGGACACGCCATGGTGGTGTTCGAATGAAGGACGAATCCATGACCAGCGTTGAGGACCTCGTGAGGGCGATCCCCGACCGCGTCGGCGGTCTGCTGAACGCCGTGGACCTGCCGGCCGCCGGTGACCTCGCGGGCGCCTGCCGGACCCTGTTGGCACGCTGCCGCGCGCGCGATGCCTCCGCCGTCGTGCGTCAGGCCGTCGCGAACCTGCACCGTTCGGCCAGCGACGACGCCGACTGGGCGTTTCGCGCGCCGGCGGCGCCGTCCGACGCGCTCGACGAAGCGGCCGAGGAACTGCTGGCCGACACGTTCACCACCGCCGGCGTGACCGCCCGCCAGCCGCGAAGGGCCGACGGGCACCTCGACTGGCTGCACTGCGGCCCGCGCAGCGACGCGGAGTGGGCCTTCTCGCTCAACCGCCACCGCTACTTCGCCGACCTGCTGCGGGCGTGGAAGGAGACCGGCAACGTCCGCTACGCCGCCTGCATCGCCCGGCACGTGCTGGACTGGGTGCTGGCCCTGCCCCGCCCGGCGAGCCTCGACGACAGCAAGCCCGTCTGGCTGGCCTGGCGCGTGCTGGAGATCGGCCTGCGCCTGTCGGGCCCCTGGCCCCTGGCGTTCCACATGCTGCGCGACTGCGAAGGGTTCCCCGACGCCGCCCGCCTGGCCATGCTCCTCAGCGTCGCCGAGCAGGCCGACTTCCTGCGCCACAACCACGGCTGGCACCCCAACCACCTGCTGATGGAGCTGACGGGGCTGGCGATGGCGGGGGCGTCCTGGCCGCAGCTCGCCGCCGCGGGCGAGTGGATCGACTACGCCATCGGCGTCATGCGCCCGCAGACCGCCGCCCAGTTCTACGGCGACGGGGCGCAGATGGAGCTTTCCTGCGGCTACCACCTCGTGTCGCTGGGGCACCTGGAGCTGTTCGCACAGACCGTCGAGGGCCTGGCCGGGCGGGCCATGGGCGAGGACTACCACGCCGCCACCGAACGCATGTGGAACTACCTGGCCTGCGTGCAGCGGCCGGACGGGCGCTACATGGCCAACAACGACAGCTCGTCGCACGATGCCCGCAAGCAGGTGCTGGCCGCCGCGGAGCGATTCGGGCGCGACGACTGGAGGCACATCGCCACGCTGGGGCGCCAGGGGCGTCCGCCGGCCGGGCCGCCCAGCCGCTACTTCCCCTACGCCGGGCACCTGGTCATGCGCAGCGGGTGGGGGCCGCGCGACCACTGGGGCTTCTTCGACTGCGGCCCGCTGGGCGTCAGCGGCCACCAGCACCGCGACAAGCTGCACTTCGGCTGCTTCGTCGGCGGGCGGGAGATCCTCGCCGACAGCGGCGTGTACTGGTACCGCTGGGACATCTGGCGGCAGTACTTCCTCGGCTCCCACGGGCACAACACCATCCTCGTGGACGGACGCGGGCAGGGCGACGACATCGAAACGGTGGCCGAGCCGCTTCAGACGTGGGCGGCCGTCACCGACGAGCTCGACTTCGCCTGCGGCACGTTCGACGCCGGCTATCTGGCGTTGGAGGGCCGGGCGGCCCACACGCGGGCGGTCTGCTACGTCCGCGGGGGCTGCTGGGTCATCGTCGACCGCATCGCCACGGACCGCCCGCGCACGATCCAGCCGCTGTGGCACTTCCACCCCGACTGTACCGTGGTTCGGGACGCCGCCGACGTCCTGACGGCCGACGCGGGCAAGGGCAACCTGCGCATCGTGCCCGTGGCGGGCTTCCCGTGGCGCGTGGACCTGGTGGCCGGCGCGACGGACGGCGATACCAACCGCTACCGCATGTGGAAGGCCGACCTGGTCCGCGGCCCCGATGACGTGACGATTCAGGGCTGGTTCAGCCCGGAGTACAACACGAAGCTGCCGGCCACGTGCGCCGTCTACCGGGCCGCCATCGACGGCGACGCGACGTTCGCGTGGGTGCTCGCGCCCGTCACTTGCGGCTTGGCGGAACCGCTGACCGTGGAAGCCCTTCGCATGGACGGGGGCGTCGTGCACCTGTCGATGGGCGGCGGCGGACAGGCCCTCGAGGTCGCGCTTTCGCTCGACGGCCCGCGCGAGCTGGCGCTGTCGGATGGCTCGACGCGCCGGACGCAGTGCCTCGTCAGGCGATCGGGCGCCCCGGCCGCCTCGGCGTGACCCGCCGCATCGGCGTCGGTCCGTTTGGCATTGGCAAACGTCGCGCGGGGGAATATCATGTTGCCCGCTGATGCTGAGCGAACCGCTGACAGTGCGGACCGTCGCCGAATGGGTCGGCGGCAGCGTCGAGGGCGACGCGTCGGTGGTGGTGGAGTCCCTCGCCGCCGTCGACCAGGCCGGGCCGAAGGACCTCACCTTCGCCGACGCCCGCCGCGCGTCGCTGCTGGCGGCCGGCCATGCCGCCGCCGCCGTCGTCACCCGCGACGTGCCCGCCTGCCCGCCGGTGGCGCTCATCCGCGTGGACGACCTGGACGCGGCCATGTTCGCCCTGCTGAGCCGCCTGGCCGGGCCGGAGGACCTGCCGCCCCCGGGCGTGCATCCCTCGGCGGTCGTTGCGCCCGGCGCGGTGGTGGGCGAGGGCGCGGCCATCGGGCCGTGCGCGGTGGTGGGCGCCGGCGCGGTGGTGGGCGCGGGGGCGGTGCTGTGCGCCCACGTGGCGCTCGGCAGCGACGTGCGCGTCGGCGAGGAGACGGTGCTGGGCGAGGGCGTGGTGGTGAAGTCGCGCTGCGAGGTCGGCCGGCGCTGCCGCATCGGGCCCAACAGCGTGATCGGCTACGACGGGTTCGGCTACCGGACGGCGGACGGCGTGCACCGTCGCGTGCCGCACGTGGGCAACGTGGTGATCGGCGACGACGTGGAGCTGGGCGCCTGCACGTGCGTGGACCGGGCGAAGTTCGGCTCGACGCGGATCGGGGCGGGCACGAAGATCGACAACCTGGTGCAGGTGGCCCACAACTGCCAGGTCGGCGAAGGGTGCATCCTGGTGGCGCAGGTGGGCATCGCCGGCAGCGCCAGGCTGGGGCGCTACGTCGTGCTGGGCGGGCACGCGGGCCTGCGCGACAACATCGCCGTCGGCGACGGCGCGCAGGTGGCGGCCTACTCGGGCGTGGCCGAGGACATCGCCGCCGGCGCGCGGTACGCGGGCACGCCGGCGTTGCCGGCCGGCGAGGCCTTCCGCATCATCAAGGCCTGGCGGAAGCTGCCGGACCTGCTTCGCCAGGTGGCGCAACTGGAAAAGAGGCTCGGGGAACGTGAGTCGCCAGCGGACCATTGAGAAGCCCGTGGAGGTCAGCGGGCGCGGGCTGTTCAGCGGCGAGCCGGCACGCCTGCGCATGGTCCCCGCCCCGCCGGATTCCGGCCTGGCGTTCGTCCGCACCGACCTGCCCGCCCCCGTCCGCATCGCCGTGTCCATCGCCAACGTCGCCAAGCGCGCCCGGCGGACCACGCTGGCCAACGGCACGGCGGCCGTCGAGACCGTCGAGCACGTGCTGGCCGCCGTGGCGGGCATGGGCATCGACAACCTCACCATGGAGCTGTCCGGCAGCGAGGTGCCCAGCGCCGACGGCTCGCCGCTGATGTTCGCCGACGCCCTGCGCCAGGCCGCCATACGCGAGCAGGAGGCCCAGCGCCACTGCCTCGTGATCGACCAGCCGGTGACGGTCACCAGCGGGGCCGGGTCGCTCACGGCCCTGCCCGGCCCGGACGACTGCCTCGACGTGATCTACGACCTGGACTATCCCGACGATCCGCAGATCGGTCGGCAGGTGGCGTTTTTCTGCGTGGGGCGGGACGATTTCGCCGGCGAGCTGGCCGGAGCGCGGACGTTCGCCACGCAGGCGGAGGCGGCCGAGATGCAGTCCCGCGGCATCGGGACGCACCTGAGCGCGCGCGACGTGCTGGTGATCGGCCCGGACGGGCCGGTGGACAACGCCCTGCGGTTTCCCAACGAGCCGGCGCGGCACAAGCTGCTGGACGTGCTGGGCGACCTGGCGCTGCTGGGGCGCCCCGTCCGCGGGCGCATCATCGCCCGCCGCAGCGGGCACGAGCACAACCACGCGCTGGTGCGTCGGCTGGCGCGGCTGGCCGCGGCGCGGCGGCAGGAGAAGGCCCTCGCCGGCGAGCCGGCGATGGACATCCGCAGGGTGATGCGCCTGCTGCCCCACCGCTACCCGTTCCTCATGGTCGACCGCGTCATCGAGCTGGACGGCGAGAAGCGCGTCGTCGGCATCAAGAACGTCACGATCAACGAGCCGTTCTTCCAGGGCCACTACCCCGGCCAGCCCATCATGCCCGGCGTGATGATCCTGGAGGCGCTGGCGCAGATATCGGGCATCCTGCTCGGCCGGCGGCTGGAGCACACCGGCAAGGTCGCCGTGCTGCTGAGCATGGACCGCGTGAAGATGCGCCGCCCCGTGCGCCCGGGCGACCAGATGCTCCTGGAGGCCGAGGCCCTGCACGTCCGCTCGCGCACCGGGCACTGTAGCTGCCGCGCGACGGTGGGCGGGGAGCTGGCCGCCGAGGCCGAAATCAAGTTCATGCTCGTCGACGCCGAGCCGGTGTAGGAGTGCCGGGTGCCGGGTGTCGCGTGTCGGGTGTCGGGCCTGCCCGCTTCGGCGGGTAGGTCTTGGTCTCGGTCTTACGCTTGCGACAGGTGAACGGACACGAAAGAGCGCCGAATGCCAACCATCTCGCCTAACGCCGTCGTGGAAGCCGCCGCGGAACTGGCCGACGACGTCGTCGTCGGGCCGTTCAGCTACGTCGGCCCCCACGTCCGTATCGCCGCCGGCTGCCGCATCGCAAACAACGTCACGCTGACCGGGCGGACCACGCTCGGCGCACGCAGCCGGATCTTTCCGCTGGCCGTCATCGGCGCCGCCCCGCCGGGCGCCGCCGGCGACGGCGAGTGCATCCTGGGCGAGGCCAACGCCGTCCGCGAGCACGTGACCATCCACGCCGGGCTGGACCGCCCGACGCGCATCGGCAACCACAACCTCCTCATGATCGCCAGCACGATCGGCCCCGGCGCCGTCGTCGGCAACCAGGGCATCTTCGACAACTGCTCGTCCATCGGTGCCGGCGCGGCCGTCGAGGATTACGTGCGGATGAGCGGCTTCGCCGCCGTCGCGCCGTCGGTCCGCGTGGGGGCCTACTCGTTCGTCGCCGGCTACGTGCTCGTGGAGCGCGACGCGCCGCCCTACGCGATGTTGCAAGGCTTCCCCGTGCGCGTGCGCGGGGTCAACACGCGGAACCTGAAGGCCTGCGGCTTCGGCGAGGACGACATCCACGCCCTGAAGGCCGCCTTCCGCGAGCTGTTCAACGGCGACGGCGCCGCCGCGGGCGAGGCGCTGGCCCGCCTCGACGCGACGGCCGAGCTCAACCCCTGCGTGCGGAGGCTCGTCGACGCCGTCTGCGCCGCGGCGCGCCACGCGGAGGGCGCACCATGAGCGACGTGACGATGCTGCGGGAGATCGACCCGGCCGCCAAGATCGCCCCCGACGCGGCGATCGGCCCGTTCTGCGTGATCGGCCCGGCCGCCACGATCGGCCCCGGCACCGTGCTGGACCGCCGCGTGACGGTGCTGGGCCACACGACGATCGGCTCGGGCAACCGCATCGGCGAAGGCTGCGTGCTGGGCGCCGAGCCGCAGGACCTCAAGTACGCCGGCGGGCGGACCTTCCTCATCATCGGGCACAACAACGTGCTGGGGCGCGAGGTGACCATCCACCTCGGCACCGAGTCCGGCGGCTATCTCACGCACGTCGGCAGCGACAACACGCTGTGCGACGGCTGCCACGTCGCCCACGACTGCTACGTCGACGACCGGGTGGTGCTGGGGCGCAGCGTCCTGCTGGCCGGGCACATCCGCGTGTGCACGGGCGCGGCCATCGAGGACCTCTGCGGGCTGCACCATTTCGTGACGGTGGGGCGGTTCGCGCGCGTGTCGCGGCGCACGCCGGTCCGCCGCGACGTGCCGCCGTTCACCGTCTTCGGCGGGCACGACGACGACGACACCTGCCCGCCCGCCGTGCGCGGCGTCCACGAGGCCGGCATCCGCGCCGCCGCACTCCGCGGCGAGGAGGAAAAGGAGCTTCGCCACGCCCTTGCCGAGCTGTTCGACGACGAGGCGGCCCTCCAGACCAAGATCGAGCAACTCGTCAACATGGGCGTGGAGGGCGAGGCGGCGCGGCTGTGCGAGTTCTGCCAACGCAGCCTCCAGGGCGTCTACGGGCGCTACCGCGAGCTGTTCCGCGGCAAGGCGCCGCCCGAGGCCCGCCGCCACCTGCCACCCGACGCCGCCATCGAGCCCCGGAGGCCCGCGCCATGAGCTTTCGCGTCGCCGTCGTCGGGGCCGGACGCATGGGAAAGCTCCACGCCCGCGTCCTGTCGGAGATGGAATCGGCCGAGCTGACCTGCGTGGTGGACACCAACCCCGCCGCCGCCGACGCAGTCGCTCGCCAGCGATCCTGCCGCGCTTTGCGCGACCCGGCCGAGGCCGTCGCCCTCGTCGACGCCGCCATCATCGCCGTGCCGACCGGCGCCCACGTCGCGGCCGCGGCGCCGTTCGTCCGCGCCGGCAAGTGCGTGCTCATCGAGAAGCCCTTCACCGACAACGTCGCCGACGGCGAGGCGCTGCTGGCCCTGGCCGCACGGACCGGCGCGTCCGTGCAGGTCGGGCACACCGAGCGGTTCAACCCCGCCGTGCTGGCCATCCGCAAGTACGCCATCCGCCCGAAGTTCATCGAGGCCCACCGCATCAGCCCCTTCACCTTCCGCTCCGCCGACGTCGGCGTCGTCCACGACATGATGATCCACGACCTCGACCTGGTCCTCATGCTCGCCGGCGGGCAGGTCGAAAGCCTCCACGCCGTGGGGGTGAACGTGATCGGCCGCTGCGAGGACATCTGCAACGCCCGCCTGCTGTTCGACAACGGCTGCGTCGCCAACGTCACCGCCAGCCGCCTGGCCATCAAGACCGAACGCAAGATGCGGATCTTCTCGGAGGAGGCCTACCTGTCGGTGGACTACGCCAGGAAAGTCGGGCTGGTGGTCAAGAAGAGCGAGAACCTCGACCTGATCCAGATGGCCCGGCAGCTCGACGTGGACGACATCGCCGAGCTGGCCGGCAGCGTCGATTACACCAAGCTGCTGAAGGTCGAGCAGCTTCACCCCGACGAGACCACCGAGCCGCTCCGCAGACAGGCCGAGGCCTTCCGCCGCACCGTCGTCGAGGGCGCGCCGCCGGTGGTTTCGGCCGCCGACGGCCTGGCCGCCGTGCGCCTCGCCGACCGCATCGTCGAGTCCGTCAAGCAGCACCGCTGGGACGGCCCGGCCTCCCCACGCGAGGGACTCGACATCATCCGCCGCGACCAATGACCCCCGCGGGCTTCCGCGCCCGTCCGGCCAGGTGGCCATGGCGGCCTCTGGCCTCCCGCCCGGCCTTCCTGACAGCGGCGACCAGTCTGTCGATGTCGTTGCCGCACTCCGCGGCCATCCTGCGCCGCACCTCGCGCGTTCTCTTGACCACCGGACTGGCTTCGCCTGTCGTCATCCGATCGGCTCCTGGAGTATCAGCATTTCCGGAGTAAGGATAACCGGCGTCATCAGCCCGAGTCGCCGGTTCACCGCCTGAAGGTGCCGGACCTTGTTCTCATTCGCCAGGTGCCGACAATTCCACGTCAGCGGATAATCCATCGCGTGGACGCACGCGACCGCCAGATGCAGAGCGTCACCAACCGGATCGTCCGGCGCCAGGAAGTGCTCGACGTACACCCGCGCGACCCCGGCCGCTTCGTCGGTGGTCGGCAAGAGCTTCGTCGCTCGCACAAGGCGCAGCGCCGCCGCCTGCCCCGGGAAGTCCTTCCGCGTCAGCTCGGCAACGACGGCGTCGCCGTGGAACAACTCGAAGTTGTCCCTTTGGCAATCCCACCACTCGCGGGTGACCCTGCGCTGGTGCCGCGTGAATGCTTCCTTCGTTCGTCGTCGTAAGCGCTCAGCACGCTCGTTTCGATGTAGACTGTCGGCTTCACGCCCGTATTCTACCACCCAAACGGCAGAACCCGCACGCACGGACACGCGGGTACAGACATAGCCGGACCTGCTGTTGTCGAATGGCCGCCGGTGCGGGTCCTTCAGGCCCTCGCCCCCGCGCGCCGGAGGTACTCCTTGAGCGCCACGGCCTGGTTGTGCTCGGTGTCTTTGGCACCATAGAGGAGCACGATGTCCCTGCCGCCGGCGGCGGCGATCAGTTGCTTGACGGCCTCGCCGTTGGCCTCCAGCTCCGCGAAGTAGCGCTTCCTGAACCCGCTCCACCTGGCCGGGTCGTGGCCGAACCACTTGCGCAGACCGTCGCTGGGGGCGATGTCCTTGAGCCACAGGTCCACCTTCACGTCGTCCTTGCGCAGCCCTCGCGGCCAGAGGCGGTCCACCAGCACGCGGAAGCCCCCGCCGTCGGCGGGCGAGTCGTATATCCGCTTCGTCTCGATGTCCATGGCGACCTCCCGGGCGGCCCTGGCGCTTCATGGTAGCGCCGCCGGCGCCCCGTTCGGCGCGCCGGCGCAGGCGAAACAGGATTTTCCGGGGCGATCTCCGGCCGGGGGTGTCCGGAGCCATCCAAGGCCCCGTTCGTCGCTCTGGCGCCGCCCTGCCGTGCGCCGGCGCCGGCCGCGCGGCGCCGGTGAGGCGAGCCGGAAGGCGTTTCGACGCCGAGCCGGGCGCCAAACGCCGATTTCCGGGGCGATCTCCGGCCGGGGGTGTCCGGAGCCATCCAAGGCCCCGTTCGTCGCTCTGGCGCCGCCCTGCCGTGCGCCGGCGCCGGCCGCGCGGCGCCGGTGAGGCGAGC
>Ga0172362_10002008_pt1 | contig 17649 bp, 17 predicted proteins | sample LakKivs1_kivu2a2_FD_114534 | JGI IMG/M metagenome (GOLD analysis project Ga0172362, IMG submission 114534) | Sediment microbial communities from Lake Kivu, Rwanda - Sediment s1_kivu2a2 | ecosystem: Environmental > Aquatic > Freshwater > Lake > Sediment | place: Rwanda: Western Province, Lake...
CTTCGTCTCTTACCTCGATTTCACGCTTTTCTCTGTCTATTGATTGAACTTCACTCCGCGTCCTCACTTCCACATTGAATCTCTCCTTGAAGCGCTGCGGCGTAGCTACGAAAAGTTCCTTCTCTTCCGTTATGACATCACCCACATAATAGGGCAGACCGCAGTTAGCAAACGAAACATACGGGCCGCGTTCAAAGATGATGATTTCGGCCTTCTCCGACAGCCTGCGCGCCCGTGCCGCACAAGAAGCCCCGCCGGCTACTCCGCCCACTATCAGGATTCGTGGCTCGCCAAATTGCCGTTTCTCTCCAAGATTGTTTTCCATGGGTCAACATCCTTCCTTCGTTGATTTGCTGAACTTATTTGCAGGTATGTTAGCACAGCACAAGGGCAGCCTTACAATCACGGTGAGACCTGGCCAGCAATCTCACCGACCGACGCGGTGCCAAGCCAAGGGAAGTTGTACCGCCTGCTGGCAGTGGGCAGAATCCCAACTGCAACGCTTCGTCGGGGTGCGCATTGTATAGACATGGGATCGGATCTTCGGGGGACCAGATCATCATTGGCCGATACCACATACGCACGACCCGGAACTCTGGTAGAATGAGACATCCGATGCGAAGAATCACTGCTCTCTTTCATTTCTATACCCAGGCAACGCCCCGGGGCAGGGGGATGATGCTCCTCCTCGCTGTCATCCTTGCCTTCGCCGTCACCTTCGGTGAGGGCGTTTTCTATCATGTGAGTTATTTCCTGGCGCTGATCATAGTCGGCAGCTACGTTTATGCCCGGCTAAGGCTGAGGGGTCTGGATATGCGGATGGAAAACCAGTCATACATAGGGCAGGTAGGCAAAGTCCTCGCAGGGCAGGTCCATTTGCGTAATAACTCGCATCTGGGCACTGGCTGGGTGGAAATCGTGCGAATGGGCGACATGCCCGGTGCAGCCCAGGGAATAGCCACGGCAATATCGGCCGGAGGACAAAAGCGGTTGGACATGGAAACACCTTGTTACGCCCGCGGCATTTACACGATAGGCCCCCTGGCGGCGCGTACCAGTGATCCCCTCGGTCTATTTCGTACAGAAATAAGGCAGGGCGATCCCATAAAGGCGGTGGTACAGCCGCCCGTCATCGAGTTGCCATATTTCCGCCTTCCGGTGGCGAATCTGTCAGGCGAGGAAAGCACTAGGGACCGCGCTCAGACTCGCACTCCCCACGTAGCCACAGTCCGCGAGTACATTTATGGCGATAGCCTGAATCAAATCCACTGGCTGTCTACCGCGAAGAGAGGCCAGCTCATGTCCAAGGAGTTCGACTCAGGATGGGGCAGTGACGTGTGGATTGTTCTTGATCTCGAACGGAAAACTCACCGCAGTCAAGAGATGGAGAGAACGGATGAATATGCCGTCGCTATTGCCGCATCACTGGCCAATCTTGTTCTGAGAGAGGATCACTCACTGGGATTGATGGCGCACGGCGATCACGAATATTTGTTGCCGCTGGGGAGTGGCGCCAAACAGATGTCCAGTGTTGTGGAGATGCTGACATTGTCTAGGACTGAAGGCGATAAGTCCCTGGCTAGCGTGCTTCTCAGAAACAGTGGACAGTTCGGCAGATCAGCCTCACTTCTTGTCATCACTTCGTCGACGACCGCCGAGTGGATCCCCATGCTATGCGAACTGACATACCTTGGTCTCAAAGCTATCGTAGTGCTGGTTGACCCGATGAGCTTCGGAGGGCAAGAATCCCCCGACGAGGTTGCAGCGAGATTCGTAGGTGCGGAAATTCCGGTCTATGTAGTACGCAGAGGGGAGGCCCTTGACTACGCACTTTCCCGACCGGTAATTCCGCAGGAAATCCTTATCCCCGGGCGGCGTGACAATCCCGAGCGGGTAGGGGCGTCCGCAGGTTAGCTAGGTGAAATATGCCGGCAGAAATACCAACGGCTGGTAAAAATCCAAACCGGGCAGTGAGGCAGCTCAAGATGGGCCTAAGTTGGTCACTCGGGGGCACACACAGACTCGTGTTGCGGCTGTTAAGGGGTCCGTCCGAAGGCCGGATATCCTTTGTACTTCTGTTGTTGTCTGTGATGGTGGCAGCCTGGGCAGTGGGAAATACGCACTTTGCACCAACTTCGGGATTGTATGTCCTGGCATTCGGGGGAGCGATGGTCGGTTTCTGGCTGGCCAAGGTCCCGTTCAAGGGCTGGGTACTAGCCCTCCCGGCCACGCTCGTTGGCCTTGGCCTCAGCCTTTGCTTCCTTTCCAGTCTGGGTGAGGGAATTACCGGCCTTGCCCGCTATGCAGACGTCGGGGCCCGCCTCTTCACGGGAGACCGGGTTTCAGTGGGCGCCGACGTGAGCTTTAACAAACTGCTCGTGACCTTCTTCTTTTTGTTCGCCTCATGGCTAGCCGCGTTCGTCTGCTCCTGGTCATTTTCCCGGAAACACAACATATGGGGTGCTGTGCTTCCCAGCGGAATAATCATGGTTGTCACAGTCGCAGTTCTTCCGCTCTTGGCTCAGAGGCTTCTGCTGTATCTGTACCTGTTTATAGTCTGTCTCTTGGTGGCGCGATTGTTCGTTATGGAGCGCCAACGCGACTGGAACCAGAGGGGCATCAGACGCCATCACCTCGATGCGGTGTTGCCCAAGGCCTTCGGGTTCACACTGGCGATTGTTATGGTCGCTTCCTTGCTGCCTACACCGTCAGCGGGGATTGCTCCGGCGGCAGCACTATGGCATATAATTACCTTGCCGGCGAATAACACCGGGGGAGAGTCCGGCGGGGCAGGGCAGGAAGCTCCTGTGGAAGACCCAATCTTCAGCCATCCATTCGGGGACACCAGTGCCTTCCAAGGAAACATAACATTGGAGAAAGGCCCCATTCTGCTGGTCACGGCCCCTTTCCCGGTCTATTTGCGCGCCAGAACCTATGATGTGTATACGCACGAGGGATGGGAGACCAGCGATACAGAGATGATATCCCCCGAATCGAGCGCTCAGGAGGAGACAGAGCCAGCGTTCCAGAAGTCGCAACAGGTCGAGGTGAGCGTGAAGGTACTGTCTTCATTGACACCGGGAGAACCACTGTATCTGCTTGGCTATCCCACAGGCATGTCAATTGACTATCAGCTGGAAACCCTGCAACCTGCTCGATACGAGATATCTATCACGGAAGACGCAGCAGCAGTAGCTGAGCAAGAGGAAAAACTGCCGCTTGACCTGCAAGAGCTGCTTTTGCGGCTATGCGAAATACGCAGCGCCTCTCAGAGTAATCTCACCGAAACGGACGTCAGGTCCGCCCTGTCCGAGGACATGCAGTTGGTTTCCCATGAAATTGGGCTGGATGGAGTTGAGAAAGTCACCGTGGAGCGGGATGTTCCAGCCCTGCCCGATATCGTTTCAGTTCGGACTGTCGGTCCGGTTCCTGCCGGAAATTCATACCGAGCCACTGCAGTTACGCCGACAGCCACCGCAAACGACTTGTTGGCCGCAGGTACCGAATACCCCGGCTGGGTTCTAGACAGATACCTTCAGCTCCCTGACACCATGCCATGGCGCGTTACGAACCTAGCCCAGAACCTGACCGCGGACAGCGCCACTCCGTACGAGAAGGCTGTAGCGATCTGCAACTATCTGCGCACGCTAACATATGCACCGAATATAGAAGCGCCGTCTGAGGGCGTTGACGGCGTTGATTACTTCCTTTTTGAGGCGAGAGAGGGGTATTGCCAGTACTTCGCGTCTGCTATGACCGTGCTACTACGAGCCTCGGGAGTGCCGGCACGAATGGTGGTGGGGTATGGTCCAGGCGAATCGGAATCCGGCGATATTCCATTCAATCCACACGGTGCGCCGCAGGGCCCGAAGGATACGTTCGTTGTACGGAATGCCCACGCCTGGAGCGAGGTGTTTTTCCCGGGCTATGGCTGGATGAATTTTGAGCCAACCCCTGCTTACCCTCTCGTTGTCTATGGAGACACTAGTTTTCCGCCGCAAGATACAGGGGATTTTGATGCTGGCCCTATAATAGGGCCGGATGACAAGGAGCCAGGAACTCCCTGGAACGCATGGCCACTAGTGATACCTCTAGCGCTGGGAGCGGTCTGCGCCACCATGTGGTTGGGATGGAGACGCCTGCTCGGACACGTATCAGAGCCGCGCTCAGCATATGCTAGGATCGGCCACCTGGCAGCATTAGGCGGACTCGGGCCCCAAGAGAACCTGACACCTCAGGAATACGGACGCAAACTAGCAGCTGCAGTGCCCCTGATGGCGGCGGCCGTGAATCAGATAGTGTATACATATGCACGTGCATCGTACAGTAATCATGATTTGAGTAGTGAAGACAGGCGCAATATCGCGAAAGCCTGGCCGCAGGTGCGGAATCACCTGTTGCGGCACGCCTTGCATAGGGCCGCATCGCTCACGTTTCTCAAGAGGTCGTCAGGAGCCTGATAAGTCATGTGGGAACCGGGGCTACTTATCTATTCCTGCGAAACCATGCTCAGCACGGGGTGCTCACGGGCATGAGCGACGGTCAACTCTTCAGTGTCGGGCGAGCCAATCATCAGTTCGAGCAGCCGGAACTGCCACACGCTCCAGCAGGTCCTCGACAATCTTGCGCCCATCCACGCCATTCATACGAGCCGTCGTAGTTACGATCACACGATGTCCCATCACTACCACCGCCAGTTCCTTCACGTCGTCCGGTGTCACATAGTCGCGCCCTCTCAGCAGGGCTAGCGCCTGAGTAGACCGGAAAAGGTCCAGGGACGCCCGAGGTGAGGCGCCTAGGGCCGCGTCGCCGTGCTTTCGTGTGGCATAGACCAGGGCGACTATATACCGCTGAACCTGGCGATGCATAAAGACACGTTTGACGATTTCTTGTGCCTCCTTCACCTCATCCGCGCTGGCAACAACACCAAGGTTCTCGATTGGATGCTGTGTACGCTGGCTATCTATTATGGACATCTCGTCCTCGAAGGACGGGTAACCCAGCTGTATTCGCATCATAAAACGGTCCAGCTGTGCTTCCGGCAAAGGGAAAACGCCCTCGTGCTCGATAGGATTCTCGGTGGCAATTAACATGAAGGGACGGATAATACTATGCGTTATCCCGTCAACCGTCACCTGTCGCTCAGATAGTGCCTCCAGAAGAGCCGACTGGGTTTTGGGAGTAGCCCGGTTGATCTCGTCCGCCAGCACGATTTGGCCCAGAATAGGGCCCGGGCGGAACACGAACTCACCGGACTGCTGATTGAAAACAGTCACGCCTGTGATGTCGCTCGGAAGCATATCCGGTGTAAGCTGTATCCGTCTGAACACACAGTCTATGGATTGTGCCAGGCTCTTCCCCAGCATGGTCTTGCCCAGTCCCGGTGTGTCCTTTATGAGAATATGTCCCTGGCTCAAGAGGGCTGTGACTGCCAGTTCTATAGCCCAGTCTTTGCCAATAATGACCTTCTTTACGTTGTCAATGATTCTCTTGGCAACATGTTCTGCGTGAGGTTGCTCCATGCTAGACTCCGTTGTCTGCTCCATAGACCTGATACTGTCCTCATTCCAGCTCAGCATATTAGTTCGGGCGACGTTGCCATATTATGCCATAGCTCATTCTGGATATCCAAAGCGAACAGTTCAAGTGCCGAAATGAGGGAGTGTACATCAGTACACGGCGAGTTCAAACCCGCATAGCAAGTACGTCCAATTCTCGCCCTGCCAAAGAATACTGGATTGCTGCTACCGGCCGCATTCGCTCGCTATCGCACAAGGGAGACTCTTGACAGTCTACCAGACAGTGGTATCATAATCTCTAAGCTGCACAGGAGCAAATCCGTGGCAACCGTTAGCACCGCGAGTCTTGGGAAGACACTTGACGCCATAAATGACGCGTTATTCTACCAGCAACGTTTGACAGGGACTAGTCGCAAGGAGCTGGCCAGGTGGATAGCACAGAGGCGTGGCAAACCAGGTTCGTACGCGGGGATGTTTGCGCCGACGGGCGAGGACCTACGTAACGGTGTCAGAGTCTACACCGGAGAGCCAGTCAAGTCCCGCGCGGCGATTAGTCACATTCTGGGCCAGGAGGCATGCCGGGCGCTCATTCTTCTAAATGTAAGGGACGCCAACGTCGGACAAGCGCTGCAACAGGCAACTGCCGGGATGCTTCACCGACTCGAGCAGGCTGAGGACAGCGGCGAGGTGCACGGAATGTATTGCTGCGGGATTTGCTCGGTGGCATATTGGCGCAACGTCATCGCCGGCGGCCTCGATAGAAATGAAGAGCGGCTTGCGGCAGGCATGGCAGCTTTGCGGACCCACCGCACCGATGACGGCCGCTGGCGGCGATTTCCGTTCTACTACACGCTCCTCGCACTCAGTGAGATAGATCTCAGTCCGGCCCTGGACGAGATGCGCTTCGCCGCGGCGCTGCTCGAGCGCTATGTGAAAAAGAAGGTTCCGGGCAACAGGTTTTCTGAACGAAGGCGTGTTATTGCAGAGCGAATCCTAGCCAGATGCTAACCCCCGGCAACAAGCGCAGGTCACGCACATTCCAGTAATACGGTAGCAGATGTTCTGATTGCTGCATGTTGGTGACTGTCATTCAATTCGAGACGAAGCCAGGATGCTGCGCATGTCCCCGCCTGGTCAGAGACACTCGTGACTCACCTCTGGGGTTCAATGATGACTTTCAGAGAGTTCCGGGCTCGGGCGACAAGCTCGAATCCCAGGCCTGTTTCGGCCAGGCCCAGCCGGTGGGTAATCATCTCTTTCACACGGATTTTGCCGGCCGTGAGCAACTCCAGTGCCGCAGCATAATCGGCGGGACAGCCACCGTAGGAGCTGGTGAGCGTTATCTCGTTTCGCCAGAACAGGTCGTTGATCGATATTGGAACGGCAACTCGAGGCTCCGTGGGAGCGAAGAACAAGACCGTGCCTCCCCTCTCTACCGACGCCAGTGCCTGGTTTATCGCCGATGCCGCCCCGTTGCATACGACCACAAGGTCGGCTAGACACCCGCCGGCTGCCTGACGCAGAGACGTCGGGGCGTATTCTTTAGCATGAATTGCAGCGTTGGCTCCAAATCTTCTCGCCGCCTCCAGGCGATAATCAACGATATCCGTCGCCATAATGTAGCCGGCACCCGAGGCCCGGGCAAGTTGCACATGGAGCACTCCAGCCACACCGCTGCCTATGACGAGCACGGTCTGGCCCGGTTGAAAACGGGCGAGCCTCTGTCCGCGCAAGACACAGGCCAGGGGCTCAACGAAAGTCGCCTCCTCAAATGATATCGCGTCAGGCAGAGCGAACATACCTTGTTCTACGTTGATGCGCGGCAGGCGCACGTATTCGGCAAAACCGCCGGGGGCGAAGTTCGTTTGCCGCAAGGTATCGCAAACGGTGTGGTGTCCGCTGAGACAATAGTGACAGGTCCGGCACGGGACGTGATGGGCAGCGCAAATCCGCTCACCTATCTCATGTTGTTTCACGCTTTCTCCGACAGCTTCAATCACGCCGGCAACTTCGTGGCCAAGGACTAGAGGAGCTTTGTGGAGACGGTACCACTCCAGCAAGTCGGTACCGCAGATGCCGCTGGCCTCCACCCGCATCAGCACCTCCTCGGGACCGATCTTAGGAACGGCCATCTCCTCCAGCCTGACGTCGCTGTTGCTGTAATACATAGCTACACGCATATCAGTTTCTCCCTGCAGACCACAGTCCCAATATCAGAATTCAGACTCCCGCATTGTGTCAATCATTTGGATTCATTTTGTTTGACGTTGTCTAGGATTCAGGTATTATGGCTTATGATTTTGGAAGCAACGCACTACATTAAGTGCGCAGCCGTGGCTGCGCCTTCTTCCCAGCCGTGATGCTGTCGTACAACTCTTGGGCCTGTTGTGTGGTAGCATCCTCGTGGATGATGGCGCGAATGGCTCTGATCATGGCCACAGGATGCTCATTTTGCCAGATGTTTCTCCCCAAATTCACGCCTATGGCACCTTCTTCAATGCCTGCATGAACGAACTGGAGCGCCTCATACTCAGTGTCTACCTTCGGCCCACCCGCAATTACTATGGGAACCGGGCATCCCTTGACAACTTTGTCGAACTTCTCGCAGTAGTAAGTCTTTACCACGCGGGCGCCCAGTTCGGCGGCGACACGGCAGGCGAGGGAGAGATACCGGACGTCGCGCTTCTCAAGCTCTCTGCCCACCGCAGTGACCGCCATCACCGGAATGCCATACCTTTCACCCTCGTCAACAAGCCTTGCCAGATTCAGCAACGAATCGTGCTCGTAATCCGTACCGACAAAGATGGACATGCCGACGGCACAGGAATTCAGTCGGATGGCTTCTTCGATAGAAGTCGTTATTCCCTCGCGAGCCAGGTCCTTACCCGCTACGGTGACGCCGCCTGATACTCGGAGGATAATAGGCTTGGTCTTGTCGGGGTCAATGCACGACCGCACGATTCCCCTGGTAACGAAAACCGCATCAGCGTAGGGGAGCAAAGGTTCGAGAGTCTTGTGCGGGTTCTCCAGTTTCTTGATAGGGCCCTGAAAATAACCGTGGTCCATGGGCAAGAACAAACAGCGGCCATCGGGCTGAATTAGTTGCGATAGACGGTTCTGGATTCCCCAGTTCATAGGATTGTGAGGCCTCCTGAGGCCTCTGCCTATTATAGCATAGGAAGCACAGAAGGTAAGTTCTTTAAGATCAGTTCCCAAGGCTCATGCCCGCCACCGCATCCCATGACGTGACACCCGCAGAGAGAGTTCCCCGGTCCTAGCCAATCGGCGGCATCAGAGTGGCCCCTTGAACGTAATAGTGGATCAACAAGTATGCAATGAGGACCAGTTCTACTCCCAGTGCAGTGACTACCAAGAGAACGGCCCGCTGAACGTGCTTGTATTTGGCCTGGTTGATCCTGGCCAAGTTGAAGATCTGCCTGGTATAGACTTCGACAGTCGATGCCTCGTCCTTCACCATGCTTTGGAGAGCCTCTCTGTAAGCCGATAGGGTCGGAAATTTACAGATTCCCACGAAGAAAGCCGGCTCACAAGTGGGTGGTTCACCCGCGTCCCCCATCTCTCCGTTAACGACCCGAATCCTGGGGCGCACTGTCAAGATGAGATTCACAATAGCGGCCAAAGCCGTAGCGAAGTATATCGAGAGCAATATAACGGTGAACATGTTGATCGGGATAATTCGGTAGTAGATGACAAAAAAGACCATGAACACGCCGAGCGACGATAGTAGCGCAATCGCCTTCTGGTCCGCACGTTCGATAAGTCGGTTCTCCGCATCCACCACCCGCAGCACCGCAGCGAGCGTGTTAACACGAGCGCTACCCTGTTCCATGCCGGGATTGTCTTGTCCCATTCCAGAATACCCAGCATTATACAGTTTTCGAGCCTCGTCAACAAAACCGCCGGCCCTTCATCCTTCTGGTCTAGGCGTAGACAGCCCGGATGCAGATAACTCACGATGGCAACCATACGTCGCCAATCACATGAACGAGTGCACGGGCTTGCACATTTTTGCGGATATGGTTTATACTTACCGAAAGGGCTTCTTGGTGACTTTAGCGGAGTGGAACCACCCGTTCCCATCCCGAACACGGAAGTGAAACGCTCCAGCGCAGACGATACTTAAGGGAAAACCCTCTGGGAAAATATGTCGTTGCCAGGAGGCTCTTCTTTCATTCCCTTTGGCTCACGTGAATTCTAGCCCGGAAGTCTATTCATCTCCGGACTAAATGCACCAGGCCTTCGCGGGTTCGCAGCTCCCCAAGGCTGAATTGCAGCAACGCCTAAGGTGGGGAGGAACGACAAGTTACGCCGTGGCCGAAAAGCAAAGAGATTCGGGAGCCCGATTGGGCTGGGCAGGGATTGCCCACATTGCCCGGGCTGTGCTGGCAAGCCGGCTCAGCAGGCACGGGCCGTTTCTTCTTTCACATCTGGTCACAGGGCGGTGCAATTGCAGATGCCCCACCTGCCTCTGGCGCAATAGCGATGCCGACGAGCTAGAAACGCCTGTAATCGAACAGCTCTACCGCGACGCAAGAGAGGCCGGGTTTGTGATGAACGCCATATGGGGTGGCGAACCTCTTCTGCGCCAGGACCTAGGGCGACTCTCCCGCTCGTCCCGCCGGGATGGCATGATTACGACTGTAATCACCAACGGATTTCTCTTGCCCGATAGAGCGAATGAAATCGGGAAAGAGGTCCACACTCTCATAGTCTCACTGGACTATCCGGAGAGCACGTGCCACGATGCGTTCAGGGGCCTGCCGGGCCTTTTCGACCGGGCCATCGAAGGCATGGAGGCTTTGAAGAGGATGCACTCACCCGCCAAAATCGTAATCAACTGCCTACTCCACCGGGGAAATGAGAACAAGGTGACGCAGATGGCAGAGCTTGCAGCCTCTCTGGGTGTATCGCTCTGGGTCTGCCCGGCAAGAGAGGGGACTTCCAAAGACACCGGCAAGACAAACAGGGAGGCTCTGGCCTCGCGGGAGTCAGAAGAACAGGCAGCCAGGCAACTGCTCGACCTCAAAAAGAAGGGCTATCCCATAAACAATTCCCGGACTTATCTGAAGAGGTACCTGCTCAACATGGAACCTTATGTCTGTCGCTCTCCCTTTGTCTCCCTAACGGTAACGCCAGAAGGCAACGTAACAAATTGTTTCAGACGTGATAGGCCTTACGGAAACGTGAGGACCACTCCTTTCGACGAGATAATGAAAAACTGGAACCGTAGAGAGGCCATAAATGCCACAAGGGGCTGCTGGCGGTGCAACAATCCGGACATAGTTGATGCCTCCTACATATGGGAAATAAGGCCGGAGCCTTCCTGGAGCCTGCTCAAGACTTTCCTACCCAAATGAGAGAACCGAGAATGCCGGCAGATAAATCCGAAGCGAGTCTTTCTACGATTACTGGCCATCATGTCCGGCGTAATCAAGTGTGCTATCATCTGTAAACAAAGGAGCCCGGAGAAGTGAACGCGATACAAACGTTCAAGCTGACCAAGGAATTCGACGAACTGGTGGCAGTAAACGCCGTTGACCTGGCAATAAACAAGGGCGAGCTTTTCTCCCTGCTCGGCCCCAACGGAGCGGGCAAAACCACCGCCATCAGGATGTTGTGTTGCCTCCTTAAGCCGACCAGAGGCACAGCTTCTGTCCTGGGCTATGACGTGGTCAGAACGCCATTTGCGGTCAAAGACCTCATCGGAGTATCGCCGCAGGAGACCATTCTGTCCGAGCGTCTCAACTGCTGGGAGAACCTGGCCCTGATCGGCAAGGTTCACGGGCTGAGCTCGAACAAGGTGAAGGAGCGGTCGAAAAAGTTGCTGGAGACGATGGGGCTGGTGGAACGGGCCAAAGACCAGGTGCGGAAGTTCTCGGGAGGGATGAAGAGGAGGCTCAGCATCGCCATGGCCCTTGTTTCCGACCCCCAGGTGCTATTTCTGGATGAACCTACGCTGGGCCTCGACCCGCAGGCAAGGAGGGCAATCTGGGAATACATAGCTACGCTCAAGGGGAACAAGACCATTCTCCTCACCACCCACTATATGGAGGAGGCGGACGCCCTCTCCGACCGGATAGGAATCATTGACGAGGGAAGGATTGTAGCTCTGGGCACATCTCAGGAACTGAAAACAAGTACCTTCAAGATGCGCAGCATGGCAGTCTCGACGGGAAACCTTACCCCCGAGGTCGTGGAAGATTTGCAGCACAGGTATACCCGGTTGGAGATGTCCAGGGGCAAGCTCAAGATTTATCACCAAGACCTCAGCTTCCAGGAGATAGTGGACTATCTCCATTCTCGAGGAGTCACCGTGTACTCTGCTGCGTTAGAGCAGCCTACCCTGGAGGACGTCTTCATCGAGATAACAGGAAAGCAGCTTAGAGAATAGGAAGAGGTCGAGGAAAATGAAGTCCTGGGAAATCGGCAAAAGAAATCTGAAGGAGATCTATAGAAACCCCGTGCTTCTGGGCTTTCTCCTGGGTATGCCCCTGGCATTCATGCTGGTATTCACCACCGCGTTCGGCGGCCAGCAGACCGGACCTATAGGCTTGAGCATAGTGGACGAGGCCCACACACAAAACTCGTCTGCCTTCATCCAGTATCTGGGCGCGACGCAGGCTATCACGCTGCGTCAGCCGATATACAGCCAGGAATCCCAGGCCCAGAACGACCTGAAGGACGGCAAGATATCATTCTACTTAACCATCCCCCCGGGATTCGGAGCAGCAAACCAGTCGCAGCAGACCGTGAACCTGCAGTTGGTCTACGAGGAAGCAAACCCGATGCTGGGTCTGCAATTGAAAGCCATAATAGAGGCCGTCGGTTCTCAATTCCTGGGGGTCGCTCCGGCGTTGAATGTTCAGCTTACGGCGGCAGCCAGCGAGATAAGCAACCCCGTAGTCAATTTTTTCTTCCCCGGCATCGCCGTCTTCGGACTCATGATATTGATTTCCACGGCGGCCGAGATAATTGCCGAAGACAGGGAGAAGGGCTTTCTGTCCCGGATGTTTACCACTCCGGCCAGACCCTGGGATTTCATTGCCGGTTACTCGCTGCCCTTTATCCCCGTGCTCATCATCTCGGCACTGATTTATCTCGGTGTGGGAATGGGGCTGGGCCTGACCGTTGTCGGCAATCTGGGGTACGCCTTTCTCATCTTCTTCCTCATCGGACTCTCCTCTATCGGCATAGGCATGATAGTGGGCAGCCTGGTCAAAAGTGCGTCCCAGACCGGTGTGTCGTGGATCTTCATCGTTCCCATATCAATGATTTCCGGGGCTTACTTCTCGGTGGACAGTGTGCCCCCGGCTGTAAGGGACTTTGCCGGAGCGCTTCCCTTCATCCACGCCATAGACGCCTCTCGAGCTGTTATCAACGGGGCCTCATTGTCGGCCATCATGCCCGATATGTACTGGCTTGTCGGCTGGGCGGTCGCCCTGTTCGCGACGGGAGTCGTACTGTTCAGAAGGACGATGGTGAGCTAGAACTCTCTTTAGTGCAGCTTGTGCCCTGTCATGTGTCAAGCTGTGCCAGGTCGAATTTCATACCGTCCCTGGCGGCGACAACTTTGATTCCAGTCTCGTCGGTCAGTTTCTGCGCCAGCTCCCAGGGCCGGGCCCGCCACATGGTCATGCCGAAGTGGGTGAGTATAGCCGCCCTGGGCTTCACTTCCTCGATGATGCTCCTGGCCTCGGGAAGCGATAAGTGGTCGATGGGTGCGCCGGGCTTCAGCCGCACCACATTGATAATCAGCAGCTCACCTTCGTAGTGACCGCCCAGCCCTTCGAAATATCTGGTATCAACGACCCAGGAGAAAGTATGCCGCGGCGTTCGAAAGATGAGGCCGTATGTCTCGACGGGATGCCTGTGCCTGACGGGAGTCTCGAAAGAAACGTCGTTTACCTTGTAAGAGGCGCCCGCGGTCAAGATCTCTATTTTCTGGGGATAAGACCGTAAATAGCGGAAAATAACGGGCTCGGGGTCCAGGGCGTCAGCGGGAGCAAACACGACGCCGCGCTTCTTTGTGCCGCCGTTGGTCATAGCTTCAATCATGATGTTAACGTCGCCGCTGTGGTCTAAGTGCTTGTGAGACAGAATAACAGCGTCCAGCTTCGTGGCATCCAGTTTTCTTTTGGTAGCCTGGACCAAGGAGCCGGGGCCGGGGTCGAGCACCATTTGGGTCCCTCCCAAGTCAAGCCAGGCACCGCCAGAAGCGAGGAACTGGTGAATCATTACGAACCGGGCGCCGGCGGTACCCAGGAACGTAATCGTATCACTCACTTCAGCCACCGCTGAATTATAGCAAGGAAATTTGCTAATATTGACGATAATGGCGGAAGCGGAAGCAGAAATCGCCCGGCTGATAAGAGAATACCACGCTGAAACCGGCAAATTGCTGACCATCGGCACCGTCGAGTCGGCCACCGGCGGCAGGATAGCGGACAGGATAACGAATGTTCCCGGCAGCTCGGACTACTTCAGGGGTTCGGTCGTGGCGTACAGTAACGAAATGAAAATCGCCCTGGCCGGGGTGAAGAAGGCGACAATCGAGAATCAGGGAGCCGTAAGCGCGCAGACGGCCGTGGAGATGGCACAAGGCGGCAAGAAGCTCCTGGATGTGGATATATGCGTTTCGGACACGGGCATTGCCGGTCCGGCCGGGGCTGCCCCGGGAAAGCCGCTGGGTCTCTTTTTTCTGGGCATGGCAGCCAAGGACGAGGCCTTCAGCCAGAAGTACATCTTCCCGGGAGACCGGGAGGAAAACAAACGGGCTGCCGCCGAAGCGGCGCTGAACATGTTGAAGCAATACCTGCTGGCGCAGTTAAACGAGTCGAAGAAGGCCGTATAAAGCGTGCCGGTTGGAAAGTGTTTGGCGGTGTCAGTAATCTCTGGAAGTGTAGTGCGAGGCTTCAGCCTCGCGCAGCACGACCCCCGACTCAGGTCGGGGCAGGCTCCGAAGGGTCGCACTACGAGATCTAAGTAAGGAGGTCAGGGACAATGGCAACGGAGAAATTCACCGTAAGCGGAAGCCAGGTAATTGACAAGGTCAAGGAGCTGATACATCAGGGGAATATCAGACGGGTCCGTCTGATACACAAGGGGCGTCCCTTGATAGACATTCCGTTGACCGTGGGCGTACCGGCTGCGGCCGCCGCAGTGCTGGCTGCGCCGGTACTGGCGGCAATCGGAGCAATTGCCGCGCTGGTGACGGAGTGCACCATCGAAGTGGAACGCGTCGATGATACCCCATCAGAGAAGAGCAAGGCGAAATAGACGGTACCTACCGCCGCCAGTGAAGATCCGTAAAAGAACGGAATCATTCCTTTGAGGCATACTCTCGGCTATGGCAACCTTTGATACAGGCGAAATCAAGGCTAGGGCCAAGGCCAATTTCACCGACGCCTGGTTAGCTACGGCGAAGCTGATTCCCACCGGCACGGAAATCTCTCTGCCCAAGCAAGGGAGGCCACACCTTGTGCGGGAACTAATTCAGAAATGCGCCAGATTCTACTGAACCTGGGTTTCGATGAGGTCGAAAATCTCACACTGCTCACCGACAGCGACGTTGTCAAACAATATGGCCCGGAAGCGAGGGTTATTCTCGACAGGACCTTTTATCTGGCCGAACTACCCCGCCCCGACATAGGACTGAGCGCAGGAAAAGTAGCTCAGGTGAAGAAGATAGCCGGGCAAATTGATACGGAGAAACTGCAGACCATCTTGAGAAATTACAAAAGAGGCGAAATCGAGTCCGGTAATCTTGTCGAGGAACTCATCACCGGACTGGCCATCACCGATTACGAGGCTACGGAGCTTCTGATAGGGTTTTCCCGGAGTTCAAAGACCTGAAACCTGTGCCGACCGACTGGACCCTGAGAAGTCATATGACGGCTACGTGGTTCCATACATTGTGCGCCTTGCAGCATAAAATCGGCTTCCCGGTCGCTCTGTTCTCCGTGGGTCCCAGATATCGTAACGAACAAAGAGAAGATGCCACGCATTTGCGAGTCCACCACTCAGCATCCATCGTGGTCATGGACCCCGAAATGTCACTCAATGCGGGACGAGCCATTACCGCCAAGATCATGCAGGAATACGGTTTTCCCGACGTTAGATTCGATACAAAGATAGCAACGTCCAAGTACTATGCTCCCGGACAGGAGCAAGAGGTCCTCATCAAACACAGAGGCACCTGGCTGGAGGTAGCCGATATCGGAATGTATTCGCCGGTGGCAGCGGCCAATTTCGACATTAGATATCCGGTGTTCAACGCGGGCTTCGGCATCGAACGACTGGGAATGCTTGTCTACAGAATAGACGATGTCAGGGAACTGGCATATCCCCAGTTTGCAGTAACGGAGTTCTCCGACGAGGAGATAGCGAAATCCCTCGCCTATCTGGCCGGCCCTCGGACGGTCCGGGGACAGAAGATCGCCCGGGCAATCGAGGAAACCGCCCGTAAGCACAAGGATGAGATCGCCCCGTGCGAGTTCATGGTCTGGAAGGACAGGTCCCTCGAAGTCAAAATCGTGGAAAAAGAGGCCGGCCAGAGACTTGTTGGTCCTGCGGGTTTCAACGAGATTTGCGTTGTCAATGGAAGCATTTATAGCGACGTCGTTCCTTCAGGCGTACACACCGGCATAAACTACATGCACGCCATAGCTATGGGTGCCGCGGCGGCAATAGAGAATCGCGACAGTAACCCGACCTATCAGGTCAAGGGAGCAAAGCATCTGTCCGATCTCAACCTGCAGATTCCTGAAGCCATCCTACGGCACATCGAGGGACATAACAGGAAGATACGGATCAGGGGGGCTGTGTTTGTAACGATAGAAGCCAAGAAGCTCCAGGCACCGAAGCTTACGAGTTCGGATAATCTCATTGCAGGAAAGCACGATGACTGAATACAGAACGAGTCTTAATGGCTTTCTGCCGGACGACCTTCAAGGCTTCTTTGTGGATTGGAGGAATCCGTTATCCCGTAAACAGCTCTACACAATACTTCAAAGGAGTAACTGCTTTGTCTTAGCGTACGATGCCGAAACGGATAGAGTTGTCGGTTTCGTAAATGCGCTCTCGGACGGAATCAATTTCGCTTTTGTTCCTATGCTCGAAGTATTACCGGATTACCAGAGGAAAGGAATCGGCAGCGAATTGATGAGGAGAATCCTCCGCTCATTACGTGATACATCTTGCATAGACCTGACGTGTGATCCCTCTCTACAGAGCTTTCACAAACGCTTTGGCATGCTTGAATCACAAGGCATGGTGATAAGAAAATACCTCAGAGCTTCTGACGAAGACGTCGTGAATAGTCCGTAGGGCAGAGTGGATTGCTTCGCCTCGCTATCAATGACAGTTCGGGCAGCTGGACGCCTCCGATTTGAGGAGCAAGATGCAACAGAAGGGTACTAAATCGTTGCAGAAACTCATCGGCCTACGACTGGAGCATAAGGGGCTTATTAACCTGATGCCCCTGCAGACTGGCGGCTTACTAACCGAAGCCGCTCAGGAGGCCCTTGTAGAATTCGGGGATGGGTATTCCGTGTGCGACTTCTGCGAGGGGACTTTATGTAATATAACCAATCCTCCCATCCGAGACTTTGTCCACGACCTCTTGCCGGAATTCCTGGGCTGCGAAGTTGCCACGATAGCACACGGAGCGCGGGAGGCTAAATTCATGGTCATGCACTCACTAGCGCAGCCAGGTGATTCAATCATCGTCGATGCTAACCGGCACTACACGACGGTTGTCGCTGCCGAAAGGGCAGGGCTGAACGTAATCGAGGTGCCCAACTCTGGGCATCCGGAATTCAGGATTGACGTCAATGGATACGCGCCGCGCATCAAGGAGCACGGGCCCAAGTTAATCCTGTTGACTTATCCCGATGGCAATTACGGAAACCTCCCTGATGCCAGACGCCTGGGAGAACTCGCTCGAGAATTCAACATTCCCTACATCTTGAATGCAGCATATGCCGTAGGCAGAATGCCCGTGAGCATGAGCCAGATGGGAGCCGACTTCATTATCGGGAGCGGACATAAAGGCATGGCTTCAGCGGGGCCATCAGGTGTGCTCGGAATGAAGGGAAAATGGGAAGAGACC
>Ga0172362_10002010_pt1 | contig 17637 bp, 10 predicted proteins | sample LakKivs1_kivu2a2_FD_114534 | JGI IMG/M metagenome (GOLD analysis project Ga0172362, IMG submission 114534) | Sediment microbial communities from Lake Kivu, Rwanda - Sediment s1_kivu2a2 | ecosystem: Environmental > Aquatic > Freshwater > Lake > Sediment | place: Rwanda: Western Province, Lake...
CATACAAGATGGTGAATTTCAAACTTGAGGAAATTCCACCGGGTGTTATTGATCACAGGGAGTGGACACCAGAGAACGGGAGAAATAATGCATTGAGGATCAATGGTCTGGGTGCTCCCAGGGCTTTCTACACACCAGTGCTGAGAAGGATACTGGTCCCAAATGTAAGCTATGGTGAAGACTATGCAGTCGGTCTTGCAATAAGCAGAAATTACCAGATCGGACGCATTTACGAACCGCTGTATCTGTGCAGGAGATGGGAGGATAATTCCGATGCGGCTCTTGATGTCAGCAGGATAAATGCCAACAATCTTTATAAAGACAGAATAAGGACTATTGAACTCCTTGCAAGAAAGCGACAGATAAAAAAAAATAATTTGTCAATATCATGAGATTCTGATTAATATACATTTAATTGGAATGCTAAAAGATAAAGTAAACGAACTGTTTGAATCCCAGGTGATAGACTGGGAGCTGGCAGGAAGGAACTATGGCCAGCTCGGTAAAGTCATGACGAGATCATTCGGCTTTGACGGATTTGAAATTATTGTCCAGTTCAATCCTGAAAGGATGAGGTCCTCTGCTGCGAAAGTCGATGCGAAATCGATAGCTGACAGACCGTGTTTCCTTTGTTCCCAGAACAGGCCGCCGGAGCAGCGCGGAGTAACATTCGGAGGAAGAATGACAGTATTGGTGAATCCTTTCCCGATATTTACACGTCATCTTACAATCACTTCGGAAAGTCATACCGGCCAGCGGATCCTTGACAGTTTCAGCGATATGCTAAGGCTGGCGGGAGCTTTGCCTGATTATGTAATATTCTATAATGGTCCTCAGTGCGGGGCATCAGCTCCTGATCATCTACATTTCCAGGCAGGTAACAGGGGATTCTTACCCATAGAAAAAGACTTTCACGGAAGTAATCTGTCATGGAAGATCTATGAAAAAAATGGAATTGAGATCCGGCAATGGAAAAAATATCTTCGCACACTTCTTACTTTTAAAGGAAATGATCCGGAAGCTCTGTCTTCTAATTTCAGGTCTGTATATGATAATTTTGTCAGTATTCAGCCCGGAATCCAGGAACCTATGCTGAATATACTTGCATACCGGGAATCAGGCAGCTGGATAATTCATTTCTTCCCCAGGAAAATCCATCGTCCTTCACAGTACTTTGCGGAGGGCAGGGAAAAGATACTTATAAGCCCCGCTGCAGTCGACCTGGGAGGAGTGCTTATTACTCCGAGAGAAGAGGACTTTACCAAAATCTCTGCCTCTGATATAACCGATATTTTCAGTCAGGTCTGTCTTGATGAACATGATCTGACCGGATTGCTGAATGGATTGAAATGAAAAAAACAAGAGAGATACCGGAAATAACTGTTGGTATCTGTTCAGGTAAGGAAATATCTTTTACACTGAATTCCGGGTTCTGCGGGAACTCAGGGGAGGTTTTTGAAAAGGGACTATATATTGCTGAATTAAGCAACAATCATATCCGCATTAAGGGTAGTGATAAATCCACTGAACATGAATCCGGATCGATACTCACCTCCGTAAACGGAAATAAATCATCTTTCACGATACACGCGGTCACTATTGGTGTTGACTTTCACTGGCAGCGTAAGGAGGACCAGGTTTTCAGAGGCAAAATGAAATTCATTATTGAAAATGACAAGGTCACAATAGTCAATGTTATACCGATTGAAGATTACCTGGTCAGCGTGATCTCCTCCGAGATGAAGGCTACTTCATCCGCGGAACTGCTAAAGGCGCATGCTGTGGTTTCACGCAGCTGGCTTCTTGCCCAGATAGAAAGGAGCCGGGATATGAACAGGAGAAATGCTGAATCAAAAACTCATTTTGTCTCCGATAATGAGATCATCAGGTGGTACGGCAGGGAGGATCATAAGAATTTCGATGTCTGTGCCGACGACCATTGCCAGCGATACCAGGGTATTACCCGGGCATCAGCGCCTGATGTTGCAAAAGCCATTGTGCTTACTTCAGGTGAAGTGCTGACATGTAATGGAGCTGTCTGTGATACAAGATATTACAAATGCTGCGGAGGAATAACGGAATTATTTGAGAATGTCTGGGAACCTGTAAATCATCCCTATCTTCAGAAAGTCGTAGATAAACCACCTGATCCGGCAGACATTGAACCTGATATATCAAATGAGGAGAATGCCCGGAAATGGATACTTGGAAACCCGGATGCCTTCTGCAATACCAACGACAGGAATGTTCTTTCCCTGGTGCTAAATGAATACGATCAGGAAACCAACGATTTTTTCAGATGGAAAGTAAGGTATACACAGAAGGAATTAAGCAGCCTGGTTAGACAGCGGACAGGCATTGATTTTGGCACTGTAACCGATCTTATCCCGCTGGAAAGAGGAACCTCCGGGAGGATAATAAGGCTTAAGATAAAAGGAACACTCAGAACAATGATCATCGGTAAGGAGCTGGAGATAAGGAAATCATTGTCAAAATCACATCTTTACAGTTCCTGTTTTATTGTGGAGAAGCTGATTGAGAATGAAGAACAATGTTTTATAATTCACGGCGCCGGCTGGGGACATGGGGTTGGCCTGTGCCAGATAGGTGCAGCAGTTATGGGATCAAAAGGATATTCATACCGCGAAATACTCTTTCATTATTTCAGGGATTCCGCGTTAGAGAAAATCTATTAGAGTTATGCGCTACATCATACCTATAATTATTCTGTCATGTCTGTCATCATGTAAGACAGATAGTCAGGGCTGGGTCAGAATAAACCAGGCAGGGTATCTTCCGGAATCCGTTAAGGTGGCCGTTTATATTTCTGAAGGGAATGAAGTACCGGGTTCTTTTACGGTCCGCGATACTCTTACCGATAAAGTCATTTACACGGGAAATTGTACTGTTTACAGTGCTGCAGAATGGGGACTGAATGCGGCGGCACGTCTGGATTTCTCAAAGGTCACATCACCCGGCGGATATTATGTTGCAGTCAATGCAGTCAGGTCGGAACCTTTCAGGATTGGAAGTGATGTTTATGATGGCACTTCGGATTTTATCCTGAGATATATGCGTCAGCAGCGCTGCGGGTATAATCCTTATTATGCCGATTCGTGCCATACGCACGACGGATTTATAGTGGATCATCCCTCGAAAAACGGACAGATAATAGACGTTACAGGAGGATGGCATGATGCCAGCGATTATCTTCAGTATGTAACTACTTCAGCAAATGCTGTTTACCAGATGCTCTTCGCTTATCTGAAGAATCCCGGGATTTTCGGCGATCAGTTTATTGCTTCGGGCGACAGGGGAAGTAACGGGATACCTGACATTCTTGATGAAGCTAAATGGGGCATAGACTGGCTGATGAAAATGAATCCCGGCAAAGGCGAAATGTACAACCAGATAGCAGATGACAGGGATCATGTGGGATTCAGGCTGCCAGCAATGGATAAAGCCTCATACGGAAATGGCCTTTACAGGCCGGTATATTTCGTTACCGGTAAGTCACAGGGACTGGCAAAATATAAGAACAGGACAACAGGTGTATCCTCTGCAGCAGGGAAGTTCGCATCAGCTTTTGCACTTGGCTCGGAGATATTCAGGAGTTATGATCCGGTACTTGCGGAAAAGCTTGCAGTAAAAGCTGAGGATGCCTGGGAATTTGCTCTTTCTGATCCGGGAGTAACCCAGACTGCCTGCAATGTCTCTCCGTATTTCTACGAAGAAGATAATTATGTCGATGACCTCGAGCTTGCAGCGTGGGCCATGTTCAGTCTGACCGGAGATTCCGCTTACCTGATCCGGGCTGATTATTGGGGCGCTCTGGAACCACAAACACCATGGATAGTCCAGGATACCGCACGTCATTACCAGTTCTATCCATTTGTTAATCTGGGACATGCATGGCTCGGAAATTCAGGAACCCGGTATTCGGCGAAATACCTCGCATTCATGAGGCGGGACCTGCAGCTGATGGAGGAGAGGAGGAAGAGCGATCCGTTCCGTGTAAAGATACCGTTTGTGTGGTGTTCCAATAATTATGTTGCTGCTGCGCTTACCCAGCACAGACTTTATGCAGAGGCGTCAGGAGATGATCAGTTCAGGGAAACAGAAGCTGCATTGCGCGACTGGCTGTTCGGATGTAATCCCTGGGGCACTTCAATGATCATCGGTTTCCCTGAAGGCGGCGATTATCCGTTATATCCCCATGCTTCTCTTACAGTGCTCGAGGGTAAGATACCTGAAGGAGGACTAATAGACGGACCAGTCTATTCAAGGATATATAAAAGCCTTCTTGGACTGAGACTGCTCAGGCCGGATCCCTATGCTTCATTCCAGGAAGGCAAAGTTGTTTATCATGATGATATCGGCGACTACAGTACCAATGAACCTACAATGGATGGAACTGCAAGTCTGAGCTTCTATCTCTCGTCTCTTGAAAAAGAAGGGAGGAAACAATCCGGCGGAGAAAAAGATAAATCTACAGCAGGCTTGATGAAATAATAAAATACTTATCTTCCAGAGGATATTCATTTAATAAACTTCAGTAATCCGATGAGTTCACAACCTAAGGGCCGTTCTCCGTGGGCATGGGTGCCCACTCTCTATTTTTTTGAAGGAATTCCCTACAGCATAGTGATGATCACTTCCGGCGTTATTTACAAAACGATGGGGATTTCCATAGCTTCATTTGCATTCTGGACAAGTCTCCTGTATCTGCCATGGACCATCAAACCATTATGGAGCCCGTATATTGATGTGATCTCAACAAAAAGGAAATGGGTTGTCTGGACCCAGTTCCTGCTGGCTATTGCTTTTATTGCTATTGGAATAGCGATGCCGCTTTCTTTCTTTTATCCGGTTACACTGGCAATATTTGCCATCATCGCATTTTCATCGGCAAGCCATGATATCGCTGCTGACGGATTTTACATGTATGCCCTCGACCAGCATGAGCAGGCATTTTTTGTAGGCATAAGAAGCACATTCTACAGGTTTGCGAAGCTTGTAGCACTTGGTCTGCTGCCGGTTGTGGCAGGTATTGTTCTGCAGAATACCGGCCTGAAGCCTGTCAGTTTCACAGCCGAATCAGTTACTCCTGAACAGTTCACTCCGTTCGACCCTTCACAGATCAGCATAGTCCCGGCAAAAGGCAAACCGGATCTCCTGATTTTCCCGCAGGATCTCAAAGTGCCTGTATATCAGGCGGGAAAATCGGAACTGGATTCTTCATTGATCTACCTTGTTTTATCCTCACCTCCTGAAGAGGGAGAAACTGTTGTTGTAAATGTTGCCCGTAAATCCGGGACAAAGGATATTGATCTATCAAAAAGCCAGACAGGCCGCTATGAATTCACTTCTGAAAACTGGAATAAACCAGTGGCAGTTTCAATAACGGTAAATCATAATCTTGACAGAACTGCGTCATCGGAATTCCTGATAACAGCCGGCAACGTTGCTTTCAGCTGGGTTATATCACTGAGCACACTTGGACTGCTCCTGTTGCTGCTTGCTTTCTATAACAGGTTTATGATGCCTCACCCGGAGCACTACGGGGAAAGAGAAAAACCGGGATGGATCGTCTATAAAGATGTATTTGTATCATTCTTTACCAAACCTGGAGTAATACCTGCCATGATCTTTTTCCTTTTATACCGTTTCGGAGAAGCCCAGCTTTTCAAGATCGCAACACCTTTTCTGATTGATGCAAGGGTTTCGGGAGGAATCGGCCTTACGTCAGCACAGTACGGAATAATTTATGGTACGGTAGGGGTGATATGCCTTACCCTGGGAGGTATTCTCGGCGGAATAACAGCAGCAAAATTTGGGTTGAAGAAACTGATCTGGCTTATGGCTTTAAGCATGAATGTGCCGATAGGTGTTTACGTATACCTGGCATATTTCCAGCCTATGCCCGACGACATGATAATTTATGCTTCCATTGCTGTCGAACAGTTCGGCTATGGATTCGGCTTTACGGGTTATATGCTTTACATGCTTCATTACGTAGGCGAGAGCAAATATAAAACTGCTGAATATGCGATAGCTACTTCACTTATGGCCCTGGGTATGATGCTTCCCGGCATGATCTCAGGTTCGGTAAAGGAAGCGCTAGGCTATGAACATTTCTTCATCTATGTGATGATCTGTGCAATACCCGGTTTGCTGTCCATTAAGTTCCTGAAGATCGATCCGGCTTTTGGTATTAAAATGAAAGAAAACTGAAAATGGATTTCGGTATCCTGAAAAAAGAAATAAAAGGTGATCTTTTTACTGATGTCCTGAACAGGATCCTGTATGCTACCGATGCTTCATCATACAGGGAGATCCCTCTTGCAGTGACACGTCCGCGGGATAAAGAGGACATAAAAAAGATAATTGAGTTTGCCAGGTCGGTGAAAAGCTCGGTGATCCCGAGAGGAGCGGGGACATCTCTTGCAGGACAGGTTGTTGGTCCGGGAATTGTCGTGGATATTTCAAAATACATGAATCGTATCCTCGAACTTAATCCTGCTGAAAAATGGGTGGTCGTTGAGCCGGGAGTGATCCTTGAAGAACTAAATAAATTCCTTTCTCCTCATGGATTGTTTTTCGGACCCGAGACATCGACAGCCAACCGCTGCTGCATGGCAGGAATGCTAGGAAATAATTCATGCGGTTCGCATTCAATATTATATGGAAGCGTTAGAGATCATATTCTCGAAGCGGATGTGATCCTTTCAGACGGTTCCGAAACAGCTTTCGGAGAGCTTTCAACCGTTGAATTCCATCAGAAATGTGACGAAAACCAGGGAACACTTGAATCTGCAGTTTACAGTAAGATCAGGGAAATGCTTTCAGATCCGGCAAACCGCGAGGCCATAATCAGGGAATATCCGCATCCTGATCTGAAGCGACGAAATAATGGTTATGCTCTTGACAGCCTGATGAATACAGAACCGTTTACAGGCAAAGGCAGTAAGATAAATATCTGCAAGCTGCTCGCAGGCTCTGAAGGAACCCTTGCTTTCACAACGAGAATGAAGCTGAAACTGCTATCCTTACCGGAAGTAAAGACAGGGATTGTATGTGCTCATTTTTCAGGTATCGAGGAAGCTGTTAAAGCCAACATCCATATTCTGAGGCACAATCCTGCAGCGGTTGAAATGATTGACGATTTCATTCTTAACTGCACAAAAGACAATATAGAGCAGAATAAGAACCGCTTTTTCATTAATGGAGATCCGAAGATCATCCTGATAATTGAGCTGTACAGGGAGGATTATGATACACTCAGGAAGGCAGCAGAGGATATTGAAAAAGATCTCCGCGAAGCAGGGTATGGTTATCATTTCCCGCTATATACCGACAGTGCAGAGATGCAGAAAGTATGGGATCTGCGCAAGGCCGGACTTGGAGTGCTTCTGAATATTCCCGGTGATAAAAGAAGCGTGCAGGTAATTGAGGACACCGCAGTGCTGCCGGAATTTTTCCCGGGATATATTGAAGAAGCTCAGGTGATACTCAGGAAATACGGACTGAACTGTGCTTTTTATGCCCATATTGCAACTGGGGAAGTACATTTCAGCCCGCTTCTGAACCTTAAAGATCCTGCCGATATTGCGACTTTCCGAAGCCTGGCGCAGGACATTGCTAAACTTGTGAAAAAATATAGGGGCTCGCTGAGCGGAGAACACGGCGACGGACGTCTTCGAGGCGAGTTCATACCGCTTATGTTCGGTGAACATATTTACAGGCTCTTTAAAGATCTTAAGAAATGCTGGGATCCGGAGAATATCTTCAATCCGGGGAAAATAACCGATACGCCTCCCATGAATGAAAACCTGAGATATATTATCGGCGACCAGCCGGAACCTCTTGATACGACTTTCAGTTTCCCTGAAAAGGGGACTCTCCTGTATGCAGTCGAGAAGTGCAGCGGATCGGGCGATTGCAGGAAGAGCTCCCTTATCGGCGGGACCATGTGCCCTACGTTCATGGCAACCAGGGATGAAGACAAATCAACAAGGGGAAGGGCTAACATTCTCCGGGAGTTCCTTACCCGGTCGGAGAAAAAATATCCCTTCGATCATGAGGAGATTTACAGGGTGATGGATCTCTGTATTTCATGTAAAGCATGCAAATCGGAATGCCCTTCCAATGTGGACATGGCAAAATTAAAGGCCGAGTTTCTCCAGCATTATTATGAAATTCACGAAGTTCCGTTCCGGTCATGGCTTGTGGGCTGGCTCCCGCGCATCAACAGGCTGGGTATTCTGGTAAGACCTATAACTAATTTTATTACAGGAACATCAGTATTCAGGAAAATAATCGGATTTGATGAAAAGCGTGCCATCCCCGCGCTCTCAAAAACGACCCTCAGATCATGGAAAAGAAAACATGATAATCCTTCTGAAGGAAAAAAAGTTTACCTGTTTGCTGATGAGTTTACAAATTTCAACGATAGCGATATCGGTATAAAGGTGATACTTCTGCTTGAGAAGCTTGGCTATAAAGTCATCATTCCAAACCATTGTGAGAGCAGCCGGACATTCCTTTCAAAGGGGATGCTTAAACAGGCAAAGAAGGTTGCTGACAGGAATATCGCCATGCTCAAGGATATTGTCACTCACGAGAGTCCGCTTATAGGCATTGAACCTTCCGCGATTCTTGCATTCAGGGATGAATATCCTGAAATTGCCGGCAAAACCATGAAGGGAGAAGCACTGAAAATAGCTGGCAACGCGCTGCTGCTCGAAGAGTTCATCTGCCGGGAATTGGACAGGGGAGTTATCACTGCAGAAATGTTCACTAAGGAACAGAGGCTGATCAAACTGCACGGACATTGTCAGCAGAAAGCGATCGCCTCCACTTCCTTCACAAAAAGGATGCTGTCAATACCGGTAAACTATAAAGTTGAAGAAATACCAAGCGGATGCTGCGGAATGGCCGGAGCATTCGGCTTTGAAAAGGAGCATTATGATCTTAGCATGAAGATCGGGGAAATGGTGCTGTTCCCTGCTGTAAGGGAAGCTTCTCCAGGTACTGTAATTGCGGCCTCCGGAACATCATGCCGTCAGCAGATCAGGGATGGAACGGGCAGGAAAGCTTTCCATCCGGGCGAAATTCTTTTCGACGCATTGTTGAGGGATTCGGGTTCCCGGTAACCAGCAACCAGCAACATGTTAAATATATCTGGATTATTAATATTCCTGTGAAATGAAAATCAGTGAATTATCAAGTGTCGAGCGATCATTCTTCGAAAGATCGGGGAGGAGCGGCTGCTCCACCAAGATACCATACATTATAGTAAAGAACTTCCCGGATCTCGGATTGCTGACATCTCTCCGCTTCATCGAATGGATATCGTCAAATCCTGAGGGCGTCATAAGCCTGCCGACTGGCAAAACTCCTGAATACTTCATCAAATGGACAAACAGGCTCCTGTCAAACTGGAATGACCGGGATACAGGGATCCTCATGGAAAAGAACGGACTTAAGCTCTCACAAAAACCCCCGCTGAAAGGCCTTCATTTTGTCCAGATAGATGAATTCTATCCTATCAATCCGAAACAACATAACAGCTTTTACGATTATGTTATGAATTTCTATATAAAAGGCTTCGGTCTTGATCAGGGGAAGGCATTGCTGATGAACTCTGATGAGATAAGACTTCCGGACGGAAAACACTATTCTGAAGTATTCCCGGATAACCGGATTGATCTTTCTCTCCGGAACAGGGAAGCTTTAAATCCTCTTGAAAAGCTCCAGCAGGCATCGATCTTCAGGATCGATAACTGGTGTACCGGATATGAAAACAGGATCAGGGAATTGGGCGGAATAGGATTCTTTCTGGGAGGCATGGGACCTGACGGGCATATAGCATTCAACACCCGGGGAAGCGATCATAATTCAGCAACCCGGCTGACTGCAACCAATTTTGAAACTCAGGCAGCCTCTGCAGGTGATCTTGGAGGTATTGAAGTTTCCAGGAACAGGCTGGTGATCACCATCGGACTTGGAACAATAACCTCCGATCCCGATGGCGTTTCGATAATCTTTGCTGCAGGAGAGGCAAAAGCTCCGGTTGTCAGGAGTGCACTCGAAAACGAGCCCGATAATCTGTATCCGGCAACAGTCCTCCAGCGCCAGAAGAATGCGAGATTCTATCTCACGGAAGGAGCCGCTGTATTGCTTAATGACAGTGTTGAGAAGTATTACAGGGAGGGAGAATGGAATTTTGAGAAAACCGAGAAGGCAGTCTTTGACCTTTGCCTGAAGATCGATAAATACGCCCATAAGCTTCAGCCCGGCGATCTGAAGAATGACAGGTACTGTTCCCTTATTCCCGAAGTAAGCCTTGATTGTGTAAAAAAAGTCATTGAATCGACGACGAATAAAATAATGCTGGGCGTGAAAAAGGAAAACGACCAGGTCTTCCTTCATACCGGACCACATCATGATGACATAATGCTCGGGATATTTCCCTGTATAATTCCACAGCTCCGGATCCATTCCAACGAATTCCACTTCGCTGTTCTTACGTCAGGATTTACGGCCGTAACAAATATCATGCTTCAGAATCTCCTGCAGGAAACCCTTAATCTCATAAGACAGGGAAAGATACAGATGCTCAGATATCCCGATTTCTTCGCGCAGGGTTATAAATACAAATTTGACAAGGATGTGAGCCATTACCTGGATAAAATTGCTGCCAGGGACGAAGCAGGCAAGCTCAGAGGGGTGTGCCACAGGATTACAAGGGCAATGGTGGAGATATATGATCTGAAATCAGTTGGAGATCTGACCGACACGATACAAAAGAAGATTGATCTGCTGAGATCGGGTTACAGCGGTGAGAAGAATCCTCCTGATATTCAGAAGCTTAAAGGAATGCTCAGGGAGTATGAGGAAGAGCTGGTGTGGGCTCATTACGGTGTCAAGGTCCAGAATATTGAGCATCTGCGGCTTGGCTTCTATACCGGCGATATTTTCACCCCGCAGCCTGACAGGAAACGCGATGTCGAGCCGATTCTTGAAATGCTCCGGAGGATCAATCCCACTATCATAAGCCTTGCGTTTGATCCCGAAGGATCAGGCCCGGATACACATTACAAGGTGTTGCAGGCAATTGCAGAAGCGCTGCGGCAGTGGAAAGAGGAAAAGGATATATCATCATTGAGGATAATTGGTTACAGGAATGTCTGGTACAGGTTCCATCCGTCAGAGGCAAATGTTTTCACACCGGTATCACTGAATTCTATGGCTGTTCTGAACTGGTCGTTCAGAAATTGTTATATCAGCCAGGTCGACGCTTCATTCCCCAGCCCGGAGTTTGACGGGCCTTTCAGCGATCTTTCCCAGCAGGTATGGGTCGATCAGTTCAAGAGAGTTCAGCTGATCCTCGGCAAGGATTTCTTTTACGAGCATGAGAGCCCCAAAATAAGGGCAACTCATGGCATGATCTACCACAAGGAGATGAAGCTCGAGGAATTCCTGATACATGCCCGCGAACTTGAAAAAAGCATCGAAGGGGATTCTGTGAGATAAATAACAGCAACCGGGTAATAATATTCTTTAAGGTATTTCATGAGATTCCTCGTCCCGAGGACTCGGGACGAGGAATCTTTCGCGATATAAAGCAGATCAGTATAGGAAATATCGTTCTGCTTTCTTTCTGAAGGCAGGAATCTGATCCATCCAGAGGCTTTTAATTGAACTTACCGACCATGTCCTTGTAAATTCCCTGCGTATCTTATCTGTCCCGCAAACCTTATCGAACATGTCTAGTCTCGCGGGCTCGCACATGGCAAAAACATCTTTCGACGGCCATAGCCTGTGCGATTCCTGCAGGATATAAAACTGAAGCAACGAAAGAGGAACATCGGGACCAGTGATATGAATCTGGACTCCGTGAACCATCTTCCCCTGCGAGACGCTGTAATATGGTTTGTAGTGAACGGGTCTGAAAATCACCCCTGGCAGATCAAGATCATTAAGGCTCTTCGCAAGTGAATCGGCATCAAACCATTCTGCTGCTACCATCTGGAAAGGAAGTGTGTAGCCGACGCCGATGCTTGCAACATAAAGCTCCCCGAGAATGCCGGTTGCCGGATAATATGCGGGAGTGAATGCATGCGGTATGTGAGGTGATGACGGGATCCAGGGCAGACCGGTCATTTCAAAAACCATATCCCTGTTCCATCCCTTCATCCTGACAACCTCCAGATTGCATTTCACTCCGTTGCTGAGGAGACCTTCTCCATTGAGGAACATGGCAAGTTCTCCGACTGTCATCCCATGGATGTAAGGGATCGGGAACTGACTTACGAATGAAATGAAATCAGGTTCAACGAGAGGGCCTTCCATTCGTCTGCCTCCCAAAGGATTCGGCCTGTCGAGCACAACAAAGGGAATATTGTTTTCGGCGGCGGCTTCCATTGCCAGCCCGAGGGTGCTGATATATGTATATGACCGTGAACCTATATCCTGGATATCGTACACCAGGACATCAATGCCTGAGAGCATTTCTTTTGTCGGCTTCCGGGTGCTGCCATAAAGGCTGTAAACAGGAAGTCCTGTCACCGGGTCTTTTTCCGATCCGATTATTTCCCCGGCAGTATACTCACCCCTCACACCATGCTCAGGTCCGTAGAGAGCGGTCAGTTTTACTCCAGGTGCATTGTATAATATATCTGTGGTTGAATTGAGATTCCTGTCTACGCCGGTTGGATTGGTGATCAATCCCACTCTTTTGCCTTTCAATATTTCAAAATTGTTTCCGGCAAGAACTTCAAGACCCGTTTGAACCGTCTGTGATTTCAGGGCGCATGAACCGGCAAAAACAGACGTAAAGGCAAGTGATAAGATAATTCCTGTGTAATTGTATTTCATGTCAGACAATTAATAAGGTATTCCGATTTTACATAAAAAATGAAACATTTTCCCGGAAGAAACGTAAAAATATATTTATATGCCTCTGTTTGTAATTTCCCGTTTAATTAATACCGGAATTCTGCTCCAATTTATAATTTTGAAAGATGTAATACAACTTTTATCATTTTATGAGGTTCAGAACAGGTTTATTATTTGTACTCCTTATTTCAGGTTGCACGGCAAGGACGGTGTCTGAATCACTGAAAGCAGATATTGACTCGATCTCCCGGAAATTTGTGCCTGATACCAGGGAGGGGATCTGCAACATTAAACTGGAAAGAGTTCCCGGGAACATAATTAAAATATCAGGTGAAACTGATCAGCCAGAACTAAGGAAAGAAATCAGTGAAATCCTCGAAAAGTTGGGACTAAAATACCAGGACAGCATCTCCCTTCTGCCTGACACATCAATGATATTTAAACGATGGGGACTTGTAACTGTATCCGTTATCAACATAAAGAAAAACCCTTCCCATTCGAGTGAACTGATATCCCAGGCGATTATGGGAACTCCTGTTAAAATACTAAAGCAAATGGGAAGCTGGATACTCATTCAGACTCCCGATCACTATATCGGGTGGGTAACGAGAAGCAGTATCTCTGAAATGGATGAAAATGAATTTGGCAGATGGAAACAGTGTGAAAGGGTTATATACACATCAAAATCGGGCGATATCGTTACCGGGAAAAATGTAGTTTCAGACATAGTGGCCGGAGTGATACTGGAGGTTAAAAACAAGACTGCAGGGTGGTTTAATGTCGTATTGCCCGATGGGAGGGAAGGCAGTATCCCCGCCGGCGACGCTGCTGATTTCAACAGATGGGTTTCAGAGATTAAGCCGGTTGCCGCTGATATGATCTCAATGGGCAGGTCATTGCTCGGATCACCCTATATGTGGGGCGGGACTTCGGTAAAAGCACTCGATTGCAGCGGTTTTGTCAAGACACTCTATTTTCTTGGAGGGATAATTCTTGCCCGGGATGCCTCTCAGCAGTTCAGGTATGGAGCACCTCTGAACATTACAGAGACTTTTGAATCACTTATTCCGGGTGACCTTATTTTTTTCGGCAGGCTGAATGAGAAGGGTGAAAAGAGGATCACTCACGTTGGCATGTATATCGGTGATACTGAGGTTATTCACTCCTCCGGGATGGTCAGGATCAACAGCCTCGATCCTTCAAGAGCAAATTACAGCAGCTACCTGAAAGAAACCCTGATGGGATCCAGGAGAGTGATCGGGGCCGGGGATGAACAGGGAACACGGTCCGTGAAAAACCATGGCTGGTACATAGATTAAAATCGAGTGTCAGGAATGATGAATAAACAAAAAATATTATATAACAAAATAATAAGGATTCCTCACTTCGTTCGGAATGACAGGATAGTCATGGGATGGAAGGAAAGAAGCGGCGATTTGCATCAACAATCAAGAGAAAGCACAAGTGTTTATACAAATCGCCGCTTCTTCCCCTGTTTTCTTATACCAATATGTCATTCCGAGTCCCGAGTTCTCGGGACGAGGAATCTTCGTTTTGTTATTAATCATTCCTGATACTCATATTAGTAATTGCAAATAGCAAAATGCAAATAGTAAAATGTAAAACCTGAAATCCGGAATATCCTGAATTTTATTTTCAATGAAAAAACGCGACTTTGTCAAATACAGCACCCTGCTGGCAGGAGCCATGATGACAGGATCTCCTTCAGCAGTTATCAGTGAGTCTATGAAAAAATCTTCCAGGTCAGTTAGGAAAGGTGCAAAGCTTAACCTGAGATTTGTACCTTACACCCTTCAGCTTAAACATGTATTTACCCTTGCAACAAGCTCACGAACCACGACTCCCGTCGTTCTGACAGAAATTGAATATGATGGCGTGCACGGATACGGAGAGGCTTCCATGCCTCCTTACCTGGGTGAGAGCCATGAAAGCGTACAGAAATTCCTTTCACAGGTGAATCTCTCACAGTTCACGGATCCATTCCTCATTGAAGATATAATTGCATATACAGACAGCATCGCCCCCGGTAATTATGCTGCAAAAGCCTCTGTGGATATTGCATTGCATGACCTGACCGGCAAGCTTGTCGGCATGCCCTGGTTCAGGCTCTGGGGCCTCGATCCTCTGAAAACACCGGCAACAAGCTTTACAATCGGTATTGACACACCTGATGTCGTGAGGCAGAAAGTTGCCGAGGCAGAACCTTACAGGGTCCTGAAAGTAAAACTCGGGGCCGGTACAGATAAGGAAATGATAGAAACAATAAGGTCGGTATCGGACAAACCGATCTGCGTGGATGTAAACCAGGGCTGGAAGGACAGGAATTTTGCCCTCGAAATGATAAACTGGCTTAATGAGAAGAAGATCATTTTCGTGGAACAGCCCATGCCAAAAGAAATGACCGATGATATTGCCTGGCTTACCCGAAATTCACCCCTGCCAATAATTGCAGACGAAGCCGTTCAGAACATCGGTGATGTTTTAAAGGTCAGGGATATATACTCAGGCATAAACATAAAGCTGATGAAATGCGGCGGGATGAATGCTGCAGTGAAAATGGCTCATATGGCCAGGGCTCTGGGTATGAAGGTGATGCTGGGGTGCATGACTGAAACTTCGTGCGCGATCTCGGCAGCTGCACAACTTTCTCCCCTTGTAGAGTGGGCCGACCTTGACGGTAACCTTCTTATCAGCAACGATTGCTATGATGGCGTAACAATCACCGACGGTAAAGTGACTCTGAATGTGAAACCGGGGATCGGGATCTCTCCGAAAATAAAAATGTTCACTGACTGATTTTCCCGGCCTATATTGTTATTTTTATACCCTTGTTTTTAGATTTCTGAATGGCTAAGAACGTCTCCAGACTTGTCTCCCTCGATATTTTCAGAGGCCTGACCGTGGCATTTATGATAATTGTAAATACCCCTGGAAGCTGGAATTATGTTTATCCGCCACTCCGTCATTCGGAATGGCACGGCTGTACGCCTACTGACCTTGTCTTTCCGTTCTTTCTTTTTATAGTTGGGGTATCAACATGGTATTCCCTGAAAAAATACGGGCATGAGATAAACAAAGGATCAGTATGGAGGATAGTGAGGCGCATGATCACAATTTTTGCGCTCGGACTATTCCTTGCAATATTCCCTTATTTCAACAGGGATTATTCGGCGCTGAGAATTATGGGAGTGCTCCAGAGAATTGCCCTGGCTTATGGTTTGGGAGCCCTGTTGTGCCTGACAGTGAGACGCGATTACCTCTGGATAGTCATGGCCGGTATCCTTTTATTTTACTGGGCTCTGCTCGCAATATTCGGAGGTTCGGATCCTTACAGCCTTGACGGAAATTTTGCATCGAAAGTTGATGCAGCTATCCTCGGTATAAATCATCTTTACAGGGGATTCGGAAAACCATTCGATCCGGAAGGCCTGTTAAGCACTCTCCCGGCGGTCTGTACAGTGATCACAGGATTCTATACCGGAGAACTAATTGGAAAAGGCTCTGCAGACGGTAAGACAGTACTGAAACTGGCTCTGCTCGGAGCTGCTGCAACAGGACTCGGTCTTCTGTGGAGCCTGATATTCCCGATCAACAAACCTTTGTGGACAAGCTCCTATGTACTTTATACCGGAGGACTTGCAATGATCGTACTGGCAATTATTTTCCTGATAGCAGATGTTCTGAAGTTCCAGTGGTGGGGTAAGTTCTTCCTGATCTTCGGTACAAATGCTCTTTTCGCTTATTTCCTTGCCGGGATATGGACAAGACTGATGCTGTTCATAAAAATACCTGCCGGAAATGAAAAAATCACTTTATACAACTGGATTTATGAGCATATTTGTGTTCCGGTCGCAGGCAATTTGGTTGGCAGCCTGGTGTTTGCACTCCTTAATCTGCTGCTGATCTGGCTTTTTGCACTGATCTTGTACAGGAAAAAAATATTAATAAAACTATAGGAGAGATAAGGTAAAAGATAAAAATAATCTCTGTGGGACTCCGTGTTCTCCGTGCTTTGCCATACGAAGTTTTAACGTAGTATGGTCTCCGTGGTGAATATAGCACGATAAAATCCAACAACAAACGCATGGAAGAAATACAAATAATATCAGAAAGTTACAGAAAGTGTTACGGGCATCAGGAAACTAAGATAGTTCAGCTTCCACCGTCAGGATCCGACAGGAGGTATTTCAGGGTCTTCAGGGGAAATGATACCGTTATAGGTGCCTATAATGAGAACAGGGAAGAGAATGATGCATTTGTCGGCTTTACGGGGCATTTCCTGAAAAAAAGCCTGCCTGTTCCGGAAGTATTTCACTATTTGCCTGATAAGAATTTATATTTTCTCCGTGATCTTGGCGATATTAACCTTTATACCTGGCTTCACAACCGCCCCGACATCTCTCATTTCAATAACGAGACCAAAGAGCTTTACAGAAAAATTCTTGATAACCTTATCCTTTTTCAGACAGAAGGCATAAAAGGCCTTAATCTTGATCTCTGCTATCCGCATAGAAGCTTCGACAGGCAGTCCATGATGTGGGATATGAACTATTTTAAGTATATGCTTCTCAAGCTGCTTGCTGTGCCGTTCAACGAAAGGAACCTTGAACATGATTTCAATACTCTTGCCGATTACCTGCTTGAAACGGGACAGGATTATTTCCTGTACAGGGATTTCCAAACAGCAAATGTGATGGTTATCGGAGAAGATCC
>Ga0172362_10002013_pt1 | contig 17625 bp, 23 predicted proteins | sample LakKivs1_kivu2a2_FD_114534 | JGI IMG/M metagenome (GOLD analysis project Ga0172362, IMG submission 114534) | Sediment microbial communities from Lake Kivu, Rwanda - Sediment s1_kivu2a2 | ecosystem: Environmental > Aquatic > Freshwater > Lake > Sediment | place: Rwanda: Western Province, Lake...
AGTTCAAGAGGAAGACAAAGAACACGAAGAATATGGCGCCAAAGTTAGAAAACGTCTGGATAAGCTAACTGCAAAAATGCGGGAAGCAGAAAGACGGGAGCAGGCGGCTCTCCAATATGCTACCTCTGTCCAACAACAGCTTTTTGCAACGCAGCAACGAGCTCATCAGCTAGACAAAGGCTACCTCTCTGAAACAGAAGGCCGGATTAGCTCTCAGCTGGCTATTGTGGAGGCAAATCTTCAAGATGCGGTCGAAAGAAACGATGGAAAGGCGGCCGTAGAGGCCCAGAAGCTACTTTCCCAGCTGATTCTTCAGCAGGAGCGTATTAAGGCTGCCAAGACAAGTAGGGCTTATGAAGCGCCCCCACAGGCGCAGGCCGTTGTTCAACAGGCTCCTCGGCGCCCGGACAAAAAGGCAGAGGCTTGGGCAGAAAGGCATGAATGGTTTGGATCGGATCGAGTCATGACCAACGCGGCCTATGCGATCCATTCGGAACTCGAAGAAGAGGGGTTTGACTTGTCTTCTGACGAGTACTATGATGAGCTTGACGAGAGAATGCGTAAAGCGTTCCCGCATAAATTTCGTACCCCACAGGCCGACACGGGCGCCGTCCAGCCAGTCGCACCTGCAACCCGAGGAATCTCGGTCTCATCTGGGCGCAGACAGGTCAAATTGACCCCAAGCGAGGTCGCTATGGCCCGCAGGATTGGTGTTCCCCTTGAAGAATACGCTAAGCACGTTAGGAGATAGTTATGACACAGACGATTAATCGCACGCCTCGTTCGGCCGACACTCGTGTTGCTGGAGAGAGGAAGCGCGGCTGGACTCCTCCATCGCGTTTGGACGCTCCTGAGGCACCCCTCGGGTATCGGCTTAAATGGATCCGCGCAGGAATGGGTGGTCAAGAAGACCGCGCCAACATTGCAGGGAAGATTCGCGAAGGCTACGAGCTAGTCCGGGCAGAGGATTTCCCCGATTTCGTGGTTCCATCAGTAGATGACGGTCGGCACGCTGGAGTAATCGGCGTTGGTGACCTGCTACTAGCCAAAATCCCAGAGGAGTACGCTCGAGAGCGGAATGCCCACTATCAAGGGATCACCCAAGATCAGTTAAGAGCCGTTGACAACGACATGCTGAAGGCCAATGCCCATGACACCATGGTCATTCAAGCCCCAGAACGTCGGTCAAGGACTACTTTTGGTGGCCCTAGGCCCGGTACAACCGACGCTTAGGCCTTAAAAACTTTTTGAGGAAAGACAAATGGCAAACGTTAACAAGCCTTTTGGTCTTCGCCCGATGGGCAATCTCTCCGCTACTGGCGCACAGAAACAGTACGGGTATGAGATTGCTGATAATCAGGCTGGGGCCATTTTCCAAGGTGACCTAGTCACCGTGGTAAACGGGTACATTGTTAAGTATGTTGCTGGCACGCACGGAAGTGCTGTTGGCGTACTTAATGGTGTTTTTTATGTTGATCCTTCCACTGGTAAGCCCACCTGGAAGAACTTCTACCCTGGAAGTGTCAATGTAGTGGACGGCAATAAAATTCTTGCCGACGTGATTGATGACCCCAGTCAGTTGTTCACCATCCAGGCTACCTATCAGGTCACGCAGGCTCAGATTGGTAAGAACGCCTCTCCCTCTACGGGAACTACAGGCAGCACTACCAACGGTCAGTCCGCAATGACCTTGAACTCGGATACCATCGCAAATACCGGCACCCTAGCCCTGAAGATTGTTGGGTACTTTAATGTCCCCGGCAACATCACCAGCGGCGAGGACTATGTGCAGGTGGTGGTTAAGATTAACACCCATCAGTACGGCAGTGCTGGGGTAGAAGGATTGGGGTCCTAATCATGGCTATTTCACGCGCACAACTAGTAAAAGAACTCGAGCCGGGTCTTAACGCCCTGTTCGGCATGGAGTATGAAAACTACGAAAACGAGCACACTGAGATCTATGACATTGAAAAGTCTGATCGTGCGTTCGAGGAAGAAGTTATGCTGTCCGGTTTTGGTGAGGCTCCGGTCAAAACCGAAGGCGCTGGCGTTCAGTACGATGACGCACAGGAAGTGTTCACCGCTCGCTATACCCACGAGACGATTGCTTTGGCTTTCGCTCTGACGGAAGAGGCGATCGAGGACAACCTGTACGACAAGCTTTCTGTTCGCTACACCAAGGCTCTGGCCCGGTCGATGTCTCAGACTAAGCAGATCAAAGCTGCTTCGATTCTAAATAACGGCTTTACCACAGCTCTTGGGGGCGATGGCGTGCCTTTGTTCTCGGACGCTCACCCAACCATTGGCGGTCCCAATCTGCGAAACGAGCTTGCCGTTGCTGCAGACTTGAATGAGACCTCCATTGAGCAGTCGCTGATTGATATCTCCAAGTTCACCGATGAGCGTGGCTTGAAGATCGCTATCAACGGCGTTCGTTTGATCATCCCGAAAGAGCTTTGCTTCGTGGCTGAGCGCGTTATGAAGTCGACTCTGCGTCCTGGTACTGCAGATAACGACCTTAACGCGGTCAAGAACATGGGTATGATCCCCCAGGGCTACGTTGTTAACCACTTCCTGACCGACCCAGAGGCGTTCTTCATCAAGACTGACGCTCCTAACGGCATGAAGATGTTCAACCGTGTTGCGATCAAGACTGCTTTTGAAGGTGACTTCGACACAGGCAACGTGCGATACAAGGCTCGTGAGCGTTACAGCTTCGGGTTCTCTGATCCTCGTGGCATGTTCGGTTCGCCGGGAGTCTAAAGAAGGGGGCCTCGGCCCCCTTTTATCTAGGTGTTTACTTGCGCCGACCGGCCTAGCGGACTTAGTAGAGACGGTGCAAGGATGTGCTACTACACGAAAGGATTGTCATGGCACGTACTACTTTTCAGGGGCCAGTGCGGTCCCTTGGCGGCATTTATCAACAAGGTGCGGATTCAGTTGTAGCAATTACTTCCAGCACTACACTTACTCCACAAAGTCACGGCGGGCGGATTATTTCCGTTGGCGGCACGTTGGCGTCAAATCTTACTTTGACACTGCCAACAATTAATACCACAGCCAACGCTGCCACTGCTGGCCCTGGGCCAGATCCTAATACGCTGAACAATCAAGGCGTGGTCTACACCATATGGATTCCTACCACAATTGCAACCTCATCGTTGAAGATTGGAACTGATGGAACAGACAAATATGTTGGTTCTGTGCTTTCAATAGATACCGACTCAACAGATGCTGCTCGTGGTTTTGTTTCAGGTGCTTCAAATGACTTTATCAACTTTAACGGAACCACAACTGGCGGTATTGCTGGGACATGGGTGCAAATTTTTGCCATAGCCGCATTAAAGTACATGGTCACCGGCGTAGCACTTGGTTCTGGTACTGTTGCAACTCCGTTTGCTAACTCCTAATAGGGGGCTGACATGGGCTTCTCAAGTGACGTAAAAGCAGTCACTAAGACTGCCGATGCCTCCGCCGTTGTTGGGAGAACTCGTCTTCAAGGTTTGTATTTCACAAACTCTGAAACGGCTTCTTCGTTCACGCTTAAAGATGGCACAACGTCATCTGACACTGGTCGGTTGACCATCCACACCCCAGCTGCGGCCGGTGGTAAAAATGTCGTTATGCCAAATGACGGCATTCTGTTTCAAAACGGCATTTTTATTGATGTAGCGGACGCCAATGTGACCAGTGTGACGCTGCTATTTTGCGGTGGTGCGGAGGCTTAAATGGCCAAGAACATGGGCATTAAAACCTCTGTGAAGTCGGGCAACTTTCGCCCGACCAAGCAGGGGGCTGGCATGACCAAGAAGGGTGTGGCGGCGTATCGTCGCGCTAATCCTGGCAGCAAGCTTTCTACTGCAGTCACAGAGGACAAGCCCACAGGAAAACGGGCAGCTCGACGTAAGTCCTTCTGCGCGCGTTCTGCTGGGCAAATGAAGAAGTTTCCAGAGGCGGCTAAGGACCCTAATAGTCGAATTCGACAGGCAAGAAAAAGGTGGAAGTGCTAAATGGAACTGATTAACTTTTTCTGGAACGGAATTCTTACTTTGGCGGCGGCATTTTTTGCGCTGGTTAGCTACATGGCACAAGAAAAATTCAAAAAGCTAGAACAGCTTGAACAAAGGCTTAACGATACTCGTGTGGAGGTAGCTCGTGATCACGTTACTAAAGAAGAAGTTCAGCGGATTACTGAACACATTGACGCAAGGTTTAACCGCCTTGAAGAAAAAATTGACCGACTTATTTCAAAAGGGTAAGTAAAATGGCTGTCAAACCGGGTCTTTATGCAAACATTCATGCCAAGCGCAAGCGTATCGCTGCCGGTTCGGGCGAGAAGATGCGTAAGGTGGGTAGCAAGGGTGCGCCTACTAAGCAGGCGTTTATCAAGTCGGCCAAAACGGCCAAAAGGAGATAGAAATGCCAATCAGGAAACTTAAGAAAGCGATAAAAAAGCTGGGCAGCTCAATTAAGAAAGCAATTAAGAAACCCACCGGCGCTGTAGTAGGCGGAGCTCTTTTAGGGCACAAACTTGCAGGCCCTGCGGGGGGCCTTGGTGGCGGACTTCTTGGGAGAAAACTGCTCAAGCGGTTTAAACGCCGCAGACCCCCGGTGGTGGAAGCCGAAGAAAAGACAGAAGAAAAGACAGAAGAAGTAGGTAGTCGTGCTCCTAAAAGTTATGATCCAGTAGATATTAAGGTAGGTGGAATCGGCGGTTTGGGTTCTTTTAGAAAAGGCGGTTTAGTAAAAGATAGAATGGGACGCGCCATGAAAAAACCTGGGGCTGACGCCATGGGACGTGCCATGAAAAAACCCATGAAAATGATGGGTGGTGCCATGAAAAAGCCAAAAAAGATGATGGGTGGCGGCATGACTCGGGGGTACAAACGCGGCGGAATGGCTAAGAAAGGGTGCTGAAATGGCAGCTAGAGGCATGGGTGCCGCCACCAGAGGCGGTGGATGTGTGGAGAAGACCGGTGGAAAGCACGGTATGGAAAAGCGTACCAGCCAAACCACTGGTCCAATTATGATGGCTAAAGGCGGCTATGTCTCCCCCCGCAAGAAAATGGCTATGGGCGCGAAATGCGCACATAAATCTCAGGGATGACCACCTCAAACACCTACGACTTCGATCTTCAGATCGAAGAGCTCGTCGAGGAGGCATACGAGCGGTGTGGCATGCGCGTGACTACGGGCTACCAGCTTTCGTCTGCTCGCAGGTCACTGAACCTTATGTTCCTCGACTGGGCTAACCGTGGGTTGAATTTGTGGACCATCGAGCAAGCCTCAACGCCTGTGATACCCGGGCAGAACTACATCGATCTCAGCCCCGAGGTGGTCAACGTGCTGGAGTCGGTCATTCGTGACCCCTTCACCTCGAGCCCTCCGACGGACATCGCGATCGACAGGATCAGCCGCGCTGAGTGGCTTAACGTCCCCAACAAGAACGAGCCGTTGGCTCGCCCAGCGCAGTTCTATGTAGAGCGGACGAACGTCCCCAGGGTCTATTTCTACCCGTCCCCGGACAGGGCCTACCCGTTTGTGCACTACCGCATCCGTAGGATTCAGGATGCCGGGGGGTACACCGATACACCAGACGTCAACTTCCGGTTTTTACCTTGCTTGGTAGCAGGCTTGGCATACCATCTGTCCCTAAAGTTCGCTCCTGAGCGATCGGCGGCTCTGAAGGCCCTCTACGACGAGGACTTTGCCCGTGCTGCAGCAGAGGATCGGGACACGGCAAGCGTTTATTTCGTGCCCCAGCTGGAGTATTAAATGGGCTCTTGGGCAACCGGGAAATATGCCCTAGGAATTTGCGATTACTGCGGTCAGCAGTTCGCGTTTAATTCCTTGCGCAAGAATTGGCGGGGCTTTAAGGTCTGTGAGGCAGACTACGAGCCAAAAGAACCCCAGCTAGACCCTTTGAAGTACAATGGCGATGCCATAGCGCTGTTTCAGCCCAGGCCCGATAGAAAGTCGGTCATGACAGTCTATGTCGGGATCGTCGGGGATACTGCCTTTACCACGTTGGTGGGCATGATCCCGGCTCCTGTGAATAAACCAATCGTAGGGGTTGGTCAGGTAGGAAAGGTTACGGTGGTCACGTCATGACGTACAACGAGCTTGTAGAAGACATTCGGCGCTACATGGAGACGGACGCAAACGTCCTATCTGCCCCTGTCATCAACACATTTATCTTGATGACGGAGAACAAGATCCTGCGGGACATCGACCTTGAGGTTTTCCGGCAGAGCTCCGTAGGCAATATGACGGCCAACACCCCGTACCTTCGCATGCCTCAGGGTTTTCCCGAGGGGGGCGACATCCTTACGCACCGTTACATGCTTGTGCGCGCGGACAACAAGCAGAAATATCTGGAATTCAGGGACGTGAGCTTTCTGAAGGAATATTGGGAAAGTTTGACTGAGAGCGACTTTCCCAAGTACTACGCGGTGTGGAACCAAGACACGTTCTTCATCGCGCCCACCCCTGATCAGGGGTATGAAGTAGAACTCGGGTACATTCGCAAACCCGCTGGGCTGAGTCCCGCTAATCAGACGACTTGGTTGAGCATAAACGCTCCCGAGGCGCTGCTCTATGGCTGTCTCGTTCAGGCCTACAGCTTTACCAAAGGCCCCATCGACATGCTTGGGTATTTCTCAACCTCGTACAAAGAGGCGCTTTCTGGCCTCGGTATTGAGCAACAAGGTCGCCGCAGACGTGATGAGTTCAGAGATGGCCTCATACGCACTGAGCTACTTGCATCCAACCCAATCAGTCCTAGTGAGGCCAAATGAGAGAGAGCGTTCCCGATTTATCCGGAAGAACCGTGGCAATCGTCGCCATGGGAAAAAGTCACCTAGAGTTCACCTTAGCCAAAACCCACTCCCAGCCCATTGACGAAGTATGGGCAATCAACGCCATGGGCGGGGTCATCTTCCACGATCGCATGTTTATGCTAGACCCGGCCAGCCGGTTCCTGGACGGCGAGGAAGCGGGCTCGCAGACCTGTCTCATGCGCGAGGTTTTAAGGCGCCATAAGGGGCCTATTTACACCTGCGAGCTTGACAATCGCTGCCCGGGCCTTGTGGAGTACCCTTTGGACGAGGTTGTCAACGCTGTGGGGACTTGGTACATCAACAACACCGTGGCCTTTGCGATTGCATATGCGATCGCAGCAAAGGTCAAGACGATCATGGTCTACGGGGTAGATTTTTCCTACAAGGGCAACGTGCACTTTGCTGAGGCTGGTCGGGCGTGCTGTGAGTTTCTGTTGGCCAAGGCCATCGAACGGGGAATCCGGGTTGGAATCGCGAATTCTTCAGGCCTAATGGATACCAACGTGCCGTACAACAAGAAGCTTTACGGATATCACAGGTTGGCGGATCAGCCCGTGTTCGCAATGGAGGACGGGGTGTTTAAGAGGTACCAATATTCGGAAGTTCGCGATACTATAGAGTCTCAGGTTGAGGCTTTGTCCTCGCCCCCAGAAGCAGTGAGGCCTTGAGATGCTAGAGCTAAAAGTAGGGTCGTTATTGTCTCCGATGGTCAAAACCAGTGATTTTGGTGGTTTGGCCATGGATGATTTGGCCGAGCTTTGTGCGATGCGAATCATTACTGTCGCTGACTCTGCGCCGCCCGCTATTCGTGAGCAGGCAAGGCTTTTCCAAGATCAGCTCCGCAAGGTGCTGCTCGAATATCTTGTTCGTGCAAAACAGTCCGAAAGGGCTACTTGCATCCAAATTTGTTTACAAGGTGGCCACACCGAGGCTGCCACTCTTTTAAGGAGAACTTAAATGGCTTTTACCGGTAACTTTATGTGCACGTCGTTCAAGTCCGAGATCCTTCGGGCCGTGCACAACTTTGCAACGGGGGGTAACGCCTTCAAGCTGGCTATGTATACCAACAGTGCCTCGTTCACTGCTGCTACGACCGCGTACACCACGACCAACGAAGTGGGTGCGTCTGGTTCGTATGCCGCTGGTGGCGGTACGCTGACTAAGCTTGGTGTCACCACTTCTGGTACTACCGCGCTGACGGACTTCAGTGACCTGTCGTTTACGACTGCTACGATCACTGCTCGTGGCGCGTTGATTTATAACGACACGGCTGCTGGCGACCCCACGGTCGCGGTGCTTGATTTTGGTAGTGACAAGACCTCCACTGCGGGGACTTTCACGATCATCTTCCCGGCGCCGACTGCTACGGGTGCGATTATCCGTATCGCCTAAGGAGTAAGAAATGCCCCTCGTGCTAGCTGACCGGGTCAAAGAGACCACGACCACCACTGGCACGGGGACCTATACCCTTGCGGGTGCGGCGACAGGCTTTCAATCTTTTTCTGTTATCGGCAACGGCAATACTACGTATTACGCTGCGACAGATAACCTTTCGTGGGAGGTAGGTGTTGGGACATACACGTCCTCAGGCACCACGCTTGCGAGAACAACCATCCTTGCTTCTAGTAACAGCAATAACGCGGTTAACTGGGGGGCAGGGAGCAAAGACATTTTTGTCACTTACCCTGCAGGAAGATCCGCCTTCACAGAAAATGGAGCGTTGGCATCAAACATGGCAGTATTTCTCGCTACGCCCAGTTCCGCGAATCTTGCTGCGGTCGTTTCGGATGAAACAGGTACAGGGGCCCTTGTCTTTGCCAACACACCCACGCTTGTTACGCCAGTTCTTGGTACTCCGACTTCTGGGCAGCTTAGCGACTGCACAGTAGATGGTACGGATAGTGTGGGCTTCAGAAACATCCCCGTCAATTCTCAGTCTGCTGCATACACCTTGGTTTTGGCCGATGCTGGCAAGACAATTCTGCACCCAATTTCGGACAATAACACTCGAACATTCACTATCCCTGCAAACTCTAGTGTTGTTTACCCTGTGGGTACTGCTGTTACTTTTGTAAACTTAGTCAATACTGTTACGATCAGCATCACTACGGACACAATGTATTTAGCGGGCTCAGGAACGACAGGAAACAGGACTTTAGCGGCTTATGGTATCGCCACTGCAGTTAAAGTTGCTTCTACCACTTGGATAATTTCAGGCAATGGCTTGACCTAAGGGGACAAGATGGCTGGAGTCCAACAAGGGTTAATTGGTTCTTACACTACCGGTCCAGCCACCCTCCCTGAAGGAACTATCCTTTTATTTGATAGAACGTCCACTGGACAGGCAATACCGTCGGGCTTCTCGTTATACACTGAAGAGAACGGTGAGTCGGTAACAGGCTTTTTGATTAAGGGCGGTTCAGTTGTTTCTCGAAATGCGGGTACTTCGGCCCCTGTGGTCGGCGTTGGTGGCCCTCTTACTAGCGGGTCGGGAGGAGCTCATGGTTTTGGTGTTGGAAACTTCCCTTCTAACGGGCAGGGGGCTCCGGTATCCAGCCCGACTAGTACAAGAACTCACTACGACAACACGATGCCAAACCACACACATACAGTGTCCTTCCCTGGAGGTACTACTTATCCAAATTCAGCCACCATACAGGGAACAAGCGTTCCGCTTATACGGGCGTCTTCCGCGAGCGACACAATTCCGCAGAATGCGATCGTGTTCGGCGGTTCTGGAGCAACAGGCTTTACCGGGTTCTCAAGCAAGACATGGTCCGTTAGCGGTGTCTACTCTATCGCAAGCTCAATTAATGTAGACAACCCGGCCCCCACGAACGTTGCTCCGTTGCTTACTATCACCACAAACTCTGTTGGCGCTCACACTCACAATAGAACCGTTCCTAACCAGACCCCAAGTACGACCCCCGGACCTTGGACTGACGCAAACTCTCCAGGAGGGGCGCACACTCACGTCGGAAGTACTTTTGGTCTTGTAGGCGTATGGAAGCAGTTCCGGAATTTGCTGCCCTTCGTTTCTACTGGGTCAAGTGAAGTGCAATCAGGGATGATTGTGATGTACAACGGCATATCCGTTCCCTCTGGGTGGAAGCTGTGCGACGGCACAAATGGAACGCCGAACATGGTAGGTTTCTTCTTAGGATTTAACACCGGATCTGCTGGTGGGGCATTGGTGGGAAGAGACCTTATTGGATCTACCGGTCCTACGTTTACGTCTCCTGTCCCGCCGCCTTCTGCCTATGGAACGACCCCTGTTCTAGTAACAATAAGTACTGCTTCTTGGGTCCACCAACATAATAATGCTAGAAACGTTCAAAAGCAAATAAACGCTTACACGGCATACCATACAAGTGGCCCTGCTCCACACTTCCACCCATCGCCTGCCATCACATTCACAATGCCCAACGTATATACGCCGCGCAACTTGACTTTGATATTTATCCAAAAAGAATGAACCAACAATTAAAAGACAATAATTATCTTTACATCCCTGGGTTCATCTCCAAGGGCAAAGCTGCTCGTCTCGCGAAAAGCTTTGAAGAGTATGCGTCGAAGAACAACCTACCTGGAGATGAGCAAGCTCCTCGGTCCAGCAGCTGCTACAACTATGTCGAGTTCACCGAGCTCTTGTGCAACAAGCTGCCTCGCGTTGCTTCGTTTCTCGGAGAGGATGTCTTCCCCACATACACCTACGGTCGGGTGTATCGCAAGGGCGACGACCTCAAGGTACACAAGGACCGTGATGCGTGTGAGATCAGCCTAACCGTCAATTTATACCAAGAACACTTTTGGCCTATTTACATTCGCAGACCGGATGGAACAGAGGCTAGGGTGCTTCTGCATCCTGGCGATGCGATGATGTACCTGGGGTGTGAGGCAGACCATTGGAGAGACGAGCTTCAAGACGACAAGCACATCCAGGTTTTCTTACACTATGTCAGGAGCCGTGGGCCGAGGGCCGAGTGTCTATTTGACTCTCGCGCGGGATCTAACAAGCCAACACTGCATCACGCAGAAACCAAGTACCCAGCTAATCTAACGGAATACATCATGTGCATCGAGGACTTGGTTCCTGGTGACTTGATTGATGAGCTGTTGGCCGAGTACAAGGATGCCGACGAATGGATAGCCTCTAAAGTTGGAGGCGGAGGCGGAGTCGTTGACGCCTCGATTCGTGGAGCGGCAGTCATAAACGTCTCCATGGGTGGAAGTTGTGCGCTAAATGTGTCTAATCAGGAGACGTTGTCTAAAAACTACGAGCGGCGCAGAGCGATCGACGCGCGTCTTTTTGAATGTGTGTCTTCCGCGATACAACAGTACTCGGCGAAACATCCTGACTGCCAGATCGTCAAAGACAGCGGCTACGAGCTGCTACGCTATAGAGAGGGTATGGGCTACACACAGCATGTGGACAACTTCTTGGAGTTCCCTCGGGCCGTGTCTTGCTCTATCGCGTTAAACGATGACTACGAAGGCGGCGAGTTCACCTTTTTTGATCAAAAGATTTCTTACAAGCAAAAGAAAGGCAGTGCGCTGCTTTTCCCAAGTTCGTTTCAGTACCCGCACCAAGTCAATAAGGTGAAAAAGGGAACCCGTTACTCCTTGATCACATGGTTTAGTTAAATGCTAGCTGAACTTGCTACTTTATAATAACTTGATTTATGCAGGTAGGATAGATGGGCCATTTAAATGTTTTCCGACGCCTCGTTCTCGCAGTTACCGTTTTCTGCAACCCCTTCCGTCAATGTTGAGGCAGGGGTTGCAGGGGTATCTGCGTTCGCGCAAGTCGGTTCTGTTGCAGTATCCGGCTCAAGTGTCCATCAAGTAACTGGGGTTTCCGGAACCGCACAAGTAGGGCTGGTTGTTGCTAACGGTTCCGCAGCAGCAGTCGTCACTGGTGTTCAGGGTATTGGGCAAGTTGGGTCAGCAGAGGTTGTTACTGCGGTTAATGTAGACGTGGATGTCACCGGGGTCCAAGGTGACAATGAGGTCGGTCTTGTCAACGTTGCTGGATCGTCCCTAACAGATGTCACAGGCGTCTTTGGCCTTGGTCAAGTTGGCGACGCTCAAGCCAGTGCCGTCACTAACACAGACGCGGATGCAACAGGTGTCGAGGCGTCTGGGCAGGTTGGAAACGTAAATATTTTTGGCTCTGCCCTAGTCTCTGCGACCGGCGTTGAAGCGTTCGGGGAAATAGGGGATGTAGAAGCTACTGCAGCCACTAATGTAACCGTAGATGTAACAGGGGTTCAAGGTTCTGGGCAAATCGACAGCGTCGAAGTGACCGGTACCGCTAATATTTTCCCAGAAGGCGTCACAGGCGCTGCTGAAGAGGGCGCTGTCGATACGGGAGGCGATGCCTCTGTCCAGCTTGTTTCCGAGGTTGGAATTGGGGAAGTCGGCGACGTTCAAGTTACTGGCACAGCAATTGCGCTAGCTGACGGGGTTGAGGCTCTTGGCGAAGTTGGCCAAGTACAGGCTACGACTTCTGTAGATGCGCTGGTTGATGGGGTTGAGGCCTTTGGTCAGGTAGGCGACGTTGCGGTTGTTGCCTCCGCCGTAGCCTTGGTTGACGGAGTTGAAGCTACAGGGGAATCTGGCGCAGTTGCGGTTGTCGGAACGGCCAACGTTTTTCCAGAGGGCGTCACGGGTGCCGCTGAAGAAGGGGCTGTTGACACTGGCGGGGATGCCTCTGTCCAGCTAGTTTCCGAGGTCGGTACAGGAGAGGTAGGAGAGGTTGAAGTAACCGGCACCAGTGTAACCATTGTCGATGGCGTCGAGGCTGTTGGAGAGGTTGGGGACGCTCAGGTTTCAGCTTCTGTTGACGCGCTAGTCGATAGCGTCGAAGCCATTGGAGAGGTTGGCGACGTTGCTGTCGCAGCTGCAGCCATTGCTCTCGTAGAAGGTGTCGAAGCCTTAGGTCAGGTTGGCGACACGGAGGTCATCGGTTCTTCTGTCGTGGATCTTGTCGGGGTCGAAGCAGTTGGCGTCATTGGAGACACTGCAATTTCGTCCTCCGTAGAAGTTCAAGTTGAGGGGGTCGAAGCGCTGGGTGAGGTTGACGCTGTCCAGGTCTTGGTTTCTGCGGTCACCTTGGCTGACGGTGTTGAGGCTATCGGAGAGGTTGAAGAGGTACAGGGAGCCGCTGGCTCTGCCGTGCTGGTTGACGGGGTAGAAGCTCTTGGCGGAGTAAACGACGTTGTTGTTACGGGCACCGCTAACGTTTTCCCTGAAGGCGTAACAGGGGCCGCTGAAGAAGGGGTAGTTAACACTGGTGGGGACTCCGGAGTCCAACTAAGCTCCGTTGAAGCGGAGGGACAGTCAGGGAGCGTATTTGTAACAGGGGATTCCGTCGTCCTTGTTGAAGGGGTGGAAGCCCAGGGAGTAATTGGAGATGTGCAGGTCACGGGAACGGCTTTGTTCTCTGTGGATGGGGTAGAAGGTAATGCACAAGTTGGTCAAGTCGATACGGCTGCTTCTGCTGTTGCGGCCGCCACTGGTGTGGAAGGTTTTGGGCAGACAGGAACTCTACAGGTCTCAGCTTCGGCTCAAGTATCCGCGCAGGGGGTTGAAGCAGAAGGACAAGTGGGGGATGCTCAGTCTGCAATTTCTATAGATGCAATAGTCACGGGAGTAGAAGCCTTTGGCCAAGTTTCTACTCTTGCGGCTGTTGGCGACGCTAACGTGTTCCCTGACGGGGTAACCGGAGCCGCTGAGGAAGGTGTGGTTGATACTGGCGGAGATGCTGGTGTGCAAGTCGCGTCTGTGGCCGGATTCGGAGAAATTGGGGATGCGGCAATAACCGGTACGGCGGTCGTAGAGGCTTTTGGGGTAGATGGTCAGGCCTTAGTCGGTGACGTTTCCATAGTAGGAACGGCCTTTGTAGACCTTATCGGGGTAGAAGCTCTTGGAGAAATCGGGGCTGCGCAGGGTGCTGCTGGCGCGGGTGTTCTTGTTACAGGTGTAGATGGAACTGGAGAAATAGGTCAAGCCAATTCATCTGTTTCGATTGACGCGTTTGCGCAAGGGGTTGAGGCTCTAGGCCAAGTTTCTGGGGCTCAGATTATTGGCGATGCGCTGGTATACCCGGATGGCGTTACAGGCGCAGCTGAGGAAGGTGTTGTTGACGCGGGGGGCGACGCAGGAGTTCAAGCGGCAAGTTTTGTCGCGGACGGGGAAGTTGGCCTAGTTTTGGTGTCCGGTACAGCACTCACCAACACGACCGGGGTTGAGGGCGATGGACAGGTGGGGAGCATTGATTTCTCTGGAAACGTTGAAACCCAGACAATTGGCGTGGAAGCCTTTGGTTTGGTTGGATCGCTATCTATTACTGTTTCAGCAAGCATTTTCGTCCAAGGAGTTACTGCCACAGGCGAGCTGGGAGCGGTCCTTGTGTCTATTCCTGCGGTCGTTCCTGTAGCTGGCGTTTCTGCCAATGCAGAGATAGGGGACACGCAAGTTACCGCTGGGGCGAACGTTTTACCCAACGGAGTTCTTTCTCAGGGGGTTGTCGGCGCGGTAAGCGTCTCAACTGAGGGCGGCGCAAATGTTGACGGCGTGCAGGCGGTTGCCTCCCCTGGCTCCTTGCAAGCCACAGGCACTTCGTCCACGAACACTCAGGGTGTCTTTGGATCAGGGGCAATAGGCAATACCACGGTCTCTACGGCAGACACTCAGGTTACACTAACGGGTGTTTCGGCAGTTGGCAGGGTGGGGACTATTTCTTCTTGGATACCGATTGTTCCGGATCAGGATCCCCTGTGGGCCCCGGAAGGAACGGAACAGCAACCAGAGTGGTTTCCTTTAGCAGCTTAGGAGCATTAAATGGCAAGTACATATTCACCACTTTTACGAGTTGAGCTTATAGGTGTTGGAGATCAGTCCAATACCTGGGGTTTGACGAACAACACCAACTTAGGCACGGTCCTTGAGCAGGCGATCGCGGGAACTGCGACTATTGATGTCACTTTGGCGAATCAGACGCTTACAGAAGCGGATGGGGCGGCGGATGAAGCCAGATGCATGATCTTGAGAATTGTGGGCACTCCTGGGGTATCCCGAAACGTTGTTGCGCCAAAGCTCAGCAAAGTTTACGTGGTACTTAATGAGTCAGACTCTAATGTAGTCCTCAAGGGTTCGGACACAGCGGGCTTTACGATTTCTACGGGAACTCGATCTATTCTTGTTTATAACGGTACGGATTTTGTTAGCCTCAGCTCAACAATTATCGACATAGTTTCGGGAACGACGGGTACACTAACGACAAATAGGGGTGGCACGGGAACGGTGAACGGCTCTATAACAGGAACCGGGGCGTTGACCTTCACAGCAGGGGGCGCCAATGAGGATGTTAGCCTAATACCTTCTGGGGCAGGATTTTCTAAGGATAACCGAGGCAAGTTGCGGGCTATCCCTCAAACAGGCTCTGCCAAGACTACGGGGTACACCCTAGCGACTGCGGATACGGGACAGTTCGTTCAAATAGGCGTTGGCGGCTCTGTGACTATCCCAGATGGGGTTTTCTCTGCCGGGGACACGGTCGCCGTGGTCAATAACACCTCTAGCGGGGTGACGGTGACCTGCACAATAGACACAGCGTACATTTCTGGCACGGACGTTAACCAACCTACTGTCACACTCGCCCCTAGGGGCATAGCCACCATATTGTTCCTTTCCGGAACCATCTGTTTTATCACAGGAAACGTTTCATGACCGCAATTATGATGGCCTTCTTTACGAAGGCCGGGACAACCTCAGAGATTCTGGTCTCAGGGGTATCCGGGTCCGCTCTTGTTGGGGTTGCGCAATCCGTCATAGTGGGTTCGGTGGTGGTTAATGTGACGGGCGTTGCTGCATCCGCTGCTACGGCAAACGTGTCCACAAACACGCAAAGAAACGTATCGCAAAGTGTGTCCGGCGTCGCTGCATCTGTTCTTGTCCAACCTGTAGAAGTTGAAGCAGAAGGGCCAGCGTTCCCACTACCGGCAGACTCGGTTTTGATTTGGAACAAGACTAACGCCGGTGACACTGTTCCCACTGGTTTTACTGAAATAAATTTTGGCGCCGCAGATTACATGATCCTAGGATCAAACACTGCGAACGCGAACACCTTCACATCCTCTGCAGGATCCGTGACAGGGACTACTGGCACTTCTGGGACGGCAGGGGCACATGGCTCGCCATGGTCTCCGGCGGGGGCAGCTTCCGCTGGCTTTGGAAGCGCGTCAGTAACATATGCGTCTCCTGCTGGAGGTCACTTCCATAACCTTAATGTTTCAGGAACGGTTCCCGTTATTACTCTTCCCAGCGGATTTGGAGTGAAGCTGATAACAAATGCGGCTCAAGTAAATGAGATCCCTCAGAACGCAACGATGTTCAGCGACACAGGGAAGTCAGGGTTTTCTAGAAAAACGTGGGGGGCTTCCGGTTCCTTTGCCGCGTACATCGCTCAAAGAAACTCTTTTTCTACCGTAGGAGCAATAAGTGCCCAAACCTTTACAGCTACTTTATCAGTTGTAGAATCCGGGTCTCACCAACACACAACATCTACCACCAGTGGTCCAGGGGGATTGTTCCCCTCGCAAGCTAAAAACGTTGCGGCGGGAAGTCACCTACACCCTTTAAGTCCGGGAACTAATGTTTCAATGTATGTTTTCCAAACTTTCAAACACTTACTTCCTTTCGTCGCCACTACCCCAAGTGCTGTTAGAAGCGGCATGATTGTTATGTACAAAGGGGCTTCTGTTCCTGCCGGGTGGTCTTTGTGCGACGGCACTAACGGAACTCCAAATATGGTTGGCTTCTTTCTCGGTTACAACAACAACGCCAGTACTACGGACACTGTTGTGGGAACTAGGGAGGTAAACATAACCGGAGTGGCCCCCAGTGTTTCTGGACCCAACACAGGAGACTATTTCGGCAGGTCTTTTCCCGTTACATTAAATAATATCCCTTGGTCTCATGGACACACCGGCCCTAATGCCACAGTTACTAATCAGCAATCCCATTTTCACTCGACCATGAACGCTCCGCATTCTCATGCCGTAACCCAGTCCATAACAATTTCCTCTTCGTTTATTCCACAGTCTTTCCGACTAGCTTTTATTAGAAAGGACTAATAGTGCCTAAGGTAACTTGAATTACCATAGAAGCTTTATTCAATGTTATTGATGTTTCCTACTCAACTATTAATTTTTTAAAAAGGATTTTATATGGTAAACATTCCTAGTGTGACACGAGTCACTATAGAAGCCCTTAGCAACATAATTAGCTTTGACCACGATGGTCAAAGTGGGGCAATGTTTTGGGATAAGTTCTTAGAAAAAACGGTTGTTCCTTTTGACACTAAAAATTTATTTCAAGTTTCGTATGAACCGGACCGTAATATCTTTGCGGTAGAGAGGCGGGGTTTTACTTTTAACGACGCTAATACAGAAGAGATTATTTGGATAAAAAATAACGTAAAAGAAATAGCCCAGGTTATATTTGAGTCCGAAAGCTTTGAACGCGAGATGACTGCGGAAAGTCATAGGGTTAATCTACTAACATTTAGTGATTGGCCTACCTTACGCCACAGAGAAGAAGTTGATTTAGGAATTCCAACGACCCTTTCTGAGCAAGAATTTTTAGATTTACTCAGGTATAGGCAAGCTTTGAGGGATATGGTTGGGATAAATAACGAGGATGGTTCCCCCAAACTCAAGAGCGACATAACTAATTGGCCGACTCCCCCAGAGTGGTTGCCTGATTGGGCTAAATAATGCTA
>Ga0172362_10002014_pt1 | contig 17622 bp, 12 predicted proteins | sample LakKivs1_kivu2a2_FD_114534 | JGI IMG/M metagenome (GOLD analysis project Ga0172362, IMG submission 114534) | Sediment microbial communities from Lake Kivu, Rwanda - Sediment s1_kivu2a2 | ecosystem: Environmental > Aquatic > Freshwater > Lake > Sediment | place: Rwanda: Western Province, Lake...
GTTCTTTATTTTCATTAATTTGAGAAATCAAATCTAATAGATGATTTTGATTGTGATAGTGTCTATGTGATTCATTCCACATAGAAAGAAGTGTGTTATAGTCAAGTTTGATATTCCACTTATCTAGTAATTCTTGCATAATTAATTGAATTTTGTTTATATATTAAAAATCTAAATCTAGATCTATACGAGAGGATTTATTTGTTTTTTCTGTAGGCTTTATTCCTAAAATTTCATCAATCTTGTACTTGTTATTGACGATTTCTTTTCTGACAGTGAGTTCTAATAGAAGCGAGAAATCATCGTCAAGTTCTACGTCTGTGGTTGTGAAAGTGTGTTTTTCTAAAAGTGCTAAGGCAACTGAGATATCACTTTCAAATTTCAAAAACAGTTTTTTTATAAGAATTATTTGCTGACTGATTGTGAGTGTTTCTATATTTTTAATAATATTTGCTGCATTAAAAGTCGTTCTGTAAAGCAAATCTAAATCCTCATTACTTGGAATTTCATCCAAATAATTTTCTTTTAAAACACTAAAAAGATAGTGTACTTTTTGCCAAACCTTTTTTCTTGATTCAGATTTCTCAATATATCTTTTGTAAAGTAAAAAATCCTCTATTCTCCAGATACCAGGTACCTCCTCGAGATTGTGAAATAATATTTGATTTTGTATAAGTGATGATGGTTCTAAAGAGAATATTTTCAAATCAACATTCTTTCTTTGTTTGATTAATTCCGGTATTAGTTCATCTCGAACTAAATTAAAATATTGATCTAATTCCTGTTTATACTTAATAAAAATATTTGCGTATTTTTCGGTAAAGTATTTACGAGTTATACCACCGAGAGACTTTTGTATTGCGTAAACACAAAGTTTAAATTCTTCAATATCTAACTTGGCGTTTAATTCATCGCGTTTTTTTAAGATTCTAATTGCTGAGTGATGTGGACTATTAAGATTTGTAAATTTTAACTCACCTGATTTCAAAAACTCTGCAAAATTTTCAGTCCAAACGAATGTGTCATTTTTGATGTCATATCCAATTTGTGTGCAATTTAAATCAAATGATTCAATAACAAGGAGTATTGAGTCAGTTGTGCCTTTATAAAAGATATGATTGTAGATACCTTGATTCTCTGTGTGTGATATCAAATAAAATTCTTTGTTTTTGATTGATTGGCACAAACCAGTATAGTCTTGATAAAAGTGTTTTTGACTTTGATTATAGAATAGTTTATCACCATCTTTTGTTAGAGTAGATCCGTGGTAGAGAATATCTTCCTGAAGTTTAGAGTGGAAGTTGAAAATATCAATATCATTTATAATTGCCTTATTTTCAGACACATATTCCCAAATAAGGTTTGCTAAACAACCACCGGCTAGATATCCTTCTTTGGGAAATTCTGAATAAGTTGATTTTAGTTGTTCAATCGCTTTTCTTGCTAGCTTTTCTATGTTCATAATTTTTATAGATATTAATCGATTGTAAATATATAAAAAAAGTTCGATAAAAGTTTAATGAAATTTTTCGGAAATAAATCTTCTCTAATTGCTAACTTGCCGAGTTTATCATCCACAGACCAGCTGAAAGTAGACAACGAGATTAAAAAACCAGGTGTTATTGATTTGAATTTGAATCAATTAATTTATAAAAGTGCACCAAAATCCGCGACGGTTAAACTTTTGAACTATACTGAACCATTTACTATCAGAGGAACAAGGTATACACTTTTTTACACTGAGTTTGATACAAAATTGGCTGTAGATGATAAAGTGTACATAGTTTCTGGAAATTATGATACAAATGAAAAATTTCAAAGAGATAAGTTTTCAGAATTTTCTGATGGTTATACAGTTCTACTTGTAGATCAAACTAAAGTAGTTTTAGATATTGAGTATGATGGTCTTCAACCCTGGGTTGAAGAGGATATTGATAACTTTCTTAAAGTATATGTTGCATCAAGCCAAGAAGATTTCGAGTATTTTATTCAGACAACATCGACAAGAGATTTTCCCTACTTAGTCAACCGATTTTCAAATATTGGAACTTATTCAACTAATAATATACTTTACATTAATGGAACTTTTTCTGTATCTGGTAATGAATGGGGTATTTTGGGATTTACTTCTTCAACTGGTGGTTCTTTAACTTATTCAAATTCATTTTTAATTCTATCTGGAACTACTTCTGGTTATCTACAAGATATTACAAATAACATAAATACAGGAATTTTTTCTAAATATTTATCTGCAACTTTAGAGTGTAATAGAAATTTAAAAATAATGAACGATTCATTCACAACGACAAGTGGTGTTAAATTCAAAAAGGGATATGCTTACAAGTGGTGTAAAATTTGTGATGGTTGGCGAGTAAATGTAATGTATCATCAACCATTTATCACTAAATTGAATTTCAGAAATGGTATTTTCAAAAGTGGAAAAATTAACCAAGGACTTATTGGAACACATATCGAGACGATTGATTTTCAATCTGGTTCTGAAAAAGTAGTAAACTTGACCACAATACTAAATACTAACTGGACTGGTGGTTCTATATTGAATGGTGACATCACATCAAGTGCATCTTATAAAACGATTTTTCAATCGGGACTACCTTTTATACAACAAATGAAAGATAACCGAAATAATTTAGGTTATAATTTTGTTTATGATTCATTTTTAGATGATTTAGTTATAAATAAAGTGACTATTCACGATTCAATCGTAGGTCACAGTCTAAACACGATTGTTTATGAATACTTAACAAAAATCAAATCAAGTTATGATGTTCAAATCCTAACTCTATCAGAGATTTACAATTCAAAAATTATTAAAAATTTTCTTACGAATGCGACAATATTTTCATCAAAAGTCATAAATTCCGAGGTATTCAATAGTAAATCTATAAATTCGGAATTTGAAAAAAGCGTATTTAATAAATCGAATTTCATCTCAGACAAAATCATTAAACTTGATAACTATGACGAACGAACTGTCACTTGGTGGAATGATGGAGTTCAGGAAACTTTTAAATTATATAAATTCTATGTGAGTCCGTCAAATTTCAATAGACTTGAAGAATTTCAAAGTTTTTACTTTGATGGTATTCAGATCAATAAATCCGGCATTGAGGTGTTGAATTTCTTTGATGATAAATTCACTATTGATGCTTATAGATCTTCTTATGATGAAATAACAGGTAAGCAACTACGAAAGGTAATTGTTCAACTTTCCACCGCTGCAGAGAATTTAAAAACTATAGATAGTGAAGACATCACGTATAGTAATATTTTACTGAATAATACTAAGGACGCACTTCCTTCGATAGATTTAATGATCACACCTGGTGATGATTTTGTGAGTTATGAACAATCGTCTGGGTCGGATACTTATAATTATAATTTGAGTACGTTTGAAGCTTCACCGTTTTGGGGCACAAGTTTTGGAACTTTCTCAATTTTTATTGATTCTAATTCATACACTTTTACTGCATCCTTCACGTATAGTTCAATTTACGACAGTTTAGTACTCCTTGGGACAGGATCTTGGACTTTTAGTGGTGAAAACTTTGAAGTTAAGTCAGAGTTTGTATTTGGTACTTTATTGGCCAATGATGATGATGAGGATAAATACAGTGCTAATCCTACTCAGGATATTACAAAATCTTTAGTAAATAATACAAATGCAATTGATGTAAATAGGTCGTACATTTTAGACTCGGATTTTAAGAGTGGATATTTTTATAATTCTATCTGGTCAAGTGGTAATTATATTAATTATAATATTGATCACACGTTAGAGGTTGCAAATAACTCTGAATACTACTCACCAATAGATATCGATCCTAACTTAGGAACACTGACTGTAAATTTATTAAGTTCTTACAGAAGACGAATTGCTAAACAGGGAGATGTTGTGTTTTTTAATAATCTTGAACTTGATTCTACTTTACTTGGATATTCGAATTTAGTCAAACTACCAGACACATACAGAGTTACTTCTCTTAACGAAAACAATAACACGTTTCAACTGGAAGATATCATAAACGGCACAGAGTCTGTATTCTTTACCTTTACACAATCAGTCAGTTCTACAACTGCTATAAAAACTTCAAATGCAGAAAACGCCTATAATTATCTTCATCCAGTTGTATTTGTGAGTTCGACTATCAAATCTGGAATTTTTAGAAGAGGATATTTCAAGAACACAGTATTTAACAGTGATGAATTTGATGTTCAACAAAGAGATCCAGTACAACTTAGAGGGGGCATAACCAGTTATACCAATTGGAGGCAACTTTTAATAAGTGATACCATTTTTGGTCAAACTAGAAATATATTTAAAAGCGGACTACTTTTATATTCACACTGGATTGCTGGTAGTGATGTTTGGGAAAATGGTATTTTTCAGAATTCTATTTGGAATACTACAAGTTACAACTGGTCATTTGGCCTTACATCAAGTTTTTATTATACATCACTTAGTAATAAATTCAAAAACGGAATTTTTAGACAATCAAGATGGGTGAATGGTATTTTTGAAAATGGGTTATTCTACAGAAATAATTCAAATAAAGTCTACACAACAACAGTTTATGATAATTTGACCAATGCTTACTATCGTGTTAAAAATAGTTCTGGTGAGGGTAAGAGTAGATGGTCATTCTTGAATGGGGTTTTTGAGGATGGTGTATTCGAGTTAAGTAATTTCGAGATGGGTAATTTTGAAAATGGACAATTCTTTCAGTCTACATTCTTAGATGGTTTTGCAACTGGAGGAGTATTCGGTAGAAAAACTTTACCTTTTACAGTAACAAGAGTCGGGGCTGGTACTTTTAGTGGTCTGAATGTTGTTAGTGCTAATTTCGAAGCAGAAAATCCAACTGGACAACTTGATGACTACTTTAGTATCGAGTGGTTGAATGGAATATTCAATAATGGTAATTTTGGTGTGAGAGTAGTATCTGCTTCGTATTCAGAAGAAAAACTGGACTATAGATTCAAATCCAACTGGTACGACGGTAAATTCAATAATGGCTCTTTTCAAGACACGGCTGTTTGGCACTTTGGTGAGTTCAATGGTGGTAAATTTACCTCGTATTGGGGTTATCCGTTTATTATCACATCATCTTATTCAACTTCTGCAAGTCAGTCTTTTGCTTGGAGAGATGGTTATTTCAATGGTGGTATTTTTGGAAATGCAAACTTAGGCACCAACTCAACTTGGTTTAATGGTCAATTTAATGGTGGCATATTCACAGGTAGATATTGGCAAAATGGGATTTTTACAAGAGGTTACTTCATAGGTTCAGGTACAACATCAACTACATTAGCTGGTGTTCCAAACTTTGTTTCAAACTTTAGTGAATCGTATTATGGTCTTTGGAATAGTGGTTATGTCAATGAACTTTCTTCAAAACTATTCAAAAACAAGGAAAGTTATTCGGTGGAAATCCGTAACGTTGATAAAAAGAAAAAAGATTTTACAGCTAAATTTACGAACGTATTGTGGCGTGGAGGCACATTCTCTCACGGTGATGGCCAAATTGAAAATTCTGTTTGGACAGGTGGTACTTTCGAATCCGGGAATTTTGTAAATTCATCCTTTAATCCTTATCTTAACTATTTAGTAAATGGTGAATTTAAAACATCAATAAATAATGAACAATCAGATGCAGGTTCATTAGATTTCTGGAATTACCTCTATAGTGATTATGAAATTTCTAGTGTTGGTCTCGAGACTGAGACAAATTTATTAAATGGCAATTTTGATGTTGATTCTGATACGATTTTTTCTAAAAAATTGTTATTTTCAGCAACTTCAAGTAATGCAAAGTTGGTTCAAACAGCTGGTCTAAGTATTGGTGATACCTACAAATTAAGAGTTAAATTGAAGTATAATCAAAATTGCCTGATTAAGTACGGTAGTTACACAAATATACTCAGAAATGGAAATCTCACTGAAGGTTATGCCTATTGGGAAATCGGTCTAACTGCGAGTAATCCAGTGAGTAATCCTGCATCTCTAATTATCGCAACTGGATCACCAGGATACTTCACATTTACAAATAATAGTACTTCTGATGGTCAAGCTTATCTATTTTATCGTGATGTTTTAGTTGAAAATATACCTGTAAATTTCAGTATGTATCATTTTAACAGAGGTGCTGGTAATCCTTTTTCAATTCAGATAGGTAGTTGCGATTTAGACCAGGTAACAATCGAGGATCAAATTCTTCTTGAAAACTTTGTTTTTGGAATAAATGCAACTTTTTCAGCAGCTGGTTTGATTTCACCTGGATCGGTTGTAAATGTTTATACTGATAATTTTGTACCACAATTCAAAGATTTCTTGATTAGAATCGACTCTTCAAGCTCAAATCAAAGTATCGACTTTACAGGATTAGTTTTAAGCAATGATTCTACACTATACTTATCAAATCTAACACAAAGCACAATACTAGAAACATCTTTTATTGCAGATGCTGGTGATTTTTCTATAGATTTTATTCCAACTGCTATATTGAGTCCTTCTGCAGTTCCGATTTATAATACAGCATCAGTTGAAATAAATTATGTTGAATTAATACGAGGTGAAAGTGGTTTCAACACATCCACTGATTGTGTATGGAAAGGTGGTAGATTCAAAGATTCTGAATTCTATTATTCAGTTTGGGAAAACGGATTATGGGAAAACGGATTAGCCATGGGTATGATTTGGAAAAATGGTGTTGCTAGATACATGAATGCCTTTAATGTTTACTGGCAAGGTGGTATTTGGAAAAATGGTAATTGGAACGGATCACCTTGGAGTTTAGAAAATATAACAGAAGATGGTTGTCTGTATAGTTATGGCCCGGCAATTAGTCCGAGTATGGCCACGAAGACTCTAAATTTCGGTGGAGATGAAGAGTTAAGAGCTATACTACCGACTCTTACAGGAGGTATCAAAATTGTGGCAACGAATTCAATAGCTCCTGCAAACACACAAAATCCGCAGTTAGATACTAATAATCCAAGTGCTCAAGTAATTGGTGGATATTTTTATGTTGAAAGTTCCAACACTTTATCAACAGGAAAACGATATAAAATTACTATAGAATTTAGTAAACTTTCAATTGGATATTTAGAAGATAAAGATAGACCGGCTATTTATTTTTCAATCGGACAACTTGGATCACCTTATGGTAATAGCACTGGTTTACTTTTTCCAGATCAAGCAGGTGTCGCAGTTGGTTTATCAAATTTAAGTGAAAGGTATCAAATTACTTCATTGGAAGGTCACACTGGAAACGTCGTAGCTGATTTATATTACCTCGGATATGATGGTTATGAATCCACGAATCCAGGAACCCTAACTGAAATAATTGAATCGGTCGGTAATGGTGTATTATACATACATGTTGATATGTATGGGGCTTTTGAATTGATAATTGATTCAATTCAAATTACAGAAGAAATTTGTACAAAAACTGGCGTAGTCAGTCCTGGATTTGCAAGAGATTTGATGACTCACATTTCAGATTATCGCCAGTCAATATTAGACTCACAGTATAGAACAATTCACATGAATAATGTCTTTACTGAGACTATTGACCAGAATTGGCCAAGTTTTCCAGGAACAATCCAGCAGCTAAGATTTACATATTCAAATCAAACACATTGGTCATTTTCAACATTTTATTCAGCATATAACGCATCCACAATTAATTGCACAAATACGGGACCATCGATAGTGGCTAGTAGTGGTCAGTCCTTTCCTGTTGCGAATTATGCATCACCACGAGTGAGCACTGATAAATTGACGGCGATGGCTAACAATAATCCGGATATTTTTTCACAATCTGGTGAATATCAAATAACCTTGAAATATTTTTGTGATTATAATACTCAGTCTTCGGTAACGAATGCAGATGTAAAGTTTGATGTTGATATTGGATACAGTGTGGCTGTTACAAATAATGGTGGTTTCAGACAAAGCATACAAGAATCTATACGAGTTTTGCCTGTTGTTAGATCAGGTGGAAGTTCAGGTTGTTCTAGTATTGGGTTCAAATATGGTAGAACACCAGAGAGGACTTTGACGTTTACATTTGAACCATTAGGATTTGCTGAGTATAGTATTTTGACCAAAGATAGCTATAGATTCTCAATTCGTAAGTATAATAGTACAAATGGTGCAAGACTTGTCATAACACATTTAAAGATACAACTAAAAAATACCCAGTACAGTTCTGTTTACAATAATAAATTGTATACTACATTTGATACAAATCCTGAGATAAATGATGTCATGGCGTTGCCATCATCACAAGTCGTATCAGGTGTGACAAGTAGTATAGCATACGCCGGAGCTTCATCGCAAGGATTACCAATTTCTATTCGTTTTGGAAATGGTATATTTACTTCTGGAACAGCATCAGCTTTTTCAAGTATTTGGGAGTTTGGTGTGTGGAATGAAGGCTGGAGATATGATAGAAATATCATTTACTTCACAAACTTTATGTCATTTGCTGGAACTCAAAAGCCACTAGTTTATGCTGGTGCTTTTCAAACTAAAAAGGTAAAAAAGGGTGAGATCGCAAATCAATTTGATAAAAGTATAAGTCAAATTATACCAACTCAGAGAGTATTTACAGTGGCACTTTATAGAACCATTGGTAATTTAACTTTTGATGATGGAACTATAGTGATTCAAGATCCAACACCAGAAGAAAAAGAAGTCGGCACAAACACACTCAGAAGTCAATTAAAAATCGGTGATAGAGTCAATGTTGGAAATGTGATTGCAATAGATGGTAATGGAGAGAGAAGGTTAATTACCGATACATTTAGAGTTGTAGATATAATATCGCCTAAAAATATTTCAGAAGGTAGTCTAGACGTAGTTTATTTACAAATAATATTGAATTACGGAGCTAGAACTATACAAAGAGACTCTTCAGATCATTTAATTACTATAACAAAAAATATTTGGCTAAATGGTGCTTTTCTGAATGGTGTCTTCAAAGGTGTTTGGACAAATGGATTATTCAAGGGTGGTCCTTACATTACTAAAATGAAAGATTCACAGTGGATCAACGGTATTTTTGATGGTGGACATTTTCAAGGCAAATCAGTTCAATATCCAGTAGGTACCGATGAAGATTTAGCAACATTTAGTGTTCCAAGTGGATTAGTTCAGTATTTTAGATTCAAAGATAACAATATTGCAGGTGTTGGACAGTTTAGATATAATTCTTGGATTGATTTAAATCACTATAAAACTGAAGGTGTCTCAATAGCTAAAGAATCACTGATAAGAGACCCGGTTGATTTTGTAAACTATTCTGAGAATAACTACTATGGGTATCCGACTAAAGATATACTACAAAGTAAATCATCATTCAGAGATGGTGAGTCAACGACTGTTAGGACTTACGATTTAGGCTATAAAATAAAAAAAGATAAGGAATTAACTTATGATAGAGGTTTATTTTTAGAACCTATTGGATTTGATACTCAATTCTCACAAGGTGCTGCAATAAATTCAAGAATTGGTTTGAGGAATTTCAACAATCTTGGTTGGACACTCTCTAATGTATCAGAATTAATTAGTGACCCACAGAATAATGATTATAATGTCCGAATAGTCTCAAATATTGGCACTTTAAGTAATGATAAATTACTTATCGATTTATCTTTAACAGGAGCTGGCGCTTTTGATAGTATTGGTATTCAAATATCAAACACTTTCACAGAAGTACCGAGAGTTGATAGAGTTTTACCAGACTTACCAACTGGTAATCTGACACCTCTTTCGAGACCAAGATATACTATGCTTGAGTTTGAAGTCGCTACAAATCGCACTCAGAGTTATCACGTTGGTGACCTCGGAGCACCAAATGTTTTTCCACTAGATTTATACTCGAGATATCCAGTAAACCAAAATAGAGGTGAGTGGCCAGCACCGTATTCATTAGTTGACCAGTTTGTTGATACTTTTGACGATGCCACATATTCTGGATTTCCCGTAAATCACCTCACGACTAATCAGGGCGTGAAAAGAGAATATTTTTACAATAAACAAATACTATCGATGAATCTTAATAAGATCTATGACGAATTTGAAGGTGGTAGATTTGAATTTAGTTCAATTAGATATTTCATAGTGGACCAAATTCCATTCTTCCTATATGCCACAGAATCCAGAATTAATCAAAAAGTAGTAGTACCTCTTGGTGGTGTTTCACCATTTATAGATTTTAGAGACGATGATACAAACTTCTTGGATAGTATAGTGATATCAGAAACAATATTTACACCTCTTGAAAATCCTCAGATTGTAGTAACACCGGGTTCTAGACCAGGTCTATTCACTGAAGTAGCAGTAGCAGGTCAGGTAAGGAATGATTTATTAGTGAGTGGAAATTCATCAGGCAATCAACTAACAGGTGGTACAAATCTACCTAGTAGCAGTGCTGCTCAGTCAAATTCTAATCCAAGCAGTAAAGTTCCACAGAGTAGTGGTCCCACTCAACAACAACAGACACCATCAGGAAGGAACTAATCTAATTTTGTGACTAAAATCAAATCTCCAACCTTACCAGGTTCATTTTTCGAAAAATGCCCCATCGCCTTAATAACTGTCTCTTTTGATTTTTTATCTAATTTGATTTTATTAAGCTTTTGTTTACCAAGTATTCTTTTCTCACCACCACAAGTTACACAATTTTGTGAACCGATTTTGCCTTGACCGAAACAAAAACTACACTTTTTACCCCAATGATCTTTGCCTGTGCCTTCGCAGAAATCACAACCATCTTCTGAATCAAATACACCTTTAACATTTCCAAACTCGTCTTTTATGACAAACTTTGATTTAAGGTCTTTGCCTGATCCACCACAAGTTTTACACACTACCCATCTTGAATATTCAACTTTTCCAGAAAAAGTATCATCAATGTTTATTGTCACATTCAATACCGCATTTTTCTTAAACTCTTCAAACTTAGCATTTTCTTTATTGTAATCGAATTCTACATTGACCAAAAAAAGTTCTTGCAACTCATCATAGTTTTTACCGAACTTGCTTTTTAAGTCATATTCAGTTCTTGTATCAATATTAGATAAAATATCATATGCTTCAGTTATTTCAGAAAACATTTCTGAATCACCATTCTTATCCGGATGGTACTTGAACGATAATTTATAGTAGGATTTCTTGATTTTAGTATCATCAGATTGATGATCAACTCCTAATATTTGATAGTAATTTTTATGAAAGTTCATAGTGGTCATTAATTTGTTTGATACATTCATCGACTAACTTCACAAAATCACATGAGATTTCAGGATCAATTTTGAAATTTAGTTGATGACTTGTCATAATTATATCTATCCAATTAGGGTCTTTCTTTAAATCAAAAAGTGTATTTGATAAGTAGAAACAATCTAAGCTTTTTGGCAACGAAATATTTGAGTCGAATATTCTATATTGAATTTCGATATCTCTATTTAATTTTCTAATTTCAAAATTTTTATCGAAGTGTTTTAAGAAATTAGATGACCATTTATCTAGAATTAATGAGTCACAGTTTGAAAACAACCCACAGACATCTTTAATTTCTGTCTTTGATAAAATCAGTTCTTTTGAAATATATCTTTTATTAAAACCCATTTTTAAATTGAATATATTTAGCCTTTTTAATTTCTTCTCTTCTGGAATCTGATTTTTTTGTGAAATGTTTACGACGTTTTAGTTCTTTGAGTAGACCAATATTGTCAACTTTTCGCTTATACCGTTTCAGAACCTTTTCGATAGTTTCACTTTCTTTGATATTGATAATTATCATAGTATAGTTTTTAATTTAATGTCTCTGATGATTTGAGTTCGTTCTTCTTTTGTAAGTTTTGTAAAACTTTCGTAAGTGATATCATATCCTAATGCCGCTAAAACTAATTCAAAAAAATCAGTAGTTCCTTCGTTTAAAGTGATTTGATACCCACCACCAGATGTGATATTTATATTACTAGTACTGGTTGAATAAATCAAAGATCCGGTTGACGATGATGATGTTAAAATTGAATTTTGATAGAGTGGTAGATGTGGCATTATTTAATTAGTATTTTTATCGGACAATGATCAGATATTTTTCTAGCTTCTTGTAAAGTCTTAAAATCTTTATAAAATAAAATTACTTCTGAATTTTTTGATTGTATCATTTTTGATACAAAAAAGTTGTCATAAGGCAAATTTAAAACCTCACCACCAACTGGCTTCATTTTTAGTGATGTCTTTTCTTTTGTAAATGATTGGTTAAAATTTGTTTTTAGTTTCAAAAAACTCGGGTCTTGACTTGATAGATTGAAATCTCCCATAATAATAACTCGTGAATTAGTTTTCTTGAAATATTCACCCAGTTCGAGAACTTCTAATTGAGGACGTTTAGCCGTGGGTACTAAATGTAGATTGTAAAAAGTGTATTCTAGATTATGGAACATAAACGTTGCTAAAAAAGGTTCTCTTGCAATACTCACTGATAATTCACCAACTAAAAAATGAGATTTTAATTTAACTCTATGTTTCTTGTAAAGGTAGGCGTATCTTTCAGAACCATTACCAATTGTAGGATCAGAAATAATATAATCCCAACTACTTCCTGTTCTATCTAACAAGTCATCTAGCATCGCGATGGTTTTAGCTCCCCATTCAGAAGTAGAAACTTCTTGAATAGCTACTATATCAAAAGACTTAACTTTTTGTGAGATGTATAATAATTCGGATTCGGATTTAGATTTTCCGAAGTTTTGTATATTCCAACTACAAATACTCAGATAACTTGTATCAACTTGCGATACACATTTTAAACTTAAAAGTAAGAAAAATAAAATTAGTCTCATATTCCTAAATTATCGAGTATAGATTGCCTATTTATTTGTGAGAGATTAATTACAAATAACTTCTTGTTATCTACTTTTGAGACTCCGCGATACTGAGCTAATATTCTCTGACCATCAAGTGATTTCATAATTCCTTCTTTATCAGGTCCGGATTCTAAAGCTAGTACAAGGCTACACTTATCATAGACAAAATCGATAAAGTAAAATTCATTTTCAGTCATTTCTTGATCTGAATCATACTTGATAAGTATACTCTTCACCATTTACATTTATATTTTCAAAATTAAGTTCTTCTATAGAAGAGAAGATTTCTTTATGTATACTAATTATTCTATCGAAGTTTTCGTGATTTAAAAGTGCGTGATGCACAACAAAAATATTAATGTTATAATCGTTCGAAAACGATTTAAGTAGTGATAATATATCAGAAATACCTTCCAAGTCAATAGATGAAAAAACTTCATCTAAAAAAAGAACATTTATGTGTTTTTTTGTTCTAATCAATTTTAGATATGCGATCAAAATAGCAACATTTATTTTCTTTTGCTCTCCGGTACTTAGTGTATCATGTTCGATGTTATTTCCTAAATGTCTAATTTCAGCGGTGAAGGTTTCATCTAAAGATACTTCGAAGTGAAGTCCCATTTTTTTAATATTTTCTGAAATGAAAAAATTAATCGGTTTAATTATTCCAGATATGATAGATTTTTTGACACCGTCTTCGCTAAAAATCTTAGCTAACTCTTTATAATACAATTCTTTATCTTTGCACCCAGAGATATTATCGGAAGATACATTCTTTTTAGTTTGCAATTCTTTGATTGTAGATTTAAATTCTTGAACATTTTCAGAAGACTTTCCGTTTTCTTTTTGTTGCTTTGATTGTAACTTCTCGATTTGAGCTTTACAGTTTTTTAAAAAGTAAGTAATATCATTAAACGATTTTGTAGCTCCTTCTGAAATAGTCTGAAGTTTTTGTTGGCGTTCTTTAACCGCTCTGATATTGTTTTCGATCTCTGATTTGTGACTTTCTAAAGCCTCTTTTTTCTCAATCAGTGTTGAACGAAGTGACACAAAATGTTCTGAGTCAAAATCTGTTTTACAAGTTGGACATTTACCAGAATCGTATAAGTCTATGTCTCTTTGAACTGATTTTATCTCAGTTTGAATAATTATATGCTGACGTTTTTCTTTTTCTAATTCTTCACTCAGCTCAGATTCTTTGACTTTGATTTTGTCAACTTTTTCTTTTAGAGTAGAGTAATCTGATTTTTTTGATTCCATCTGAGATTTGATCTCATCAATCTCTGATTGAGTATTCTCTTTTTCTTTTTCGATGGCCTTTTCAATTGAACGTTGTATTGATTGTATAGACTCGTTCAAGGTAGAAATCTCTGAATCTAGAGAAGCCATTCTGATTTTGTTATTCTTATTTAACTCTTTTAAAATAGAATTCAAAATATTAATGACTTCAAGATTGAATAACTTATCAAGTAAGAGTTGCTTTTCTTCTGTTGATAGAGAGATAAAGTTTTTGAAGTCGTTTATACTCATTGAAATAAAGGACTTGAAAGTCTCTATATCCATCCCAATGTATTTTTCAATCTTTTCATCGATGTTGGCTTTTCCAGCTCGATCGTTCAAGACACCATTTTCGTATAATTCTAAGGTGTTAGGACTGATACCACGCTTAACCTCGACTTCAGTGCCTTGTGATTTAAATTTAATACGATTTAATAATTCACCGTTGATTCGGTTTGGTAGAGTAGATAATGTTGACCAACGTTTTTTCTTACCTCTGACTTTACCATAAAGAACATAATCAAATGAGTCTAGTAAAGAAGAATTGTGACTTAAAATTCCGTTTGAGTAATATTCATGTCCATCAACTTCTATATCCCATAGATCTTCTTTATTATTATCAAAATTAATATCTAAAATTTCTTGTATTCCATTTTTTGTATTTACTTTATCTCCTATTTTAATATCTCTGAGATATAACCAATCATTTTGATATTTTACTCTATGAGATGGTGATCCTATCAATTCAAAATCACTTGTTTTGATTCGGATTTTTTCTGAATTTTTACTTGTAACACCAACAGCTTTTATTTTTTTAAATCCATTTTCAGTTGAAACATTTATTTCATAATTATCGATTAATTTGAATGAATCTTGAAGTTTGTTCAGTTGCTCTATTGTTAAATTTAATTTCATCTAATATTTTATTTTTTATTTCTTGAATATTGTTAGAAAAAATACAATTAATATTATTTTCTAGACAAAATTTTTGTTTTTCTTTATACATCTTATTACAAATTTCATTTTTTTGCATCCCTGTGTATTCAATATAAAAATCAAAATCGATAAGATAGAAATCACATCTTTTTAATGTATTTTTATATTTTCTCTCATATTCATATTTTATATTATTATCAAGTAAAAACTTAGCCAATAAAAATTCGGAATCACTTCGACAAATGTGTCCATTAAAATACCGAATATGTCCATATTTTGATTTTATTGTTGGGTCACTATTTACTAAAAAATTGAACATTTCTTTATGAGTTGTATTATAAAAATATGATATCAATTTACTTTGTAGATAAATATTTATTTCAGTAATTTTATAATTGTCAATCATGTAGATGATCATTTCTTTATAATCCTTGAAGTTTAAAAGAATTTTTATTTCATTTTTATTTTTAAAAGAGTTGTACTTTATAAATCTGTCTATCCAATCAGCAAAGTTTCTATGATAATACTCGGGTGTGTTTAAATATTTTTCATAATTATTGTGTAAATAATCAAACATATCATCTATTGTACAAGAATAGATTTCTTGTACTATTTTATACCTAATAATTGATGATATTTCTCCTAATTTCCATTTATCAGAAATTAATGAGTCTATTAAATCTTTATAATTATCAAAAGATGTTAAAAAGAGAATTTCATCTTTATCTTTAAATGATATTTTATTAAAATAATAGTCTATCCAATTTTCCGGATATTTTTCCTTGAAAAATTTTATAGTCTTTGAATCCTTATTCTCTCTACCATTATATGAACTATTTGAAAGAGATTTTTGCCATCTTTCCTGCCTATCTTGCCAAATTTTATGACCCTCATTGTCACCATATTTTTCTATACATTTTTCAAGCGAAAATGTCGATTGTCTCTCTGATACTTTTTTTATCGATTCTTCTTCTGAAAATCCAAGATTGATCCAATATTTTTGATTATTATTTCTTTTGGAATTAACTAATTCTCGGTATTTCAAATCTGAATTAATTTTATTAATAAATACTGAGTTGGAATTTTTTTGAAACTCGGTTACTTTTTTTAACGAGTCAATTTCTGAAAATCCTTTTTTGATCCAGTATTCTTTATTTGTTTTTCTCTGAGATTTTACTTGAAAATCAGCATCTTCTTTAGAATACCCCTTTTTAATCCAAAAAAATATATTCATAGGTGATGTTACAGGGTCTCTATTATCAGAGTGCCTTTTCAACAAAGCTTCTTGTTCTGACCAACCTCTACTTGTCCAATAAATTAGAGTTCTTTTTCCAAATTTGGGCATCGAGATAATCTTTTTCATTTTATCTCTGAAAGAAAATTTACCACAATCGAAATTGATATCTTCAAAATTTTCTAAGATTTGTAACCTCTTATCTGGATGAAAATCTGAAAGATAATCTTCTAATTGTTTTCTATTGACTGATATATTGCTCATATAGTGAATAGTTATTTTCTTTTATATATTCAATATATATATTTTCCCTCCCCATTATTTCCAAAAACTTATTAAACTCTTCTATGTTTAGATTTTCTAAAGGGATTTCAATCTCAATTTCAGTAGTAGGTATAACCGACTTTCCTGAACCGTTATTTCCTACTAATAAAATAAGTTCTCCTTTTTCTGTATTTAGTTTTAGAACTTGCTCGTTATTTCCATATGATTTAAATCCTCGTATTCCGATTTCTTCAATTAACATCAAAATGTTTTATTTTTTATTTTTAGAAAAAAAGTTTGTCTTAGTTTAATATATAATCTATGAAGTTTTTAAAGAAGTTTAACGAGTCAAGCCTTTCGGCGAAAAATTTTAAATGGAGAAGAGATGATTTCCCACAGGAAATCGATGACATATTGCTAAATTTAAAAGATGAATTTGTAGATTACAAAGTTTCTTGGCCAACAGCTGATTTCAAAAAAATTGAAATTGATTTAGTCACATCTTATAAAACGAATTTTGTAGTAAATAAAGTGGACATAAAATCGACATTACATCACTTGTGTGATTATTTATCTTCAGAAGGGTTTCAATTAACATTTAGTTCTTGTGAATTCAAGTCACAAGATTCGAATAGGACTAAACAAAGTCAATTAGATATAACAACTCCAGAATTTAATTTTGACGATTTTTTTGACTTGCTACCTCATAGTTTTATGAGTATATTTATAGTATTCAATCTTGAAGATTAAACTACTATATACTTTATCTTCATATCTCTGATGATATTTACAAGTTCTGATATTTGTCCTTTAGCATGAACTATATCCACTTCGGTCATTTCAAAATATTGATGATTTTCATTTCTAAACATCGAATAAATTTCCATCTCTACATCTAGCCCATAGGCCTTTAAATCTTTAATCATTTCTCGACTTATCTTTAGAGGTGAAGTGTGATACAACTTTCCATTTTCGTATTTAACTAATCTTACTCGTGTGTTGAA
>Ga0172362_10002016_pt1 | contig 17615 bp, 12 predicted proteins | sample LakKivs1_kivu2a2_FD_114534 | JGI IMG/M metagenome (GOLD analysis project Ga0172362, IMG submission 114534) | Sediment microbial communities from Lake Kivu, Rwanda - Sediment s1_kivu2a2 | ecosystem: Environmental > Aquatic > Freshwater > Lake > Sediment | place: Rwanda: Western Province, Lake...
AATTGCGCGAGCGCGAACGGAAGCGCGAGGGATCGCAGGTCCACGCCGCCTGCGGGTCGATGAGCGTGACGTCGGCCGCGGCGCCGGGCGCCAAGCTGCCGCCGGGCAGACCGAGGATCCTGGCCGGCGCGGCCGACATGCGCGCGACGAGCGCCGCGGGCGTGATGATGTTCGCGCGGACCAACTCCAGGCAGAGCGCGAGCGCGGTCTCAAGCCCGATCATGCCCGAGGCGGCCTGCTCGAACTCCACGTCCTTTTCCACCGGCGAATGGGGGGCGTGGTCGGTGACCACGGCGTCGATGGTGCCGTCGGCCAGCGCCTCGCGCACGGCGGCCACGTCGGCCGCGCTGCGCAGGGGCGGGTTCACCCGCGTGTTCGTGTCGTAGGTGGCACAGGCCTCGTCGGTGAGCGTGAGATGGTGGGGGGTCACCTCGCAGGTCACGGGCAGCCCGCGGCGTTTGGCGTCGCGAATCAGGCGCACGCTTTCGGCGCAACTGACGTGGGCCACGTGGTAGCGCGCGCCGGTCAGCGCGACCAGCTCCAGATCGCGCGCCACGATCACCGATTCGGCGGCAGCCGGCTGGCTGCGCAGGCCGATGCGGGTCGAGATCGCGCCCTCATGGGCCGGGCCGTTGGCTGACAAATCGGTGTCCTCACTGTGCTGGATGACGATCAAACCTAAGCCGCGCGCGTATTCCAAGGCCCGGCGCATGACCTCGCTGTTCCTCACGCACTTGCCGTCGTCGGAAACCGCGACGCAGCCGGCCTCTTGCAGCTCGCCCATCTCGGCCAGATTCTCACCCTTCTGCCCCTGGGTGATGCAGCCGATGGGGTACACGCGCACCTTGCCCACCTCGGCCGCCCGCCGCACGATGAGCTCGGTCACGGCGCGCGTGTCGTTGGGCGGAACCGTGTTGGGCATGGCGCACACGGCGCAAAAGCCGCCCGCGGCCGCGGCCGCGGTGCCGGTTTCGATGTCCTCCTTGTATTCCTGGCCCGGCTCGCGCAGGTGGGTGTGCATGTCGATGAGACCCGGCACGACCCACAGGCCTTTGGCCTCGATGATGCGCGCCCCGGCCGGAGCGGCGAGGCCCGACTCAACCCGGGCGATCCTTCCGTTTTGCACGAGCACATCCGCGCTCGCGTCAAGGTTGCGAGCCGGATCGATGACGCGGCCACCGCGGAAAAGAACGTCAGCCATGAAGTGCGCTCCTCACATAGGGGTTGACCAGCGAGCCTGCCAAGAACATCGCCGTCACTCCAGCGCCTCGCTGCCGCCGCCCAGCAGGTAGAGAACCGCCATGCGGATGGCCACGCCGCGCGCGACTTGATCGAGGATCACCGAACGCGGGCCGTCGGCCACCTCGGGCGATATCTCCACCCCGCGGTTGATGGGACCCGGGTGCATGACGATGGCGTCGGGCTTGGCCAAGGCCAAGCGGCGCGGGGAAAGGCCGAAGAGGCGGGCGTATTCGCGCGTGTTGGGGAAACGGCCGCCGGCTTTGCGTTCGAGCTGGATGCGCAACATCATGACCACGTCCGCGCCGTCGAGGGCCGGCTCGATGCGGTCGAAGGCCTCCACGCCCAGGCTTTCGATGCCGAGGGGGAGGAGTGATCGCGGTCCCGCCACGCGCACCTTGGCGCCCAGCTTGCGCAGGGCGAAGATATTCGAGCGCGCCACGCGGCTGTGGTCGATGTCGCCGCAGATGACCACGGTGAGGCCTTCGATCTTGCCCTTGTGGGCGCGGATCGTCGAGGCGTCGAGCAGGGCCTGGGTCGGATGTTCGTGCTGGCCGTCGCCGGCGTTGACCACCGCGGCTTTGATGTGCTTGGTGAGCAGGTACGGCGATCCCGCCTGGGCATGGCGAATCACCACGATGTCCGGACTCATGGCATCGAGGTTGGTGGCGGTGTCGATGAGGGTCTCCCCCTTGGTGGTCGACGAAGCCGATGCCGAGAAGTTCACGCCGTCGGCGGAAAGGCGCTTGGCCGCGATCTCGAACGAAGTGCGGGTGCGCGTCGACGGCTCCAGGAAGAGATTGATGACCGTCTTGCCGCGCAGGGTGGGCACCTTCTTGATGGGGCGAAGGGCGATCTCCAGGAAGTGCTCGCCCAGGTCGAGAACGGTCGTGATCTCACCGGCGGTGAGGTGCTCCATGCCAAGGAGATGCTTCTGCGAGAACGCATGCGGACCGGTCATCTTCCGCTCCTTTCGCGCAGCACGGCGCGGTCGCGCTCGCCGCGTTCGGAAAACAGGACGCGCACCGACTGGTCGGCGGTGGTCTGCACACGCACGCCGACGTAGTCGGGCTGGATGGGCAGCTCGCGCCGGCCGCGGTCGACGAGTACCGCCAGCTCTACCGCGCGCGGTCGGCCGTAGTCGACCAGGACGTCCATGGCCGCGCGCACCGTGCGCCCGGTGAAAAGCACGTCGTCGATGAGCACCACCACTCGGTCGTCGATGCTCTGTTTCAGATCGGTGGGGCCGATCTCGGGCTTGGGCAGGCCTTTGAAGACATCGTCGCGGTAGAGGGTGATGTCGATGGCGCCGAGGTCGGGCCGCTTCTCGCCGCCTTCGACCAAGAGCTTCACCATGCGTTCGGCGAGCAGGGCACCGCCGGTGCGAATCCCGACGAAGTAGGCCTCGCATCCGTTGCGCTCGACGATCTCGTAGGCGATGCGGCGGATCACCCGCGCCATGCCCACGCTGTCCAGGATCTCGGAACGTTCGACCAAATCGCGTTCGGGCGGGGCGGGGCGAGGCTTCATGTCCGCTTGTCTCCTGCCATGGGGTTTCGGCAGAGGCGATAACGCCCCACCTGGAGCGAACTGTCAAGCGGGCATTTGGCTGCTCGAAGCCTGAAAGGTCATGCCCCGCTTGCCCTCGCCGCATCGAGTGAGCCCGACCGAGGCCGGCGCGCTCTTGCGGTAGACCCGAGGACCTTCACTTCCTGGCCTTGCTTTCGAGCACTCTGAGCAAAGGCGCTGCCGCCGCGCCGGCCGAGTCCTGGTCGGGGTACCCGTCCATCTGGAGTTCGAAGTAGTACGCCTTGACGTGGGCATACACCGTGGCGCCCGTCAAGGAGGGATAGCCGAAGGCGACCGACTCGTCGTATCCGGGAACAAAGACCGAGTCGCCGGCAGACTCCTTCTGGTACTCGAACATGGCGGTCGCCTGGGGGTCCGTGACGAAGTCCATCGCTACCACGGTGCAGATCTGCGGGTCGGGGCCGAGCAGATCCTGGTACATGGCCAGCTTGCAGCCCCGATCCACATAGACCGGCGCAGCGCCATCGATCTTCCCGGTCAGATTGGCGTCGGTCCACACGGAGTAGGCCAATGCGCTCGATCCCTGCGTCCACCCGGTCACTTCGTTGTTCGCGAACCGGTATCTCTGGCCGAATCCCTCAGCATCGGTCGGACGGTCCCCGTCCGCCGAGGTGCACGCCAAAGAGGCCAGGACCGTGAGGACTGGAAGACTCCGACAACTCGCAATCATGAGCCGTCTGGTTTCTCCGACGAGCCTGCGCCGCCTCCCTCGCGGACCGTCGCTTCCACGCACGGGGTGTCATGTCGGTGCGCCGGGGGGGCTTGGCTCGGCACAGCCTGCTGCCGCAGGAAAAGCCGCCGGAGCTGGCCAGCCAGCACCGCGCCCACGGTCAGCAGGACGCCCCACTTCGCAGTCCTGCTCCCAAGGCGGCCCAAGTCGCACCCACATCCAGGGCTTTCACTTGACGGCACCGCACCGCTCGTTCCACCTGCCGCCGCCCCTCCGCGCCCGCTCGCTCCTCCGCCTGCCCCACCGCTTTGGCCTGCGCTTCCGCCGGCCCCACCACCGCTCGCGGTCGATCTGCCGCCTGTGCCGACACCGCCACTGCCGGAATTCCCCGCGCCGCCCGAAGTGGTCGTTCCTCCGACACCCGAGCCGCCGGTGCCGCTTCCACCACCCGTAGCACCTGCGGTACCGCCGGCACCCGTGTCTCTGCCGCCACCGCCTCCCGATCCGCCCGAGCCACCAGTAGCTCCGCCGGTGCTCGTGGCTCCGCCGCCACCGCCGCCACCACCACCACCGCCGCCACCGGCCCCGCCCGTTCCCGGCACCACTTCCGGGTCCACGGTGATGAAATCGTAGGCAGGGTCGGGCGTGTACCCGAACGAGGTCATCAGTCTGGTCGTGATCGGCTCGTCGTAGTACTTGGCGTCCCAGGGCTTCCTCATCCTCATGATCGTCACGTAGTCCACGGCCGGGCTGAACGTGCCCATGATAATGGCGTTGGGGGCGCGGTCGGGGACCCCGCGCGGCCCGCGCACGCTCGCCACCAACGAATCGACGATGCAGAGCTGCTGCCGTACCGGCGTGCCCCCAAGGATCGCCTGGTGCTTGGAGATGCCGATGAGGAACTCGGTGCCGCCGGTGTTGAAGGGCGAGGGACCATGCCCGGCCGCCGTCGCGTTGGGGTAGGTCGGGTCGAAGGAACCGTAGTGGTTCTTCATGGTGAGGGTGCTGAAGGCCATGTTGCGCATGGTCTCCTGACCCTTGTTCACCGCCAGGTTGATCAGGATGTCGATGGAGTTGTCCAAGAGGAAGCCGCAACAACGGAATGTCCCGGTGAGGCCGGGAATGGCGGTGTTCGCCCAGTTCCCCAGGGCGGCAACGCTGCTCGCGGTGTTCGCCGCTACCACGGCCGGAAGCATGGGCTCGGCCGTCTTGCCGATGAACTCCTGGTATGACGGATTCGCATCGGTCATGGCGTCGTAGAGGACGATGTTCGGGAAGGGAACGCCGAAGTCGTGCAGGACCTGGCAGAGCTTGTCGATGATCGCGATTCTCGGCGCGTTCTGCTTGTTCAGGCAATTGACCTTGATGGCCACCTTGGTCTGCGGCCACGGCTTGCTCGACCTGAAGATGGTCTTCCACGCGTCAGCGGCGCTCGCGCCGGGTTTCTTCTTGCGCACGAGTGCCTGGGCCATCAGGTCCAGGTTGCGCGCGACGCGCGCCTTGTCGACGGGGGTATTCTGCCCCGCCGCGGTGAAGCTGGTGATCCTGGTCGGCACCATCTTCGCATCGGTGCAGCTGACCACGTCAAGGTTGTCGATGTCCGGGTTGATCTGCATGCCGTCGGTCCAGGCATTGGTCGACGCCTGGGCAAAAGCCGTATCCATTCTCCCGCTCATGATCGCGATGCCCGCGGCCCCGGCGGCGGACGTCCTGAGGAACTCGCGGCGGCTTGACTGGTTTTCTTTCATGGCGTTCTCCTTTGCGGTTCTGTGCCACCCGGCGCATGGAACCAGGGCCTGCCCAAGCGAGAGATGGCCTCGCGGGCAGCCTCAGGGGGTAGGGTCTGCGATAGCTCCATGCCCATATCATCCATGCTGGCGTGGCCCTGCACGAACAGTGTCCTGAGCGGCAGACGTCGTCGCGCCCGGCGTGCTCTTGGTCACGGTTGGGCGGTGGAAGGTCTGCATGGGAACAGCTCCTTGGGCTGAGGAACCAACCCTCCCGGGGTTGGGTCGCGGCGACCCGAGAGGCTGATCTGAGGCTGATCTGATGATGCACATCAAGCTAAGGACCCGTCGGGGGAATAGTGACACGATTTCGCCGCCGATCCACCCCGGCTGGCTTCGCCGCCCGTCGCCGCAATACGTCAAGTGCTCCTCCCCCTCGCGCCTCGCCAGCCGGGCGCCTCGTCGCCGAAATCGTACCACCGGTTTCCGTACGAGCCCTAGCACGACATCAGTGGGCAATGCAAGACGCCCCTGCGACCAGACCACGCATCCGTGAAAACCAAGCCCTTGGGGCGTGTCAAGCCGGGCTTGTGGCCCACCCTGCGCGATCGTGTTCTGCCCGAGGTGTCACCGTCCATCTACCGTCCTGCTTGCGGCGGACGGCACGCACGGGTCGCAGCCTTGGTGCCCGGCTTCCCCTTGGCACAGCCCTGTCCGCGCGATGTCGCAGCCAGCCGTCGCCGCCTCGCCGCAAAGGGCTTCGACGACCTCGACGGGCCGGGCGCTGCCTTGGGCGCTGACGACCAGGCCGAAGGCGAGGACTTCGTCCGCGCAAGTCCAGCCCAGTTTCTCGGCGAGAACCCGTCGCTCGTCGGTGTTCGCGTGACGTACGAAGATCAGGCTCCTGCGCACGTCCACGCGATTGCCGAAGTCGGAGCGCCGGCTATCGCTGCGCGCGCGCCGGGCGGCGAGAAGCGGCTCGCCGCAATTCCACCGCTCTTCGGCCGCGGCCAAGGAACACCCGGCCGGCAGACGCAGCGCATAGTGAGCCCGGTTGATGGCCCGCCCGAGGTTCGGGTCGCCGTCCGCCAAAGCGTCGATCGCGAGAAAAGCGATGCCGGGCGGCGCCACCGACTCCAGGCGCTGCAAAACTTCCTCGGCCGGGAGCCTATCGACCAGCTTCACGTCGACGAGCTCGCCCAGCGAGGGAATGCCCAGACCCAGCGCGGGACCGAAGGAAAGCCCGGGCTTGGGATGAAATCCCTTCGAGTAGAAGATCTCGAGGCCGGCGCGGCGGAAGGCGCGCGGCAGATGGCGCACCAGATCCAGGTGGGCAAGAAAGGCCGCCGGCCCGAGCTTGCTGTAGCGCAGGCGATAGCGCCCGGGCTCGCCTTGCGCGGTCGCGGTGTGCGGCCGCGGCGAGACCGCCTTGCCTTCGCCCTTCCCGATTCGCCTTCCGCCTGGCAAAGGGGTCAGGGGCGACCATGCGTTCAACCGACGCAGGAAGAACAGCCGCTCGCGCTTCTTGGCCTCGAGGTCGCAGGCCACGCCGCACTCGTAGCAGACCAGTTTGCTTCGCGCAGCCGCCTCGGCCTCGGTCACGCTGGCAGGATGCAGAAGCCGGCCGGCCGGCTTGCCACACGGAGGTGAGGGCCGGTGGCGCACAGCCTTGCGCCATTCCGAGCGCAGGAATTCCTCCTCGACCCCGACGTCGATGTGGTGCCAGGGCAAGGCCGCGTCCGCGGGGATTGCACCCAGATAACGCTCGGGAACGAAGCCGTGCGCGGCCTTCTCCTCGTCGACGGCCTGTTGCCACAGATCCGGCCGCAGCACCTCGCTCCAGCCGTCGAAGCGGCAGCCCAGGCGAAAGGCGCGTTCGAGCAAGTCGGCGCAGACGCGATCCCCGCGCGCGAACATGGCCTCGATGTGGGACTGCGTGTTGTCGTGCAGGCGCAGCTCCACGCGCAGCTTGCGGCCGTGGTCAGCAAGAAGCGAGTGCTTGCGGGCCGTCTCCTCCCGGCTGTCCATGGCCGCCCACTGCAAAGGCGTATGCGGTTTGGGCACGAAGGTCGAGACCGCCGCGGCCACCCGCGCCCCGCGCACATAGCGCCGGCCGATCTCCTGCACGCGCGCCGCGGTCTCGACGATGCCGAGGACGTCCTCGTCGGTTTCGTCGGGCAATCCAATCATGAAGTAGAGCTTCATGCGCTGGTGCCCGTGCGAGAACACGCGATGGGCAGACTCCAGGATGTCGTCCTCGGTCACGTTCTTGTTGATGAGGTCACGCATGCGCTGCGTGCCTGCCTCGGGCGAGAAGGTGAGACCCGTGATGCCGCCCGCGGCCAAATCTCCGAGCAGTTCTTCGTCGAGCCCGTAGGCGCGCAGCGACGATACCGAGAGCGAGACCTTGTCCTCGCGCAGTGTGGCCATGGCCCGACGCACGAGCGGAGTCACACACGAGCAGTCCGCCGGCGACAGCGAGGCGAGCGAGGTCCCGTCGTACCCGCCCTTGCGAATTCCACCCAGCAAGGCATCGAGTACCGCCACGGGATCGCGCTCGCGCACCGGCCGGTAGATCACCCCGGCCTGGCAGAAGCGGCAGCCCTCGCTGCAGCCACGCGCGATCTCGACCGCCATGCGATCGAACACCGCCTCGGCATGGGGCAACGGCGAGTCGTCGGGAAAGGGAAAGCGGTTGAGGTCGGAAACCCAGGCGCGGCGCACGCGCCAAGGCACGCGGCTGTCTAGCGGTCGGCCGACGACCATGAGGCCGGTCGCCGGGTCGCGCAGGGTCGCGTAGAGCGAAGGCACGTAGAGCGGATACTGCCCGGCCAGGCGAGCCAGGATCTCCAGACGTGGCAGCTTGGCCCGGCGAAGCTCGGCCGTCTCCAGGCACAAGCCGGGCAAGATCTCTTCCGCTTCGCCGATGAAGAAGGCATCGATGAAGGGAGCCAGCGGCTCGGGGTGGGTGGCCACCGGCCCACCTGCCACTACCAGCGGATCAGCGTCGGTGCGAGCTGCGGCCCGCAGGGCGAGGCCGCCCAGGTCGAGGATATTGAGCACGCATGTGAAGTTCAGCTCGTACTGGAGAGAGAACCCGACGATGTCGAATTCGCCGAGGCGGCTTGCCGTCTCGAGGGTGAGAAGGGGCAAGCCGCGGCTGCGCAGCTCGTGCTCCATGTCGGGCCAGGGCGCGAACACGCGCTCGGCCGCGACACCCTCCGACTTGCCCAGCAGCCCGTACAGAATCTTGGTCCCGAGGTGCGACATCCCGATCTCGTAGGCGTCGGGAAAGGCCAAGCACACCCGCGCCCGCGCCGAGGCGGGGTCGATGCGACGCTCGCCGTACTCGCCGCCCGTGTAGCGCGACGGTTTCTGCACGCGGGCCAGGAAGGCGGCGTAGGGGTGGCGGCTCTCCGGGCCAGACATCGGGCCAAATCTACCAGGCGTACCCGAGCAAGTGGCTACATCCCGCCTTGCATGATGAGCGGGAAGTTGGTGGCGTACTCCTCGGAGCTGGACGGGAAGACCCAGCGTTTGACCGCGTTCTTGATGCACGGCTCGACCATGATGAAGCTGGGCGGCGCGTTGATGACCACCCGCTGCACGTGGCCCGACGTGCCGACCGACACCGTCACATCGATCCGCCCGCTGGTGATGCGGTTGTCCATCTTGAGGGCGCGCTCATAGCACGACTTGATCGACGCCTGGTTGCTCTTGCTGCGTACCACCGCGCTGATGCGCGCCTGCGAGACATTCTGCGCGTCGAGGAAGGGATTGGGGAGTCGGGATGGCGGGGCGGCCGGCGCCGGCTCCGGCGCGGCCACACGCTCCGACTTGCCTGCCCGGTGCCGGCCGCGGCCGCCGGACGCGGGCCTTGCCTGCGTCGTCGGCTTGACCTCCGGTGCCTTTGCCACCTCGGGCTTGGGCTCCTCCACCTTGGGGGGCTCCGGCTTTGCCGGCGAGGCGCTGGTCGCGGCCTGTGGATTGACAAGCTCAGGGGCCTTGCTGCCGTCGCCGCGCAGAGAGAACACGACCAGCAGAATAACCAGAAGCACCAAGCCGGCCGCCGCCACGACGTAGGTCAAGCCTCGATGCTGGTGCACCATCGTTGCCAGACGCGCACCCGGCCCGGCCCAGAGAGAAGCTGCGGGGGGCATAACCTGACCTGCAGCCGATGCTGCAGCGGGCGTGAGCACCGGCGCGCTCTGCTGACCCACGCTGCTCGCGGCAAAAGACGGCATGAACCCGGCCATGACCCTTTCTTGGGAGGGTGCAGGGGCGGGGTGTTGAAGTTCGGCCGCAGGGACGGATACCGACACCGCCGCCATGACTTTCAACCAACCATCGACGTCGGGCGCGGGCGAAGCCTCAGGTTCGATCGTGATCGGCACGCTTATCGCCGATGCCGCTGCTGCAGGCGTCATGGTCGACAGGGGTGGCGAAGGAGAAGTCGGCGGCCCTGACTTGTCGACCGCCTTCGCCCCTACCGGCGGCAGAGAATGCGAAGGCGGCGGCGTCTTCTGCATCGCCCTGGCCCCCGCCGGCGGCATGGGTGAGGGGGCTGTCCCCGTCCGCTCCAGCGCCTTGGACCCGACCGGCGGAAGCGGGTGCAAGGGCGGCGGGGTCTTCTCCATCGCCCTGGCCCCTACCGGCGGCATGGGATACGAAGTCGGAGCGATCTTCGCCATCGGCTTGGCCCCTGCCGGCGGCTTCGCACCAACCGGCGGAAGCGGGTGCGAAGGCGGCGGTGTCTTCTCCATCGCCCTGGCACCTACCGGCGGCATGGGACGCGAAGGCGGGGCCGTCTTCTCTATCGGCTTTACCCCTATCACCGACGGCAGGGCAGGCAAGGCCGGCCCGGCTTTCTCGGGAGCCATGGGGCCCGGAGCGAGAGCGGAACGACCGCGCGGGCTCTTGCCCCCCTCGGTCGTGGCCTCGCCGAAGGTATCCTGCTCCAAGAGCCGGCCCAGGTCTTGGAGATCCTTCCCCTTCTTGGTCGTGGTGTCGGTGAAGACCCGCCGGCCCGGATCCGTGGGGGTGTCCTGATCGTCGAGCGGAGTCCCCGGCGCGGGCGTGAGCGGCTGGCCAGGGAAAAGCTGGGGCGTGGGTGGTTCCGCCGGTCCTTCGGGCTTTGTGCGCGGCAGAGGCCCCCATGCCGAATCGGTCGCGGGTGGCGGCGATGGTGGTGGTGGCGGTGGCGGCGGTACCGGCGCACCCTTGGGCCGCGATCCCGGCTTTCGCCGCAACATACTGATCTCCCTGGCGATGACAGAGACCTCACTCGACGGCTTCCACTTCGGCATCCCCTCCTTCCAGACATGCACCGTCTTGCCCGGCTCAGCCGCCAGAATCCACTTGGCGGCTTCGGTGCGCGAGAAGGGACCACTCTGCGCGCCGTGAATGGCCACGAACCACTCGACCCGGCCGCCCAGCTCATCCTCGGCGGGCGGCGGCGGCGGCGGGACCGCAGGCGGTGGCGGCGGCGCAACCGCGGCAGCTCTGACAGGCGGCAGCTTGGGCCCGCTCGCGGGAGCCGGCTTGGCTTCTGCCCCTGCCGGCGCTTCCCGGGCGGAATCCGCTCCCGGTCTTCTGCCAAGCGCGCTCCCCGTCTGCGCACCTTGCTCACCCTCGACGACGATGACGTTGCCACACGTCTTGCAGCGAATGCGCAGTATCTTCCGCCGAACCTTCTCGTCCGCAATCGAGTAGCGGGTCTGACAACGATCGCAGACGAACTTCATCCTGGGTCCCGGAAGCTCCTTGGTTATCCAGGCTACCACAGCCCCGCCGCGGCGTGCAGTGCTACCGTTCACATTCTCGCGTTTTCCCCGGACCTCGGCCGAATCCCCGCGCAAACCACCCGCGTTGCTGCCCCTACTCGCTGCGAAGCCACCAGACCACGGCCGCCGCCACCAGCACCACGACAATGCCGGCCCAGACGATGCCGCTCCAACGCCTGGGTACGCGGTCGGGAACGCCCGCACCCGCGGCGCTCCCAGCCGACAAAGGCTTGCCCTTCGCTACGCTGCCGGTTTCGGGTCCTGCCGCCTCCTTGGCACCTGCCGGGGCACCTGCCGGCGCTGGGCCCGAAGCCGAGACCACCTCGCGTGCCGCGGGCTTTGCGTCCCTCGCGACCGGCTCCACCTTCTCGACCGGCTTGGCCCCCGGCTGCCCCTCGGCGTCGGCGGGGGCGAGGCGCGGCTCCGGTTCGCTCGACGCCCTCTCCGGCCCGGACTTGCCGTTAACCTCGGCCCACACACCCAGGGCCGAGGCACGCAGGGCCCGAGCCAAGGCTGCCCCCGGCCCCTCGGCCTGGCGAAGGTCGAAATCCAGATCCTCACCGGTGCCCTCGGCAGGCTCCTCTCCCTCGACGAATGCCTGTGCACGCCTGCGGCCGGCATCGGAGATGAGCGCCTCTGCTTCTTCCGAGAAGATCTTCTCCACGTAGTCGGCGAGCTGGACGTTGTTGCACAGGTAGGCGTTCGAACGGGCCAAAAAGCCGTGCAGGTCTTGGTACAACTCGACCGCCGACTGGTAGCGATCCGGGGGCTTCTTCTCCAGGGTGCGCAGGACGATGAGTTCGAGCTCCGACGGATAGTCGTGGCGGACGAAGGTCGGGGGTTTGGGGCGCTCTTCCAGGATGCGCTTGCTCGCCACCTCGCGCGGACCCCGCCAAAGACGCCGCCCCAGGGTGATTTCATAGAGGATGGTGCCGAGACAGAAGATGTCCGAGCGCCCGTCGATGGCGTCGCCCCGGACCTGTTCGGGCGACATGTACGTGATCTTGCCCAGCCGCGCACCCGACTCCTCCTTGATGGAGAGCCCTTGGCGGGCGATGCCGAAGTCGATGAGCTTCACCTGCCCCGAGGCGTTGACCAGGATGTTGGTGGGCGAGATGTCACGATGGACGACGCAGAGTGGCTGGCCCTTGCCGCCCTGGCCATCGTGCATGTGCGCAAGGGCGCCCGCGATTTCGGCCGCGATGAAGGTGCCTACCTCGACGGGAATCGACTTGGCCACCTGGATGGCGCGCTTGGCGATCTCGGTCAGGGTGTGGCCCGCGATGTGCTCCATGGCGATGAAGTGGCGGCCGCCGTCCTCGGCGACGTCGAACACCTCCACGATGTTGGGATGGTTCATGAGCGCCGAGATGCGGGCCTCGCCCAAGAACAGCTCGACGATCTCGGCGTGCCCTTCCCAGCGTGACTGCAGGACCTTGAGCACCAGCTCCTTTCTGAACTGGGCCAAGCCCTCGTGCCGCGCCAGGAAGATCTCCGCCATGCCCCCGGTAGCCAGGTGCTCGACGATGCGGTATCGCCCTAGCTGGGTTCCGATGAGATCCTTGCCGCTTGACATGCCTGGTGCCTGGGCGCTCCTCCTTCGACCCTATCACTCCACCAGGGTGCCGTCGATGGGTCGTATGGGTTTGTTTGCCACAGAGAGCACAGAGGCTGGGAAGGACGCAGAGAGGAAGGGGAGATCTATGACCTCTCCTTCCTCTGTGCCCTCTTCTTTGCCTCCGCGCTCTCTGTGGTGAATCACTTGGGACCGGTGCGGTGCTCTAGCCACCCACGGGGGCGCCGCCGTCGGGGCTGGTGCGGCTGCTGCCGGCATCTTCTTGATCCCCGAATTCGACCGTGACCTTGGCGCGTCCGTTCTTGAGGAGCACGAGGGTCACGGTGGTGCTCTTGCCTTGCACCACGTTTGCGGTCTTGTCCTCGCTCACCCACATGGGAATGGTGGAATTCCCGACGCTCCCACAGGCCTGGGTGTAGGCGTTGGCAGAAAATGCGACGGCGCCGACGGGCAGCCCGGAGAAGGCATGGGTGAGCGTGTCGCCCGGGGCCACGTCGAAGTTCTTTGTCACCGAGCGGAACTCGCCCGTGATGGACACGCGAATGCAGGCCACGTTGTCGGGGATGGTACCTATGGAGAGCATGATGTCTCCGGTTTCGGTCGGGTCACCCCCGGTGTCGTCGCAGCCCGGGTTGGGCACGAGGGCAAGAAGGAAGACAAGGGTGGATAGAGGAGCGGAGCGAAAGACGTTGCGGTTCAGGTTCATGATCGGGCCTCCTTTGTTGTGGGAACACATACCTTCTCGGTCAGGCCGCGAAAAAAGTTGCTTGCCCGCAAAAAAAACCTCCCAGCCCTGCCGTAGAGCCGGTCTTGCGGCCTCGTCGTGCGCGTTGACTATGCCCCCCGGGCAGACTAGCTTGCGAGCCATGAAGGTCGTACAAGAACCGCTCTCCGTTGCCGACCCCCAGGTCGCCCTACTGGTGCGCCAAGAGGAGCGCCGCCAGGCCGAGAAGGTCCGCCTGATTCCCTCGGAGAACTACGTCTCCCGTGCGGTGCTCGAGGCCTCGGGGTCGGTGTTCACCAACAAGTACAGCGAGGGCTACGCCCAGAAACGCTACTACGAGGGCCAGCAGAACGTCGACCCGCTGGAAGAGCTGGCCCAACGCCGCGCCTGCGCCCTTTTCGGCGCGGAGCATGCCAACGTGCAGCCGTACTCCGGATCGCCGGCGAACCTGGCGGTCTACTTCGCCTTCCTCAAGCCGGGCGACAAGGTGATGGGCCTGGCGCTGCCCATGGGCGGCCATTTGACCCACGGTTGGAACGTGTCCATCACCGGCAAGTACTTCCAGTCCGTGCAGTACGGGGTACGCAAGGACACCGGCCGCATCGACATGGATGAAGTCCGCGACCTGGCGCGCCGGGAGCGGCCGGGGCTCATCTGGGCGGGCGGCACGGCCTATTCGCGCATCTGGGACTTCGCCGCCTTTGCCGAGATTGCCAAGGAAATCGGGGCGCGCTTCGCGGTGGACATGGCCCACATCGCCGGGCTTGTCGCGGGCGGCGCCCATCCCACGCCCATCCCGCACGCGGACGTCGTCAGCACGACCACGCACAAGACCCTGCGCGGCCCGCGCGGCGGCATGCTCCTGTGCCGGCAGGCCTTTGCCGCGGTCGTCGACAAGGCCGTGTTCCCCGGGCTACAGGGCGGCCCGCACGACCACAACACGGCTGCCCTCGCGGTGGCGCTGCATGAGGCCGCGCAACCGGAGTTCAAGGAGTACGCGCATCAAATCGTGGCCAACGCCAAGGTGCTGGCCGCCGAGCTTTTGGCGCGCGGATACCATGTGGTTTCGGGCGGCACTGACAACCACCTCATCCTCGTCGATCTCACGAACAAGAACGTGCCCGGCAAGGTGGCGGCCAAGGCGCTCGACCAGGCCGGGATCGAGCTCAACTACAACTCGGTGCCCTACGACACACGCAAGCCCTTCGACCCCTCCGGCATCCGCCTCGGCACCCCGGCGGTCACCAGCCGCGGCATGGGCGAAGCGGAGATGAAGCAGATCGCCGCTTGGATTGACCGCGTGGTAAGCAAACCCGACGACGAGACCGCGGCCGAGGTCTTTGCCGAGGTCCTCGGTCTCACGCGGCGTTTCCCCACCCCCGGCATTCTGCTCGCGTAGGAACCCATGAAGATTTTCAACACAGAGAACACAGAGAACACAGAGACCGGACCGGAGAAGGAAGGGTTTCGGATCCGGAGAACCCATCTCCATCCGTCCTCCGTTGGTCCCCTGCTGGCGGTCGCGCTGTTGCTGGCGGCGGCCCCGGCCGGAGCCGAGGTTATCGAGCTTCTCGACAAGACCAAGATGAACGCCAAGATCATCCACTTCTACGACGGCGTGTACACGGTCGAGGCGCAGGGCCAGACCGTCAAGCTGCCCAAGGAGAAGATCAAGTCCATCGCCTTCCAGATGCCCGCGCCCCGCCCGGAGTTCTCCACGCCCGAGAAGACCTTCGAGTACTGGCGCAAGGCCCTGGGCGAAGGCAACCTGGAAAAAGTCATCGATTGCTACGCCCTCATGTTTCAGGGCATGCTGGCCATGCAGCTTGGCCAGGTGAGCGACGGCTTGAAGAAGATGCAGAAGGAAATCGAGGGCACCAAGTTCACCCTCAAGGGCTCCTCGGTCAAAGGCGACCACGCCACGCTCAAGGTCACCCGGCAGAAGGGCGACGATTCGGAAACCGTGGACATCCCCTTCGCGCGCGAGAACAACGAATGGAAGATGCTGCCGCCGCAGTAGAAGGCCACGGCAGCGGTTCTGCGCACGGATGACAAGGCATCGCTTTCAGCTCTTTCTGCTCGCCGCGGCGCTCGGCTGCCCCTGGCTTGTCCCGTCGTCCGCCCGGGCCACGCCCAACCTCGACCCCTTCGCGCCTCGGCCGGGGAAATCGCTCTTGCCTTTCCATTCTGCGCAGGCCGGGCCCGTGCCGCCGAACATACTCGCATCCGACGACAAGCCTGCGCCCGCCGACCGGCCCGCCCGCGAGCCGGCGGCGAAGGCCGCCTCACCCGCCCCGGCGGCTCCCCCAGCCAAGAGCAACCCATACTGCTCTCGCGACGATGAATGTCCGGCCAACACCATCTGCGAGCACAACACCTGCCAGCCCTTCGAACGCCCCATCGACATCCTGCTATACCGCAAGGAAGGCCGCAGCACGTCCATCCTTCCCCTCTACTTCTCCAACCGGGGCAACCCCGGCCATCGTGTGCTGGCGCCCTTCTACTTCCATTTCTGGAGCCCCGAGGCCCGCACCCAGATCCTGGCGCCCTTCTACTTCCGCGTGGAAGACCGGATTCGCCAGCGCGTGGTGCTGGTCGTTTCCCTCTACGTGCAAACCCGCGCCCCCGACGCGCGCTCCTGGGCGGTTTGGCCCTTCTTCTACCTGTCGACCAAATTCGGCTGGGCCGCGCCTCCCCTGCTTTCGTTCAAGGTGGGCGATCCGGACCGCGGCAACGCCTACGGCATGTGGTTTCTGCTCTACTTCTGGACCCGCTCCCCGGCTGCCAAGTTCGACCTGCTTTTCCCCTTCGCGATTTCCAAACGCTCCAAGGAATCGGCCTTCACCTACGTCGCCCCGCTCAACTTCTACTGGCGAAGCGGCAAGGAAAAGAGCCTCCTTTCCATCCCCTTCTTCTATCGCAACACGACTCCCACCGGCGGCAACCTCGCTTCGCTCCTCGGCTACGCCTCCGTCGAAGGCAAGTCCACCCGAGGCTCGTTTCTGTGGCTCTACTGGTACGGCCGTTCGCCGAGCGCAAGCCACGACGTCGTCCTTCCCCTCCTGTGGAGCTTCCGCTCGGCCGAGGCGAGCACCACGATTGTGCCTCCCCTGTTCCACATGCGCCGCAAGGATTCGGCCACCGGGACCTTCGCCTTTGTCGGCTGGTGGTCGAGCGATCGCAAGGCGGGCTCGAATTGGCAGCTCGCCTTGCCCTTCTACTTCCGTAAGAGCAGCGAGCACGGCGCGAAGGTCTTTCACCTGTGGCCCACGGGAACCTACCTGCACGACGACAAGGCCGGTTCGCGCTATCTGACCCTGCTCGTGCCGCCCCTCCTCTACTGGCGCGACAAGAAGGACGCCATCGATTTCGCCCTCCTCTACTACCGCCATCGCGATATCCCGGGCGATGCGCGCACCGTCATCGCCGGGCCGTACTACCAGCGTGACGACCCCGCGGGCACGACCCGTGGCGTGTTCCCCTTGTTCTGGTACTTCCGCGATTCCGTCTCGGGCGCCACGGCGCATTCCCTCCTGCCCTTCTACTTCCGGCGCAATGCTCCGGATGAAACGCTGACCGCGGCCGGGATCTTCCCCCTGTGGGGCTACCACCGCACCTTCAGCGACGGCGGCACGAGCGGGGGCCTCTTCCCGCTCGCCTTCTTCGGCAGCCGCAGAGAGAGAAGCCACGCCATCGTCTTTCCCCTCTTCTGGCGCTTCCGCAGCCGGGAGGCGGTTTCGACCCTTCTCTTTCCTTTCTACTACGCCTCGTCGGATCCCCGCTCCTCCCGCACGGCGGTGTTCCCCCTCCTCTACCTCGCCGGCCGCGACCCTGACCGAAGCTTCCGCATCCAGGTCCCGTTCTACTGGCACTTCACCGACGCGCGGGCCGGCACCTCCTTCACCCTGGTGCCGCCCTATTTCCGCAACCAGGAGCCGGGCGGCTACGCGGCGGGAATCTTTCCCCTCGTCTACTGGGGCGGCGGCGGTCCCCGCCGCCACGTTGCCCTCTTCCCCCTGTTCTGGTGGTTCCGCGACGATGCCCGCGACCGCACCGCCACGGTGGTGGCCAACTACCTGCACCGACGGCACGGCGGCGAAACCACGGATGCGTTCTTCCCGCTTCTGCACTACCGCCGCGGCGCCAAACCGGGCGGCTCGGATGAAACCAGCCTGACCCTCTCTCCCCTCTTCCACTACCGACGGGACGCGCAGGCCACGGTCTTCGCATCGCCGGTCACGGCCTTCCTGCGCAGCCGGGATCGGCAGGCGGGTTTCGCCGGCCCGTACTTCTGGTATCGCGACTC
>Ga0172362_10002020_pt1 | contig 17601 bp, 10 predicted proteins | sample LakKivs1_kivu2a2_FD_114534 | JGI IMG/M metagenome (GOLD analysis project Ga0172362, IMG submission 114534) | Sediment microbial communities from Lake Kivu, Rwanda - Sediment s1_kivu2a2 | ecosystem: Environmental > Aquatic > Freshwater > Lake > Sediment | place: Rwanda: Western Province, Lake...
CCGGCCGTCCATCAGCCAGCGGAAGATATCCCACTGCTGCCCGCCCAGCCAGGTGATGCTGAACGGCTCGGCCCCCTCGGCCGCGACGCGGTAGTTGATCTCCATGTACAGCCCCGTGTACGGCAGGATGGCGTCGCAGTGCATCTCGGAGTAGGTCTGCACGCTGGGCCCCATCTTCGCCCGCAGCAGGCGCATCAGGCGCACGTCCTCGGCCCGCATCCCGAAGCAGTCCATGTAGAACAGCCCGCAGCCCATGCCGATCATCCGCTCGAACCGCCGCCAGAGCATCTCCACGTGCCCGCGGTCGTCGGCGTTCAGGTCCACCAGCCCGTCGTGCTTCCAGCTCACCCGCGTGGGAATCGAGTCCGGCCGCGTGCAGACGCCCAGCTTCAACCCGGCGTCCTTGAACCGCCGCTGGAGCGTCGCCCAGTTGGCCTGCGTCTCGGGCGGCAGGACGTCGAAGTCCGGCCGGTATTCGGCGCCGCGGACCTCGGTTCCCTGCTGGCCCCAGATGATGACGCCCTGCCCGCCGACGGCCTTGAGCATCGGGATCAGCGTGTCGCAGAACTGCCTGGCGCCGGCGGCGGTGTCGAGGCGGCACAGCCCGTCGTGGTAGCCGTGGGGGTTCTGCGGCGTGATGTACCGGGCGCTCTTGTTGGCGCAGACCTGGATGACCGGGCGGTGGTCCGGGCGGTACCGCACCGGCCCGAGCACGCGGGCGAGCCACTGCTTGTAGGGCGCCAGCAGATGCCGCCAGTCGCGATGGGTGCTCACGCGGAGCGTCAGGCCGAACGCCCGCGCGCCCAGCGGCGGGATGTCGGCGGCGACGAAGTATTGCAGGTCGCGGTTGGGCAGCAGCTCGCGGGAGGGCCGTCCCGGCCGCGGGGGCGTCCAGTCGGTGTAGTCCCACATGGTCAGCGTGCGGAGCAGCTCGGCGTTGGCGGGGCAGGTGCCCACGCCGAACGACTCGTCGGCACCGTAGCTGCCGCCGATCTTGACGGTCATGCCGGGATGCAGCGCCTCGCCCGGATGCGCCCGCAGCCACGTGCCGTGCGTGCAGAACAGCAGCCCCCGCGGCGGGGCCGACCAGGTGAACCGCAGCCCGCGGAAGCCCGTGACCGCCAGGTGCTCGCTGGCGTGATTGTTCTCGACGCGGGCCTGGATCGTCACGTCAGGCCCGTCGAAGGCGTAGTCGAACACGGCCGTCACGTCGCCCTTGTAGACGTGGCGGACCCGCGCGTGGTCGTCACCGCGCCGCTGGAGCGACTTGCTCACGATGTCGCCGGCGGCCACCTTGCCAGCGCCCATGCCGAAGTGCTCCTCGGCGCTGCACGCCCGCCACAGGCCGGCGGCGACCTGGCGAGGGCCGACCGCGATGCCCGACAGCCCGTCGGCGGTCACCGTGAACGTGACGGACTCGGCCGAGCGATAGGTGAACGCCGCCGGCTCGCCGGCAATCGCGAAGGCGCCGGTCGACAGCGCCGGCAGGGCCGCCGCGACCGCCGCGATGGATCTGCTCAACATGGTCCGGGTCCCTGGCGAAAGGGTCTCAGCATAGCGCATCGCCGCGGCGGCGCTCGGCCGGCGCGCCGCCGGTTCATGACAGCGCCCGGATGATCGCCCCGCAGAAGGCCGGCAGGTCGTCGGGGCAGCGGGCGGTGATGACGTTGCCGTCCACGACGCATTCCTCGTCGACCCACTCGGCGCCGGCGTTGAGCATGTCGTGGCGGATGGCGATGAAGCTGGTCGCCCGTCGCCCGCGAAGGGCGTCGGTGCAACAGAGCATCCAGCCGCCGTGGCAGATGGCGGCCAGGATGATCTTCGCCTCGGCGCACTGGCGGATGAAGCGGATCATGCTCTCGTCGCGGCGCATGTAGTCTGGCGCCCAGCCGCCGGGCACGATCACCGCGGCGAAGTCGCCGCCCTCCACGTCGCGGGCGGCCGTGTCCGACACGCACGGGTAGCCCAGCTTCGAGCGGTAGGTCTCGTGCTCCTTCGGGCCGACCAGCACGACGCGGGCGCCGGCCTCCTTCAGCCGGTAGTAGGGATACCACACCTCCAGCTCCTGGTACTGCTCGTCGAGCATGAGGGCGATTCGCTTGTCGGACAGTGCCATGGGCGTCTCCTTCGCGGCGATTCGCGGCGCGCGACATTCTATGTGCCCGCCGGGCGCGGGGCAACGGAGAGATGCGACACAGAGGCACAGAGGGACAGAGGATGTGCCCCGTGCGCCCGGGGCAACCGGCGGGCACTGGACCGGTCACTGAAGTGACCAGCCATCGGGGCGCGAATCCCCTGCGCGAACCGCCGAATCGCCCGACGAATTGCCCTTCCCTTTTCGCCGCAGCGGGCGTACACTGCACGCACTGGTCGGGGCCGTAGCTCAGTTGGGAGAGCGGCTGGTTCGCAATCAGCAGGTCAGGGGTTCGAGCCCCCTCGGCTCCAGTGAAGGGGGTTTGTGTGCCTTCAGGGCACGCCGCCCGACGCCGCCTGGAGCGCCTCCAGCAGCTTCTTCGCCTTGGCGACGTGGGCGGGCAGGTGGGCCCAGCGGGCGATGCGCTCCAGGTCGCCGCGGCTGGCGCGGAGCGTGTCGAGCCACGCCTTGCGTTCGGCGGCCACGTCGGAAGAATCGTCGAGGCGGAAGTAGAAGCCCGGCGCGGCCGGCCACTGCTCGGTGTTGTAGGCGCGGGCGACGAGGGCGTAGGTGCCCGGCTGCAGGCGCACGCGGGTGCCTTCCGGCACGCGCCGCCCGGCGATCCAGACGTCCGGCGGCTCCTGCGGCGCCCAGACGCGGACGACGCGCTGGCGGTCGTTGACCAGCCAGGCGCGGAAGTAGGCGCCTTTGCCGGGCCCCACGTCGCGGAAGTGCAGATTGTCGGCCAGGACGACGCGCCCGTACATGCCGCAGTTGCCGTAGAACTGCCGCGTGATGGTCTGGCCGCCGACCTCGACGGCCGGTGCGGGCTGCCCCTTCTCCGCCGCCTTCGTCAGGCCGCCCAGCGCGGCCAGCACGTCATCGGCGCGGGCGATGTCGAAGTAGCCGAACACCTCGATGGGGAAGGCGATGAAGCGCGCGAAGGGCGTCGCGCCGCCGATGGCGTCCGGGCGCGACGGGGCGATGTCAATCGGCGGCGTGTCGGCCGGGGGCTGCGTCTCCAGGTCGCCCAGGATGTAGCGGGCGTTTACGTCGGCCTCGTAGGCCCGCCCGGCGTCGTCGCCGCGGGCCAGGCAGATCACGGACGGGTCGGTGCGGATGTAGATGCGGTCGCCGTCGAAGACGGGCGGTGCGGTCCAGGCCTTCTCGACGAGGCTCTTGCCGAGCAGCAGGCCGTCGGGCCTGCGCTGCACGACGCCGCAGATGGCGCCGCGCGCGACGCGCCCGTGGAACGCGCTGCCGTGCTCGCCGATGAAGACGTAGCCGCCGGCGACGGTGATGGGGACGTACTGTCGGCCGTTCGACTGCGGCGGCATGCCGCGCCAGACGGTGGATCGGTCGCCGTGCCCGGGCCACTCGTGGCGGAGGATGTCGCGGCTGCGGGTGTCGAAGACGACGTAGCCGCCGGCGCCCTGCCCGCCGCCGGAGCCGTACAGCAGCCCGTCGGCGTACGCCATGCCGCCGTCGAACGCGGTGGGCATCGGCTGCGACCACAGCCGCCGCAGGCCGGCGCTGTCGCGGTCGTACATGACGAGGCGCGAGGCGGTGAGCAGGCGCGACTCGCTGGGGTGATATACCGCGCCGTCGGCGACGGTGAGCGTGCCCTGGCCGGCGTCGACGAGCCAGGCCTGCGAGAGGACCTTGCCGTCGTCGGCGCGGACGAGGGCGGCCCCGTCGGTGACGATGGCGTCCATGTCCTGCCGTCCGTCGGTGAGCTTCACGGCGGCCGGCGAGCTGGTGGCCGTGGGATGGAACATCGGCCCGGTGCGCCACAGTTCCCTGCCGGTGGCGGCGTCGAGGGCGATGAGTCGCGTCCAGTCCCAGCAGAAGCGGCTGAGGCCGGGGCGCTGCGACTTGGCGCCGACCTCGACGACGAATCTCCCGGCGACCAGCAGCGGCGAGGGGCAGACGGTGGACTCGCCCTCGGCGGGGATGCGGGTCATCCAGAGGCGGTTGCCGTCGCGGTCGAAGCAGGCGGCCACGCCCGTGCCGAACTTCACCCACACGCGCCGCCCGTCGGTGACGGGCGAGGCGAAGCTGTAGCCGGTCCAGCCGCCATAGGCGGAGCGGGCGAGCTTGCCGTGCTCAACCAGGAAATCGTAGAAGGCCGTGCTGCCGGCGCGCTTGCCGCTGCCGCACTTCTCGGCCAGCTCCTTGCCGAGGCGGCGGATTTCGTCGCGGGCCTGGTCCTTCGTCATGCCGCGCTTCATCAGCGCCGCTTCGCGCTCGACGTAGTCGCGCCCCAGCTTCAGCAGCTCGCTCCGCGCCCGGACGTACTCGGCCCAGAGCTTGCGTGACTGGTCTAGCTTGTCGGGCGCGACCAGCTCGAAGACGCTGCACTCGCGATCCCACAGCACCTTGCCGCTGGCCTTGTCCAGGCAGCAGACGAAGTGCGGCTCGCGCAGCACGATCAGCCGGTCGCCCATGACCACCGGCGGGGCCTTGCTGCTGTTGGCGTTGGACAGGTACCCGCCGGCCGACTCCAGCTCCAGCGGCGTGCGCCACAGGACGTTCCGCCCCGTCTCCAGGTCCCACGCCGTGACGGGCGCCGCGTCGGGATAGCAGGCGGTGTTGTTGTTGCGGTAGCCGCGCACGTCGGGCGGCAGGTGGTCGAGGCGGGCCTGTCGGGCGGCGACGGCAGCCTGCCTCGCCGCGGCCGCCGCCGCGTCCAGCGGCCTGCCGTGAACGGCCACCTTCACCCAGAAGTAGTTCGGCACGGTGCGCCGCTCCGGGCGCCGCTTGGCGCCCGAGCCGACGACCGTGTTGACGGCGTCCAGCCGCACCACGAGCGTGTTGGCCCCCTTGCGGAACGACGCCCTGCCCCACGCGGCGCGCTGCTCGGCCTCGGGGGCGTTTGCGTCGCCGACGGCGGCGGCGACCAGCCGGCCGTTCACCCACAGCCGCCCGTAGTCGCTGGCGCTGATGGCGACCCACAACTCCACGTCGGCGGGCGCGAGGACCTCGCTGCGGGCGTACGTGCGGCCGTTCAGCGGGCCCGAGTAGGCCAGGTCGCCGCCGAAGCGGCTGGGCTGGAAGTCGGTCCACGGCCGCTGAAGGCCCAGCTCGATCTGCTCGCCCGCCCGCTGCCAGGTGACGAAGGGCGAGGCGGGCACGTCCAGCTCGCCGGCCCGCTTCAGCGCCTCGATGTCGGTGACGTAGCGGGCGTCGGGCGCGTCGAAGAACTCTGGCAGGCGCCAGCTCACCAGGGCCGGATGATTGGCCGGAAACGGCCCGACGAACTGCCAGTTGCGCACGAACAGCCAGCACTGGCTGCCTTCGGCGCCCGCGTCGGCGGGCAGGACGTTGGGGCTGTTGGCGTCGGCGGCAAGGGACCCGTGGCCGTACCACGGCCCGAAGTCGCTGTCGGCGGCGGCCTCCTCGGCGCCCGGAGCGGCCGGGGGCGCGGCCGGGGCGGCCGCCCACGCCGCCGCCGCCGCCCGCATCCGCCCCATCAGCCGCGCGACGGGCGCCAGCTTCGCCTTGAGCGTCGGGTCGCTTGGCGGCGGCCGTTTGGGCGCCGCCGGGCGGACGGTCCGATCGCCCGCCAGGTCGAGGCCCAGGTCCAGCGTCGGCAGCTCGGGCGGCTTGCTCTTCGCCTTGTTCTTCGCGGCGGCCTGTGCGGCGAAGAAATCGGGCGCGACGACGCTTCCGGCCGCCCAGGCGTCCGCCGGCGCCGCCCCCTGCGACAGAACCATGTCCAACGCGCGGTACAGGCGCATCAGCCCGGCCGCGTTGACAAGCAACTGCCTGGCCGCGTCCTGGTCCGCCGGCTCCCGGGTCCGCAGCGACGGCGGCGGCGCGGCGGCCGTCAGGTCGCGCCGCGCGCCGGTCACCGCGCCTCTGGCGATGGCCGACATCAGCGGCCCGTCCTCGGAGCCCGGCATGGTGTAGCGGCCGGTGATCCTGGCGGCGTCGCCGGCCAGCGTGACCTCGACAGGCCGAAGCTCCTCGCGCAGCGGGCCTTCGGCCAGGACATCCAGCACGGGCACGGCCAGGCGCAGCGCCAGGCCGTCCGTCGCGGGCGATTCGGCCAGCACCCAGACCGGGCGCACGATGCCGTCGACGTTGGCGATCCAGGCGCGGCCGCAGAGGTATCGGCCGTTCCAGTGCAGAAGCTGCGTGCGGAGGTCCAGCCCGCGCATGGCGCGGACGAGCGTGAGGTCGGCGACGGCGGGGGCGGGCAGCCGCCGCGCGCGGGCCAGCTCGCCGAGGCGCGAGGCGGCGTCGTCCCACGCGCGGCCGAGGGCGGCCGCTTCGGCGGCGATCTGCTTTGCCGGCTCATCGGCGGGCGGGGCGCCCGCCGCCTTCAGCGCGGCACAGAAGCAGGCGGTCACGACCATAGACGCTCTCATGCCGTCTCCGTTCACGCGGGCGATTGCGCCGCGCCGGGCGCCGGGCGATGGGTGCACGCCGGCTCGGCCGCGAGGTAGTCGCCGGTCAAGGCGTAGGCCCTCGCGCGGCAGCCGCCGCAAACGCCGCCAAACTCGCACCGCCCGCACTTGCCGCCCAGCCGGTCGTAGTCGCGCAGGGCGGCGAAGACCTCGCTGCCGCGCCAGATGTCCGCCAGCGCCCGCCGCCGCACCGAGCCGCAATGCACCGGCAGGTAGCCGCAGGGGAACACCTCGCCGCTATGGCTGACAAACACCACGCTGACGCCGCACAGGCAGCCGCGCGACCGCCCGACGTCCAGGCCGCGCTGCGCGGCCAGGCGATAGTAGTGCGGCGCACACGTCGCCTTCAGTTCCAACACCGCCCCGCCACCGGGGGTGCCGCCGCCCTGCTGCCGGTCGAGCAGCCAGTTCAGGACGCGCTCGTAGGCGGCCGGGGCAAGCTGGTGTGTCTCGGCGATCCGGACGCCGCAGCCGACGGGCACGAGGAGGAACAGGTGCAGCGCGACGGCGCCGACGGAGCGGGCCAGGTCGTACAGCTCGTCGAGGCGAGCGGCGTTATGTGCGGCGATGGTGGCGTTGATCTGCACGGGCACGTCGCGGCGGCGCAGGGCGGCGATGCCCGCCAGGGCGGCCTCGAACGCACCGCCCACGCCGCGGAAGGCGTCGTGCGAGGCGGCGTCGGGGCCGTCGAGGCTCACCGACACGCGCCGAAACTCCGCCGCGGCGATGCGTCCGGCCAGGGCGTCGTCGATCAGCGTGCCGTTGGTGGCCAGGGCGGTCGGCAGGCGCAGCGAGGCGGCGTGTGCGGCCAGTGTTTCCCAGTCGTCGCGCAGCAGCGGCTCGCCGCCGGAGAAGACCACCACCGGCCCGCCCAGCGTGGCGGCCGAATCCAGCACACGGCGAAACTCCTCGGTGGTCAGGTCGTCTTTCGCGGCGGCCTCGGCGACGTCCAGCCGGCGGCAGTGCACGCAGGCGAGGTTGCACCGCGCGGTGGACTCCCAGAAGAGCATCCGCAGGGGTGGGGCGGGTTTCTGACCGGTCGGACCGGTCGGACCGGCTCCTTGGCGCCCTTTGTGGTTCAGGGCCGTCATTCGGTCGCTATCTCCTCGTCGGTGAGGTAGCAGGCGGGGTCGTCGCCCCACATGTCGCCGGTGACGGCCTCGGCGCGGGCGCGGAAGTTGCCGTTGCACACGCCCAGCCAGCGGCAGCGCATGCAGCGGCAGGTCATGTGCTTGCGGCGCTCGCGCAGCATTCCCAGCAGCCCGCCGCCGGCCGACGGGTCCGACCATATCTCGCTGAACGGGCGCCGCCGCACGTTGCCCAGCACGTGGTGCCGCCAGAACTGGTCCGGCAGCACGTCGCCGTTCCAGCTCACGCAGCCGATGCCCAGAGCCGTGCTGTTGCCGGCGTTCATCTCCAGCAGCTTGAGGCACTCGGCCGCGGCGGCGGCATCCTCGCGCAGCAGGCGCAGGTACACGTAGGGGCCGTCGGCGTGGTTGTCGACGGTGAGCACCTCGACCTTCTGCCCGCGGGCGTGCAGGTCGGCGGTGCGGTCCATGATGAGGTCCAACGCCGCGCGGGTCTGGGCGTGGCTGAGCGTGTCGCTGCGCAGGCCGTCGCCGCGGCCGGTGTAGACCAGGTGGTAGAAGCACACGCGGGGGATGCCCTCCCGCCGCAGCAGGTCGAACACGCCGCCCAGCTCGGCGATGTTGCGGCGGTTGAGCGTCATCCGCAGGCCGACCTTCACGCCCGCGGCCAGGCAGGCGCGAATGCCGCGCATCGCCCGGCGGAAGGCGCCCGGCACGCCGCGGAAGGCGTCGTGGACGGTCGCCAGGCCGTCGAGGCTCACGCCGACGTAGCTGAGCCCCGCGCCGGCCAGCTCGTCGGCCAGCGGCCGCTCGATGGCCGTGCCGTTGGTGCTGAGCACGGCGCGGAGGCCGGCGGCCTTCGCGGCGGCGATCAGTTCCAGCACGTCGCCGCGCAGGAGCGGCTCGCCGCCGGAAAACAGCAGCACCGGACAGCCGAAGCGCCCCAGGTCGGCGATCATCTCGCGCGCCTCGTCGCCGCTAAGCTCGTCGTCGTCGGCCTCGGCTGTGCTGGCCGAGTAGCAGTGCACGCAGCGCAAGTTGCAGCGTTTGGTGCAGTTCCAGACGACCACGGGCTTCTTGTCGGCGGCGAACTGCAGCAGGTGGCTGGGCAGGTCGGCCGAGCGGCGCCCGTAGCGCAGCACGTCGGAGGCTTCCACGGTGCGGCAGTACAGCTTGGAGATACCGATCATCCGGTCATCCTGCGGGGGCGAAAAGCGCGCCTCATGCGAACCTTCATTCTAGCAGATGTGCGCGCGGAGAAATCGCCGCGTTCGTGGGGAAAGGGGTCTGGCGCATGGAACGTCGTCGGTGGGGAAGATGGTCCCGACGTTTCGTCCCGATGAATCGGGACTCAACATCGGGCATTTTGCGCCAGAAGTTCCGAGCGCAGAATGCCCGATGTTGAGTGCCGGTTCACCGGCGCGGAACGTCGGGATGTCCCCCTCCGCCCACCGGCGCCCGCGCGCGCCTACATTTCCGGCCCGGTGACCTTGGGCGAGAACTTCTGCACCAGCTCGATGAGCTTGGGCTGCTTGGGGTCCAGCTCCAGTGAGGTGTGCCAGGCCGCCAGCGCCCGTTCGCGCAGCTCCGGCTGCTGCTGGCCGCGCTTGAGCGCCACGTGGTACTGCGACATGTACACCAGCCCGATGCCGTAGTAGGCCCCCGCGCTGGCCTTGTCGAGGGCGGCCGCCTTCTGGTACGCCGCCAGCGCCTTGGCGTAGTCGTCCACGCCGGCGGTGCGGTAGTCGATCTGCTGCAGATAGATTCCGCCCAGGCGCTCCCAGGGCTCGGGACTGTTGGCATCTTCGCGCGCGGCGACCTCGTAGGCCTTCTCGGCCGACTTGAGCCGCCCCTGCCGGGCGTAGGTGGCGCCGAGGTTCATCCAGAGCTTCGGCTGGTGGGTATCGACCTCCAGCGAGTCCTTGTAGGCCTTGATGGCCTCGTAGCAGCGGCCCTGGCTGTCGTAGATGACGCCGAGGTTGCTGTGGGCCTCGGCGCTGTCGGGGCGGACGGCGATGGCGGTCTTGCAGTAGCGCTCGGCCAGGGCGTGCTTGCCGAGAGCGAAGTAGCAGGCGCTGATGTTGAGGTTGGCCTCGAAGTCCTCCGGGTCGATGGCCAGCGCGCGGAGGTAGACGCCGGCGGCGCGGCGGAGGCATTCCTGCATGCGCTCGACGGTCTTGGCCGCCGCGGCCAGAAGCTGGTAGACCACCGCCAGGTTGTACTGCGGGCGGAAGGCGTAGGGGTTGGCCTGGCAGGCCTGCTCGTAGCAGCCGCGCGCCTGCTGGTAGTCGCCGCGCCTGCGGTGGATGTCGCCCATGGCGGCGTGGGCGACCGACAGCTCGGGGTTGGTCTGGACGGCCAGGGCCAGCTCGCGCAGGGCCTCGTCGAGCTTGCCCTGGTCGGCCAGCATCTGCCCGCGCACGAAGTGGTCGATGGCGATGCGCTCGCGGACGGGCGCCCCGCAGCCGGCGGCGAGCATCGCCGTTGTCGCGGCGAGAAGGATCATCGTCAGCCTGGTACGCATGCGCACGTCTTTCGGGCCGGGCCGCCCGCGCCGCGGCGGCGCCCGCCGTTCGTGGCGGGCCGCACCGTGCGGCGCACAGTTTACACTTGTAGGCTTAGCGTGCATATCGGTCAAGATGTCGCCCGCGCTTTTGGGTTCGGGAATCGAAGGCGAGGAGAAAAACATGTTGCGGCGAGGACTGCTGCTGACGGCGGCAGGCGTCTGCTGGCTGGTCGGCGCGGCGGCGGGGCAGGGCGCGACGCGCCGGCTGAGCGCGGCGCAGTACGTCGACAGGATGAAGGCCGGGTGGGTCGGGCAGATGTGCGGCGTCGGCTGGGGCGGGCCGACCGAGTTCCGCGTCAAGGGCGCCGTCATGCCCGAAAGCCGCCTGCCGACCTGGCAGCCGCGCATGGTCAACCAGTTCGGCCAGGACGACATTTACGTCGAGATGACCTTCCTGCGGACGCTGGAGACGCGCGGGTGGGACTGCACGATCCGCCAGGCGGGCATCGACTTCGCCAACAGCGGCTATAGGCTGTGGCACGCCAACAACGCCGGGCGGAGCAACCTGCGCGGCGGCATCGCCCCGCCCGATAGCTCCCACCCGCAGTTCAACAAGCACGCCGACGACATCGACTACCAGATCGAGGCCGACTACTCCGGCCTGATCGCCCCCGGCATGCCGCAGACCGTCATCGAGCTGGGCGAGAAGTTCGGTCGGCTGATGAACTACGGCGACGGGCTTTGGGCCGGTCAGTTCGTCGGCGCCTGCTACGCCGAGGCGTTCTTCGAGACCGACATGACCAGGATCATCCGGGCGGCGCTGAAGGTCCTGCCGCCGCGGAGCCAGTACGCCGAGATGGTCCGCGACGTGCTGAAGTGGCACGCCGCCGAACCGAAGGACTGGGAGAAAACCTGGCAGCTCGTGGAGGACAAGTACCACAAGGACCCCAACTACACGCACGGGCTGTGCAGCCGCGCCGGAGGCGCGAACGCCTTCAGCATCGACGCCAAGCTCAACGGCGCCTACATCCTGCTGGGGCTGCTGTACGGCGGTGGCCAGGGCGACCAGACCATCAAGATCGCCACCCGCTGCGGGCAGGACAGCGACTGCAACCCCGCCAACGCCGGCGGCATCCTGTTCACCACCATCGGCTTCGAGAAGCTGCCGGACCGCTTCACCAGCGCCATCGACCCGAAGGGCAAGTTCAGCCACACGTCCTACGACTTCCCCACGCTGATCGACGTGTGCACGAAGCTGGTCCGCCAGGCCGTCCAGCGCAGCGGCGGAAGAATCGAGAAGGACGCCGGCGGCGCCGAGGTGTTCGTCATCCCCGTCGTCGAACCGAAGCCCGGCAACTTCGAGCCTTCCTACGACCCGGGCCCGCCGGCGAACAGCCGGTTCACCGACGAGGAGATGAAGCAGATTCAGGCGGCCGCGGCCCGCCCCGCGGGCGGCAGGTGAGGCGCCGCCCACCGAGGGCTGGAAGTCGGGCGCCGGCGGCGATATCCTGACTCCAGACGCGGGATGAGCGTGAAGCGACAGTGGCGACACCCTAACGGGAAGGAGAAAGGCCATGACGAAGCGACTGGCGGTGGTGGTGGTGGTGGTGGCGGCGGTGGCGTGTGCGGCCGGGGCGATGTTCGCCGCGGACACGGTGCGGTTCCGCGGGCCGGACGCCCAGGGCAGGTTCCCCGACACGGGGCTGCTGAAGACCTGGCCGACGGAAGGCCCCAAGCTGCTCTGGTCGGCCAAGGGGCTGGGGGCGGGGTTCTCCTCGGCCGTCGTCGCCGGCGACACAGTCTACGTCACCGGTCAGGCGCCTTCGGGCCAGGGGATGCTGTTCGCCTTCGGCCTCGACGGCAAGGAGAAGTGGAAGGCCGACTACGGCAAGGAGGTGGGCAAGATGGGTCCGGCCCAGCCGGGCTCGCGCGGCACGCCGACGGTTGACGGCGACAACGTGTACGTCCTGACGGGCTACGGGCAGCTCGTGACGGTGGAGGCCAAGGCCGGCAAGGTCGTCCGCACCGTCGACCTGCTGAAGCAGTTCGGCGGCAAGCAGGCGCGGTACGGGTTCGCCGAGTCGGTGCTGATCGACGGCGACAAGATCATCTGCACGCCCGGCGCGGCCGACGCGTCGCTGGTGGCCGTCAACAGGAACACCGGCGCGCCGGTCTGGCAGAGCAAGGGCCTCAGCGAAGAGGCCGGCTACTGCTCGCCCGTGCTCGTCACACAGGGCGGCAAGAAGCTGGTGGTGACGATGACGGCCGGCGCCGTCGTCGGCGTCGACGCCGACACGGGTAAGGTGCTCTGGAAGCAGCCGCACACGGGGCGGTTCGGGCTGCAGCCCAACCCGCCGCTGGTCGGCGACGGGATGATCTACATCACCTCCAGCGGCGGGGCGGCCGCGCTGGAGCTGTCCGCCGACGGCTCGGCCGTCAAGGAGACGTGGACCAACAAGGACCTGGACGTCCGGATGCACGGCGCGGTGCTGCTGGACGGCTGCATCTACGGCGGCAGCTCCAGCAAGAAGGCCCTGCTCTGCGTGGACGCCAAGACCGGCAAGGACAACTGGGCCGAGGCGAAGATCGGCCCGGCCGTCGTCGTCGCCGCCGACGGGATGCTGTACTGCTACGGCTCCGACGGCACGGTCAGCCTGGTCAAGCCCGACGCGAAGGCCTGCACCATCGTCAGCCAGTTCAAGGTGGGCGAGGGGGCGGGCATGCACGTGGCGCATCCGACCATCGGCGGCGGGCGCCTGCTGATCCGCCACGGCGACGTGCTGCTGTGCTACGACATCAAGGCGGGCGGGTAGCGCGGGAACCTGGAGCCCGGAACTCGGAACTCGGAACCCGGAACTCGGAACCCGGAACCCGGAACCCGGAACCCGGAACTCGGAACCCGGAACTCGGAACTCGGAACCCGGAACTCGGAACCCGAAACTCGGAACTCGGAACCCGGAACCCGGAACCCGGAACTCGGAACCCGGAACCCGGAAAAGGGAACACGGAACCGGGAACCGGGAACACGGGACACGGAACCCGGAGCACAGAGCACGGAGCACGGGCTGTTCCGCTTGCGGTTCGCAGAACGCCTGTGGGCGGAGCGCGCCGCGCATGGAGGGGGAACAACGCTATGAGCAATCGCAATCCGTTGTTCCGCTGTCCGCGCTCGGCGCTGAGCGTCCTCGTGCTCCTGACCGCGGCGCCCGCGGTCGCCGCCGCGCCCAAAGCACCCCCGGCGAGCCAGCCGGCCGTCAAGGCCCAGCGCGTCTTCGTCTGCGGGCACAGCTTTCACGTGTTCGTCGCCCGGCCGCTGGAGGAGCTGGCCGGGGCCGCCGGCATCTCCGGCCACGTCAACGCTGGCGTGCAGTTCATCGGCGGCTCCAGCGTCACGCAGCACTGGAACGTTCCCGACGCGCGGAACCGGGCGAAGCAGGCGGCCGCGGCCGGAAAGATCGACGTGCTGACGCTCTCGCCGGCGTGGCTGATGCCCGACCCGGCCATCGACAAGTTCGTCGAGCTGGCGCTGAAGCACAACCGCGACGTGCGCGTGGTGGTGCAGCAGTCGTGGTCGGCGTGGGACGGCCTGCTGCCGCCAAACCGGATCACCCGCAACGAGCAGCGCGACGGCGTGACGATCGCCCAGCTCCGCCCGCCGCTGGAGCTGATGCGCAAAGGCATCGAGGCGCAGCTCCGCGCGATCAACGGCAAGCTCGGCCGCCAAGTGGTGTTCCTGGCCCCCGTCGGCGACGCGGTGCTCCTGCTGCGCGAAAAGGTCATCGCCGGCCAGGCGCCGGGCATCACGAAGCAGTCGCAGCTTTTCCGCGACCCCATCGGCCACGGCACCGAACCGGTGCAGCGCCTGGCCGCGTACGTGCACTTCGCCGTCGTCTATCGCCGCAGCCCCGTGGGGCTGAGGGTCTTCCAGAAACCCGGCAACGACGACTGGAACCGCCTCAACCGCCTGCTTCAGCAGCTCGCCTGGCAGGCCGTGCAGGCCCGGCCTCTCAGCGGGATGGGCGGAGCGCCCGATCTCGTTGCCGGGGAGGCAGAAGATGACGGCACACCGGTGCGCGCGAGCGTCAGGCCTCGACGTTGATCCTACCGACGGGGGCCGTGACGGGCCGGCCAGGCGGATGATACAATTGGCGACACGAACCTGAGAGCCGTCGCATGGGTACTTACAGTCTGGAGGACATCACGGTCAAGCACGATTCCTGGCGCGAGTCGGACCGGCTGCAAGCGATGATCGACCGCCGCAAGACAGTCAAGTCGGCCTTCATTCTGGAAGCCAGATCGCTCAAGGAGGCCGGGCTGGACAATCTGGCGCATCCCCTCTACCGGATAGCCGCTCGCGAGGAACTGGCGCTCGCTGAGCTGTTCCGGACTGCCGGGCGACCCGCCGACGCCGCGATCAGCCTGTTCAGTGCGGCTTCCTGCCTGACTGAGGCGGAGCAGTACCAGAAGGCGCTGCCGCTGCTGGAGGAGGTCCGGCAGCGGTTCCCCGATGCCGCGGCCCTGATCGCCGAGTGCGCGGACCACCCGAACCGCCCGCTGTCGGAAAACGATCCGCAGGTCCAGGCGCTCGTTGCGCTGCTTCTGAAGAAGAAGGTGATATCGCCGGATGAGTGGACGGAAGCACTCCAGACGGCCTCGTCGGAGTAGCCTTCGGCCGGGGCGTCCGTGCTCCGGGCGCGATCCAGCGGATGCACACGCCGGTTGCCTTCCGCGAACACCGAAGATCGGGACGAACACATGAGACACGCGCGGTCAAGATGCGGTTGGCTGGCCCGGCGCCTGGCGGCGGCACTGCTGGCCGCGGGAGGTGTGTACGGCATGGCCGATCTGGAAGCGGATGCAGCGGACGGGGGCGGGCCGGCACGCGGGCCGCTCGACCCGCGCGGGCAAATCCACCTGCCCGTCGGTATCGCCGACGCCGTCGATACCCTCAAGACGTTCGTCGAGGCCGAAGGGTGCTTCTCGCCGGGGGTGGGCAGCTACGGCGTGTACTTCTGGCTGTACGACCCGGCCGCGAAGAAGCTGACGGCCGCCACCATGCCCGGCGTCGCGTCGCGGCGCGGGCTGGCGGAAGGCGGCGCGCTGATTCCGTGGACGAGCTTCGCAGCCGGCCCCGTCGAGCTGGGCAGCGAACTCTGCCAGGTCGAACTGGACACGCCGAAGGGCAGGGGGCAGCTCGTCGTCGCGGCCGTGCGCCTGAGCACAGAGGCGAAGGCCGCGCGGAAGGTGCTGCTTTACGCCGCGCTGCGTGGGCTCGGCCCGGCCGGCTGGCCCGTCCGGAAGCTGGAGGCCGGCAAAGAGGGCGACGCGCTGCTGGTGGACGGCGCGACGGCCATCGTCGCGAAGGCGTCCAGGTGCGAGGCCGGCGTGGCGGCCACCGACACCATCGGCGATTTCGCCATGAAGGGCGAGTTGCCGACGGACAAGTCGGCTGAGTCGGCACAGGGCGATTGCAGCGGCGCCCTCCGCGTGCCGGTGACGGTGCCCGCGGGCGGACAGGTGGTGGTGCATTTCATCTGCCCGGTGCTGCCGGGGCGGCGGGCGGTCGGGCACGACTGGGACGGCACCAGCGGCTGGGCACAGGCCGACCTGGCCAAGCCCAACCCGCCCGAGGGCGGCGCACTTCAGCCCGATGCCGGCCTGGCCTGGTACCGCGCGCTGGACGCGGCGAAGCTCTTCGAGCGCGCACGGGCGTACTGGCGCGACCTCACCGGCCGGGCGACCGTCCGCGTGCCCGACAAGCGCTGGGGCGAGGCCTTCGCCGCCATCGCCGGACACGCCGCCATAGCGATGAACGAGGGCGCCCCGGACGTGGCCGTCGTCAACTACAACGTCTTCAACCGCGACGGCGTGTACGTCGCCGACATCCTCCAGAAGGCCGGGCGCCTGGACCTGTCCGAAGCGGCCATCGACTACTTCCTCGCCCACCCGTTCAACGGGCGGACGAAGGTCGAGGCCGACAACCCCGGCCAGGTGCTGTGGGCGATGGGCGAGCACTGGCTCTTCGGCCGCGACGAGAAGTGGTTGCGGCGCGTGTACCCCTCGGCCGCCAAGCTCGCCGCGATGATCGAGTACTGCCGCACGAAGCCCGGCCCGCACCACGTCAAGGCGACCAGCCTGGACTTCGGCGACGCGCTGCCGGGCGACAAGCCCGACGAGAAGCCCGCCCACCGCAAGCAGGTCCTCCAGCCGGGAAGCTGCGACGGACACCACCCGGAGTACACCGAGGCGTTCGACGTTGCCGGCCTGCGGGCGGCGGCGGCACTGGCAGAGGCCCTGCCGAGCAGGGACGACGCCGAACGCTGGACCGCCCTGGCCGAGAAGCTCAAGGACGAGTACGACAAGAAGTTCTCCACCAAGCTCGCGGCCGGGTACGGCAGCTACTGCGTTCTCTGGCCGTGCCGTCTGTACCCGGCCTGCCGCTGCGAGGGCTACGGGGCGTTCCGCGGCGTGGGCGCCCAGAAGCCGGGCGGGTGGCGCTACTTCGCACTGGCCCGGGCGCACCAGGGCCTGCTGGCCGGCAACCGCGAGGCCGGCTGGGGCACGCTGGATGCCCACCTCGCCGGCGAGCAGATGGCGGGGTGGTACGTCCTCGACGAGGGCGGGCGCAGCGGCAGCGGCCTCTGGCCGCGCCTCCGCACCACCTGGAACGGCGCGGTGGCGATGCCGCACGGCTGGGCCGTCGCCGAGCTGTACCTGCTGCTTCGCGACTGCCTGCTGTTCGAGGCCGAGGGCAAGGTCGTGCTGCTGGGCGGCGTGCGGCCGGAGTGGTTCCGCGACCCGGCCGGCATGAGCTTCGCCAACATGCCCACGCACTTCGGGGTTCTGTCGCTGTCGTACCGGCCGGCCGAGGGCGGTGCGGCCATCGAGCTGGGCGGTCCGTGCGCCCCGCCGGACGGCTTCGAGTTGCGCGTGCCGGACCTGCGCGGGCTGAAGGCGTTCGCCGACGGCAAGGAGCTTGCCCCCGGCGGCGAACGGAGCTACATGCTGCCGGCCGGGACGAAGGTGGTCAGGCTGACTCTCGCGGCCGATTAGAGCCCCGTCGGGGACGTCGACGTTGGCGGAGAGCTACCCCATCGGATGCATGTGCGGGACGATGGCGCCGTGCTCGGCCAGCAGGTCAGCAGAGCGCGAAGGTCGTCCAGCGGCACGTTGGCGACGTCGCAGCCGCGACGGGCCGCCGGCGCTGCGCCGCCGCTCGCCTTCGCGCCGCGCGCCTCCGCCGCCTCGGCGCCGCCATCGCCCGCCGCGTGCGCAAGATGCTGAACGTCGGCAGACAGGCCGCGGGACCAGCAGAGCCGATGCGAAAACTAGGGTGCGTCCCTAGTTTTTGTGGGGCCGAGAAACTAGGGACGCACCCTAGTTTTCGCCTTGTCGGCAGGCCGAGAGCCCGGTAGTCTGCCCGCCATGCCAAGGTCAGCACGAATCATCGTTCCGGGTTGC